>Ga0307437_1000787_pt1 | contig 23134 bp, 16 predicted proteins | sample SalMarWE160390MG_FD_202146 | JGI IMG/M metagenome (GOLD analysis project Ga0307437, IMG submission 202146) | Salt marsh sediment microbial communities from the Plum Island Ecosystem LTER, Massachusetts, United States - WE1603-90 | ecosystem: Environmental > Aquatic > Marine > Intertidal zone >...
TATGATAAGTACAGAATTGATATATATAAAACATTCAACTAAGCTTGCCTGTTACGCTCTGAATATACTCTCGCATTGACTGCTTATATACAGAACGGTCAAATTTCATTGCATTATCACGGCATTTATGAGCATTGAACATCTTCCTTTTTTCTTCAAAAAGCCTTATCGACGATTATCATGCCTTTTGTGGAACAACAGCTGGTAATACCAGCCAAATTCGCAGGCTGTCGCTTTTAAGATGAATTCAGTAAGTAAAACGCCAATATAGTGCGGCATTCTTTTTTCCCAGAAAATTTTTGCCCCGGCTTTTAACATGTCGGCACTGTAACTTTTAAGGCCGGCATATTTGAGAAGCCATTTGTTGTCGGCAAAAAATCTGCCGATATTAAAGTAACGTTTAAATGTTTGAGCTAAATTGAAGGGGTGGCTGTGATAAACTTTTGCTGTTGCGGAGTAATAGACTGAATAATCCTGGAGAACAGCTTTAGCAGCGAAAAGCATATCTTCATTTACAATGACATTATTTTTGAATCCGCCCAATTTATTAAAAACAGAGCAGCGAATGGCTGAGCACGTATTAGAACAGAAAAAGGTTTTTAAACCGAGGGTCTCAATATCATACCGTGTTTTTAGAACCGACTGTGGAGGGTAGTTGAACTCGCGTGCCAAGCATTCCAAAGGACCTGCGCCGGGCCTTGGCAATTGACGGCCATAGCATATAGCTATATTTGAGTCGGTTTGCAAAGGTTTTACTAACTCTGCAATCATGTATTCGTCAACAGGGATTGCGTCCTGGGTGAGAAACACTACGAATTCACTTTGGATATTGGAGACTGCCAAATTCCTTGTAGTACCGTGGTCGAAATCAGAACGTTTGATAGTAATTACCTTGCAGTTTCGGCCCCCTGCAAGTTCTGGTGTCTTATCGGTAGATTCAGAATCAACTACGATAATTTGTGTAGGTTTTAGAGTTTGTGTTTGTAAGCTGTTAAGCAATTCTGCAAAGGATTGCTCCGCATTGTGGGTGGGTATTACAACAGTTGTTGTGTTTCTATACGGAATCGGTTCCGTCACGATAGTCCTCTGACATATTAGCTAACTCTGGAATCTGATCTTCGACAGGAAATGGTCTGAATCCACAAAATTGCTCATTATTAAGAGACAAATTGGGATTATAGAAAGGATCATTCTTAAGTATCTCTGAATAATCGTCCACAAGCCTTTTTTTAAAAAGGAAATCTTCCGCAACTACAGGTCGAGTCTTTGTTTCATAATGAATAGCCCTTACCATCGGATTATAAATACAACGATACCCTTCTTTTCTTAGACGTATACACAGGTCAACATCATTGTACAAGGTCGGATATCGGCTGCTATCAAAGCCACCGATATGCTCAAAGCTTGAACGCCGCACAAGTGCTAAAGCGGCGGTGATGCCCGACATTTCCTGAAGAGCATGCAGTCGGCCAAGGTAACCAGGCACACTACTATAAATATACTTGTGGGCATGTCCAGCGGTACCATAAAGGCCCAAAATTATACCACCATGTTGCACCATGCCATTGGGATACAAAAGTAATCCTCCCACCACCGCAATGGACTCGTCCAGTTGTGTAACAGCAACTAATTGTTCTAACCATTTTTCTGAGACAACTTCAATATCATTATTCATAAAAAGAACAAATTCCGAATCAACAGAAGCTGCGGCAATATTGTTCATTTCAGAATGGTTAAAAGGCTTGTTATAGTGCATAACTTCAATTCTGTTTTCAGATTGCTCCTCTGTCAAGTACTCCAACAGCTCCGGCTCATCGGAATCGCTATTTATGACTACTATTTCAAAATTTGGATAATTGGTATATTTCCTCACGGAGGTGATACACTTTCTTATTAAAGACAACGCGTTTTTAGTTGGTATTATGATACTTACCTTTGGAAATTCAGAAGGCTCAAATTCAATCTGGTATATCGTAGGGCAAATTTCATAAGAAGTCACCTTGCCTTTTAACTTTCGACGTTTCAGTGCCTCGGCTACTGCCTTTCTTCCAACAGAAGGAGCATTAGGCTTTGCCGCGATACCCATAGCTGCCGAACCTGGAATTGCTCTCCAATGGTATAAAACACGAGGAATATGAACGATTTTATCTCTTGGAACAACTTCTGAAAGTCTCAACGCTAAATCATGGTCCTGAGAGCCATCAAAACCCTTCCGCAAACCTCCGATTTTTTTGAGCACATCTCTTGAATACACGCTGAAATGACAGGTGTACATATTTGACAAAAGGAACTCAGGTGAAAAATCCGGCTTGAAATTCGGAGAGTGGCTGCGTCCATCCCCTGATATTTTGTCTTCGTCTGAGTAAAACCAATGGGCCTGAGGGTACTTATTTATGGCCCAAATTATCCATGTCAATGCATCAGGTGTCAGCTCATCATCGTGGTCAAGAGCACCAATGAATTCGCCCTTAGCTTGTCTTATCCCGAAATTAGTTGCGCCTGCTATTCCGCAGTTTGTCTCCAGATAATAAGTGTGAACCCGGCTATCTCGTAATGCCCACGTATTCATTAACTTTTTAAGGTCTTCTCTTCTTGAAGCATCATCTACTAATATAAGTTCCCAATTTCTATAATGTTGGCAAATAACAGAACAAATACACTTTTCAAGCCATTTACGCTTTACCTTATACACAGGGACTATTATGGAGAAAAGCGGCCTATTAGCACATTTGGCGAGGATATAGTCACTTTGTGAGCGTGAAAGCTGATTTCGAGAGGCTTTATATTGAAAAGTTCTCCGCTTAATGTCAAATGTTTCTATCGCCCGGTACCAGCACAACCTGATACCGCCAAATTTGTACGTTGCCCAGACTTTGGCAAATTTCCTCCTTGTTGGGCCAAGGAAGAGCCACCATAGAGCACGTACCAAGATTAATAAGTGTGTAAACATTTCATTGATTATTTCTGATTTAAGCGTATTTCTTAAAAAGTTTCTCCAGTTCGAGAACTGTCTTGTCCCAGGTAAACTGCTGACTAAACTTGTGCCCTTCCCGAGCTATTTTTTCGCGGGATTGCTCATCTGCAAGGAGTGTAACGATATTTTCATATAACTCCTCCGGTTTTTTAGGAGGCGAGATCAGAGCAACACAGTTCTCAGCATTATAATCCGATATCGCCCCTACTTCAGTAAGTACACAGGCAACACCACACGCCATTGCTTCCAATGGTGGTTGCGTTGCTGCTTCATAATGGCTCGGAAAGACAAATATGTCCAGAGAGTTGTAAATTCGACGCAGTTCCTGCCCATAAGATAGCTTATGGATCTCAACATTGTTGATTTTCTTTATAATATCCGAATCTTCTTTGGTAAAGGGCTCGCCAAACAAAACCACTTGCATCTCTGGAAATTTCTTTTGCGCCTTGATCACAGCCTCAAAACCATCTTGCATGCCCTTTACTTTGTCTCTCCTGTAAAGTATTCCAAGACGTTTGGGCGTATGACACTTAAAGTCTTTACTCTCCCGATGGAAAATATCAAAATTAATTCCATTTGGCAAAGGCCCATGCACCTTAATATCAAATTTATCTTCGATAAACTCTTTTAATTTAGGTATAGTAGCAATTTTATGAAGATTAAGCGTATAACATTTATCGACCAACTCTTCCGGCCCGCACCATGTTTCATAAGCTCTGATAAAATGGAATTTTATCCCCTTTGATTTGCCGTACCTGCTGACATCATATGTATTACCCCACCATGTAGCTATTATAACATCACCGTTGGGAATATACTTTTCTGCAAGCGAAGGGACACACAGTAGCCTTGCTTTTAAATCAAACCAATCCAAAGAACGCAGGCGTTTGCGGTTTCTTATATGTTTAAGAGCAGCTTTTATTAACTGTTTTAGACTAAGCTCTTTACTTTCCAACTGCCATGCACTTGACGAAAACACGACAACAACCTGATGGCCTCTTTGATAAAGTCGGTTGGCAAGTTCAAGAGTGGATCTTACCCCGCCTGATATGTCAATTCCCGGCAAGACAAATGTAATTTGCATACTAACTTCCTCTAAAACCTTTGCCTTTATGTAATATACTGTCAGCACAACGATCTTTAAAGGCCAAAGGCGTGTTTATGAATACCGACAAATATTAACCGCCAAAACTCACAGAGATAATATAGCCGCTCATAGTTTATATCGCAAGAAGAACATTAACATTTATATTGCGTTCGTTATTGAATCAACTATACTAATTGTTGCCTTCAAGTTGACTATTACTGTTTCATTAAAAAGCTTACAAATAAAACGCTATAGTTAAAGACTTTGAATTACAATTCTGAACAATTGGCAAAAGAAATGGAATCAGGCTTAAAAAGCAATGTTCATAGAATCACTATTTTGGGAGCAGGTCCAGCAGGACTTTCAGCAGGTTATTACGCCCAAAAGAAAGGGATACCTTTTAAGCTTTACGAAGCAACTGAAAGGGTGGGTGGCAATTCGGTTACTTTGTCAAGAGGGGATTTCCTGTTTGATTCGGGAGCTCATCGAATTCATGACAAAGATAAAACGATCACCATGGAGTTAAAAAAGCTGCTTGGTGACGATCTTCATAAGCTCAGCATACCAAGCAATATCTATTACGAAGGCAATTTAATAAAGTTCCCGCTTTCACAGGTGGATCTATTAAAAAATTTAGGCCTATATACATTTCTGAAAACCGCAATCGAATTATTCTGGTTGAAAGTAAGGAGCAAAAAACATACCAGCGATTTTAAAAGCTTCGTACTAAATAATTGCGGCAAGACTGTGTCGGATAAGTTTTTGTTGAATTATTCTGAGAAATTGTGGGGATTACCGTGTGACAGATTGTGCAATAATATCGGTGGTGGACTGATCAATTCATTGGGCTTCAGGACGTTTTGTAAAGAGATCTTTTTACGATTTAGAAACAACGATGAAAATATTGAGGGGGCATTTTATTATCCCAGGAATGGCTTTGGCGCTGTTATGGAAAGACTTGAAGATGTTTGCGGCAAAGAGAACATCCTCAGGAATTCAAGAATAACAAGGATTCTACATGACCATAAACAAATCCAGGCGATTGAGGTCAATGGAGAAGAGTTATTAGAGGTCAAAGAGATAATAAGCACATTGCCGCTTACTTTGTTTCTTGAAATCATGGATCCGGCACCACCTGCAAAAATTCTGTCTGCAATGAAAAACCTTCGCTATCGCAATGTAGTGCTGGTTAACTTGTTCTTAGAGACTGAAAGTATTGCCAAGGCTGCATGTCTCTATTTCCCGCAACACACTTTTCCATTTACAAGAGTCCATGAACCAAAGAACAGAAGTATACACATGTCTCCTCAAGGGAAAACATCACTTGTCGTAGAAATCCCCTGTGACAATGGAGATGAGTTTTGGTGTATGGATGACGAAGAACTGACCCAGATGGTCTTTTCGCAATTTGTCAAGATCGGCTGGGTGAAAGAAACACATTTAAAGGACGCTTCAGTTGTCAGGCTGGATTATGCTTACCCGGTATTGGAAATCGGCTATAATGAGACCATCGATAAAATCAATACATTTCTAAAGTGTTTTAAAAATCTTAATTGGACCGGCAGATGTTCAAAATTCACATACACTTCTTTCCACCACATTATGAAAGACAGCAAAACAGTTATCGAAGAATACAGCTCGAACAAAAGCACCGTACTTGCATATTAAGATATTTCAATGCGGCACATGTGTTAAATACACAATTTAAGCTACATGGTATTTTTCCATAATGGATCGCCAGATCGCAAGCTGCAATAGCCGAAATCCGTAAAGCCAACCAACGTTATCATCGAAGAGCAATTCTTTGCCGCTATTTTCAAACAGCAAGCCGTTAAAATAATCTAAACAATTACAGTATTGTTTTTTCAGAACCTCAAATTCTGCACTGTTATTCCAGTATCTCTGGTAGTCATGCCATGAGTCCTGCACCCTGGATCGGCCGCTATATTTTTCCCGATAGGCAATTAATATATCCTGCGCCTTACGAACGACTCTTTGAAGAAAATGTCCGTAACGGCCGCTACAAGGCTTGCAGCCGTCATTGGTGTTTACGATCTTTGCGCCTTTACCGTAGATATCCAAGGCAGCAGCTATCAATATTTTTGCATTAAGTTTAAGTTCAACAGGGCATTTAAATGCAAAGTCTAATATACGCCGATCCGTTGCAATAAGGCTTAAAGGCAATACCCTCCTGTCGGCCGCCCAATAAGAGCCTTCATAATACTGGGAAAAAGGGTACAGGTTCAGCCATTCAATACTGCCGCGACCATCTATAATATTATTTTGATAACGAGATGCTTTGCGCCAATATACATTTTTAACGATATCTGTTTTGAGATGCTCTTCCCAAAAATCAGCCATATTATCTGCGTAATTTATTTTCATCCTTATATGTTTCGGTGACTTAAGCCCTCTAAGTTGTTGGATTGCGACCATATCAGTAGCATAATGAGCTTTAAGAAAACTGTCAAAGAGCGTTCCACTCAGTAGGCACCTTGGCCCATATTTATTGATGGTATCAGCAAAACCGGCAGTATGAGCATTTACCCATTGGAACTGGCAGCCTATAAACTTGACAATATTAACTATATTTTTTGACAAAAACTCAGGATCTCTAATCAAGGGAATCCATTGCCGATCGTAACATTTGGCAACTTTACTGGACACCTTTGTTTCACGATTAAATTCATCCGAAAAAGTAAATCCGATACAGTCAATCGATGGCGGCACCGCTGCCATTATAACCCTTGAATCAAGACCACCACTTAATAATACCGCCACCTCCTTAGCGTTACAACGACGCTCCACCGCAGAACGCATTATATCTCTTAATTCCGCAGTCAATTCGAGTTCGTCATAACCGCTGCGTATCTCTTTAGGGGGTGACCAGTAAGCAAAATCATTTAATATTAATTTTTCACTTTTGTTTTTTTTGGCTATATGAACTCGTCCAGCGGCTATCTCTTTGGCATTGGTATGCATTGTATTTGGAAATGTGCAGCAGCCTGAGTTTAAAAATTCACCTGCAGAAACCGCATCGAGTTTTAAACTATCACTGCTGATAGAGGCTACTATGTCAGGATGTGTTCCAAATGCTACCGGAATGTTAACGTCATTGGTTCCGACATAAACCGGAATAAAACTCATGAGATCTGTTACTATACAAAAACCTTTTGGGTTCGCAGCGATCATTGCAAAGGCTCCGTTCAGCTGATCAAACAACTCGTCGGACTGTAGGCAAACACCATTTTCTTCTGAACATCGACGCAGTTCTGTCAAGCGATCTATAAATCTCTTGATAAAACCATCTTGCAAATCAGTAACCAAATCACCGACCCATGCGAAACTCGTATCTCCGTTAGTAAAAATATTTTTGTTACCCGCTAAACGCTCCTCCAGTACCGCAATGGATCCCCATGGATACTCAAAAAACATCCCATTAAGAGGATTTTCCCCATAAGGTTTCTGTATCAAGCCTAATAAATCTGCGCCCTTATATTGTTTTGTTAATGCAACTAAGAAATCGCTCATAGTTTTATTTTTTTATACCCGTATCAAAATCTAAAGCTACTTCTTCCTGTCCATCTCTTTGTAATAATCTAATACTTCAGAAGCAGCACCTGACTTTTTTATAATCCCGTTTTCCAGCAATATTACCCTATCGCAGAATTTTTCGACAGCAGTCAAGTCGTGGCTGACAAATACAATTGTTCTGCCATCTTGCTTGAAACTTTCAAAAGTATCATAACATTTCTGCTGAAAATCAATATCCCCTACAGCTAAAACTTCGTCCACAAGCAGTATCGGGCTTTCAACAGCTACGGTTATTGAAAAGCCCAATCGCACCTGCATTCCGGATGAGAGGTTTTTGAGCTTCGCATCGACAAATCTTTCCAATCCGGAAAAGTCGATTATCCAGTCGTATTTTTTCTCAATTTCCCAACGCGACATCCCAAGGAGAGCTCCATAGAGAAAGATGTTATCCTTCACGGTTAAGTCGCCCTGAAAGCCAACACCCAACTCCAGAAAAGGCGCTATGTTTCCATTTAAAGTAATCTTTCCTGACGTTGGTTCGAGAACTCTGGCTATAAGTTTTAGCAGCGTAGATTTGCCCGCACCGTTTTTGCCTATTATTCCTAAGAACTCCCCCCCACTGATTTCCAGGTTTATGTTGCGTAAAGCGTAAAGCTCTTCGTAAGTATGCTTCTGAAAAATACTGACAAACCGCTGACGCAAAGTTGTTTTCCTGTCGTGGGGCAGGCGAAATATCTTGTTGACCTGGTCAAGAGCTATCATAAATCCTCTGCAAAGCTTCGAGATAATTTGTTGAACATACTTAAGCCTATCATAAATAAGCCGGCCGCAACAATAATTATAATAATGTGATTTGTAAAAGACAGGAACTCGCCAGTTGGCCCGATTAGTGCTTGTCTACAGCCCTGGATAATCCTCGCGACAGGATTTAAAAATATCAACGTATGATACTTTGCAGGGACTATTGAAATTGGATATATAATCGGCGTAGCCCAAAAACCGAGTTGCACAAATACCTCCCAAATATGATGTATGTCCCTAAATTTTGGGAATAACGAGCACAACAAAAGCGCCAAACCTACTACCAGTATGTAAAATTCGGCTAAATAAACGACTAAGAGCACAGCACTGGTTTGAAAATGAGCACCAGAGAAAACAAAAAAAACAAAAAAAACAACTATATTAAGCAACAAAGTAAGAAGAGATGTCAAAGAGGAAGCTATTACGATGATCCAACGCGGAAAATAGATTTTCTTTATAATAGGAGCTTTGCCTTCCAATAAAATCATGCTGTTTAATGTAACTTCGGCCAAGAAGTTCCAAAGGATAATCCCCAAGAGAAGATACAGCTTATAGTTCTCGACATCCCATCTTACAAATACCGAGAACACCAGATACAGTGTCCCGAACATTAATAGCGGTTTTAGCAAACTCCATAAGTAGCCTAAAACAGAGTTATCATATTTTATCTTAAAATCTGTCATCGCCATCACCAGCGTCAGGTAGAGATAATTCTTCCTGCCTAAGGAAATTTCTTGCTTACAGGTTTGTATATGTGATGACATTGGTTCCTCTCTAAGTTTCTCTAATATATTTGTATTCTACCTGCCTGTCTTCAGTAAAAAAGGTCAAATCGGCTTCTAAAGATAATTTCGACTCCTGTTTCTGTGATTTTACCGTTATATCTTTTCCTTTCAAGAATTGTTTTTTAAGTTCCGCACGTTTATTCAATATATTCTCTCGCCCTTACGCGGTGACTAAGTGAAAGAAACGTGCTAAGATTTATCCGATAGTAATGCTCGTTGTTCACTACCCCCGGATCTACTGCCGTTGGCCAATACAGTAGAGATTGTTCTCGGACCGGATAAAAATATTTTTCTGCGAGATTGCAAGACCGGCACAACATTTTTCTTTAAGCTCGTTCTCGGTAACTATTTTGAATTCGGGACCAGCTTCGACTACGGTGGTCTTGCCCTTCTCGGAAAGGAAATAAAGCTTGCCGTCCGCCCAGATCGGCGAGGCTGAATACCTTCCTCCCAAGCGGTTTCTCCAGATAATCTGGCCTGTGGCTGCTTTGAGACATTTGACGACACCAGCCTCAGTTGCCAGGAAAAGAAAAGGTTTTATATAAAGCATAGATGGGATTTTCGGAACATCATTTGTGGACTCCCATGCTATGTGTGTCTTTGTGACGTTGCCTTTGCCACCCGTACGAATAGCACGGATTGTTGGATCGCCGAAGCCGGACGTAGCAAAGATTAGGCCGGCGGCACCGAAACGGTTTTGAGAACCCGCGAAAAACCTCGTTTGCGGCGATGCCTACCTGATTGAGGGGCAATCCAACGCGCTGGCAACGTACACCGGCAAGAAATCTCCGCCGGAGACCAGCGATTGGATTCGCAGCTACGGCAGTCCGAGGGGCGAGCAGAATGGGCCCAGGCAGAATTTGTGGTGCTATCCAGTCTGGAAGGCGCAAAAGGGCGAGAAGGCTGAGCTTGGCTGGTGGGGTATGGAACTCGCCAAGCGACTGGTGGAGAGCCAGAAGATTCCGATCTCCATCATCAATGGCGCGGTCGGCGGCACCAATTACAGCTATGATGAAAACGGCAATTTGACAAATGATGGTACTTACAAGTATTATTATGACTGCGAAAATAGATTAACCGACGTCAATAACCAGAGCGATCAGGCCGTCGCTTCCTATAAGTACGTTTATCAGGGCAGGCGGGTCAAAAAGACTGTCTACGGATCGCCCGATGTAGTAACCAAATACTGCTACGACGGCGACCAGGTGATAGCTGAATATGACGGCAGCAGTACGTTGATATTACGCAAATTTATGTATGGCCCCGGCATCGATGAGCCGATATGTATGTTCAAATATGTTGCACCAACAGGCATTTACTATTACCATTTTGATGGATTAGGGAGCGTAGTTGCTCTTTCCAATACGAGTGGAAATATGGTTGAGCGGTATTCTTATGACGTCTTTGGCGAGCCGAACAGAACCAGCAGTGTCGGCAATCCTTATATGTTCACCGGCAGAAGATACGACGACGAGAGCGACCTGTATTATTATAGAGCCAGATACTATAACCCAAATATCGGCAGATTCTTGCAAATTGATCCGATAGGGTATGTGGATGGCCTGAATCTCTACACATATTGCGGGAATAATCCAGTAATCCGAACGGACCCTAAAGGGGAGGGTTGGATAGACTGCATAAAATGCTACTTTAAAATGCAGAAGTACAAAAAGAAATGCAAAATCTTAGTAGATTATGATTGCAATGATATATGGGATGATGAGGATTGCAAAGATAAAAACGAAGAATTTATAAAATGTAAGGTTCTGATGGCGAAATTGTATACGAATTGTCTAAATAACTTCAGAAAAAACCTTCCATCTTGTATTAAGTGTTTTGTGAAGCTGATCGTTACGCCTCCACCAATTAAAACCAGTTAAATAAAAGCAGTTGGAGTTGACCTTATCTATGAAACGGCGCAATATAATATATTTCCTGTGTGTTTTAGTAGCACTGGTGCTTTTATTTGTGATTGTAAAGCCACAGTCGAAAACGGCGAATTGCTACCAAAGGAAGTTTTTGGAGAATTCTGATTTCTTGATGGATATAAACGAAAACACAAGTGCTTTAGGTTATTACTACCAGGCCGTGAGAATTATCCAAGACTCTAATATGGTAGATTCTAACCAACCTTTGGAATTAAAATTAATAGACAAAGAGAAAGTCGAAAAAGTTTGTTCTCTACTTATATCGGGCGCAAAAAAGAAACAACTTGGCAGCTATCAAATCGGAATGTATCAAACTTTGTTTGTCGTTCCTAACTACGGGGAACTTGAAATTCTAGAAATAATGTCAATTGCAAAAGTTGTTGAGCAATTTGCAAGAGATATAATTGAGCACGGCATAGATGTAGAAAGGGCCCTCTATCTTGGGAAGACTTGTGTTGCTGTAGGAATACAATTCTCGGACAATGATCTTCAATTGGTTCGTTTTTTGGGAATCTTATTCAAAGAAAAGGGGCATGCTATTCTCAAAGCCTATGCTGAGGCTACCGGCAAAGAAGAGTGTCTTGAACTTGCAGCTCAAATCCGAAAAGAAATTGATAAAGAAATTATTACGGCGAGGCACCTAAAGAGTCCAGGACCCTCGTTCTGGGACTTTTTTGTTGAATGTATGAGGAAGGAAAAGTAAAGGATTTAAATTTCGTTTTCATTAGAGCAAATAAGGATGACTTTATCAATAAGGTATTAGCGACAAGAAATTATCTGATTCATTATGACACTAAACTCAAAGATAAGGTCAGGATTTGCTATTATCATTCGGATGGCTTAGGCTCCAAGGCTACTTTAAGTAACAGTGTCGGAAATATAGTCGAGCGGTATTCTTACGACGTCTTCGGCGAGCCGAACAGAACCAGCAGTGTCGGTAATCCTTATATGTTCACCGGGCCGACAGCGATGGATATTCCGACGGGTTGAATCTATAAATGTGTATATCGCATTATAATACAATTTTTATTTAGTACACGTTCAACAAGGTTCCAACGTTTTATTATCATTGGGGAGAAAACTATGAAGGAGTTTGTGTCTCGAATTGCCTGTAGTTCGTTAGTGACGTTAATCTTATTTTTGGGCGGCTGCAAAGACAAGGAACCTACGGAGGAAGTTGTAATTTATGCATCTCTTGACAAGGTTTTCAGCCAGCCCATTCTTGAAGCCTTTGAAAAAGAAACAGGCATTAAGGTATTAGATGTTTATGATTCCGAGGCGACAAAGACCACCGGCCGGACTTTCAAGAAGGGGTTGGGCTGTAAGGGCAAATGCGCCGTGATGTTCAAGGTCGATGGTCTCGCCGATCGTTTCCGAGCAATTGTGGCGATGGGTAAATCCTCCAGGGAAGACGCTAAGGGGCGGTTCCGGGTGTATAACGAAGACTTCTTTGCCAACCAGGTCTTATGGGACAGCGGCGAAATGACGAAGGATTCACCCGCAAAGGAAATCGACATCGAGCTGAACGACGCACAGTGCCTGATGCTGGTCTTCGATGGAAAAGATGTTCTGGGCAACTGGGCCGATGCGCGCGTGATTAACGAAGCTGAAAGTGACTAAAGATAGGGCTGTCAACTTTTATCCCTTAGAATAGGAGACCATTATGAAGAAATCATTTCTCATTATCCTTATCTTTATGGTCCTACCCTGGACGTGCGAAGGTAAAGAAAACGCAGCCAACAAAAAGGACGCCAAAGCAGGAGTTGTTACAGCACATTCCCGCGGTTTGCACGGGTACATTGGCTACAGTGCGTCCCGTCCGCCGGCCCGTGCCAACTACAGTGCGGGCATGGGCTTTTATTCCGCTGTCTGGCCGCTGATTGCCAAACCGATTGCCCATTTTCAGATCGGGTTGCCCAGCGCGTGGATAACGCCGGACAACTCCGACAACAAGGACACCCCGCTCGCTCCGATTGGCACACTTGCCAGGGACAACTGGCCGGAGCGGGGGCCTACCTGGGATAGCGTTTTTCAGACCGTGGAGGGAGGCTTGGGCTATTGGGCAGGCAATCGATTTCGATACGGCCCGCCAAAATTCAGCATGAATGCCACACCGCAATGCTATGACTATGAGGTCGGGTCACCCGGGTGGTCGTTTTTCTATAGCAACAAAGCCCTGCCGGACAATAGGCTGGGCATCGCCCAACTGAGCAACCGACTGCTTATTCCGCCGGACGCACTGCCTTTCGAGGGCAATCCCAACGGCAAGTTCCTGGGTTACACCTATATGGCCCTTCCCTTTACCAAACCCACCACAGGGGACCCACCCACCGGCGATCAGGCTTGGACATGTTTCCTAAGTGCGGCCAACTTCAAAGGACCGATCGCCTATTATATCCCGGAGACCTGGAGCAAGATCGGCAAACTGTTTAATTATCCGTTTATCTATGGACGGGGACTCGACGCCCGGCCGGGAAATATGGGCGGCGGCGCCATGGAAATCAATACCGTGCCTCGTTTCGACGCCAAAGACGCGCAAGGTGTTGTTTATTCGAAGTTACCTAAGTTGCAGTTCCCGGTGGACGAGAAGGGAAGGACCCTGCTGGTGCAGGATGTGACATACTACTCGAAGGCGGCCCTTTATGACGCCTTCAAGGCGTGGCGGGACGGCGGGACTGCCTGCTCCGGACGGTTCGACGACAGCGGCGCATGGAAGTCGACGTTAAAGACGCGTACGCCGCACTTCGATCAAGCCGGTAAAGAGATTACCGGTGTGGACAAGGTTTTTGATACCAAGGTATTTGAATCCAATGTTTGGGGCCTGCAGTGGCATGATGGGACTGTCAACGCCAACGGCTTTTTTCCGGAGTATTCCAAACATGTTGGGGACAAGCGCGTGGCTGTGTCCGCCGCGGATGTGCCCGCAGAGACGCAGCTCCTGACTAAGGAGTTCAAACTAGCGGGGCGGGGTACGCCCTACACCTCACCGGCTGCCGGCGCCTGGAGCAATCCCGGCCCGGCGCGGGGGCCGTTCACGGCCACTCTCGCCGACGGATCTATGGTCACCTACTCCTGGTATCGTTTTGTCGGTCAGCCGTCTTTCCAGCAATATAAATGGAGCGAGGATAAGAGGGCGAAATTACAGTCCTTTGTCGAAAAAATCCATGCCAGTTGGCCGATTGACAGGGACTACATGGCGCCGCCCAGCAGCGGAACCCTGGCGAGACTCGACCCGGCCCTGCTCGTGACACCGCCCAAGGGTCTGGAAGTTGGTTACGTGCCTATCGTGACACGTCAGGAAGATGCCGATCAGTAATGTGAAACCTGCGGGATTGGTCCCCAGGAAGTCCAATGGGGTGACATGTAACGACGGTTTGAGTAAATACAACATCTATGCGTCGAGATTCTCTAAGGGTCGAGTAGACGTACTATAGTTCTCGTGTTTAGGCATAGTTTATATTCCCTGTTTCTCAGATTTTTTGGCTTGGTGCGCCTACAACCACGATACAACCAAGGAGGCCGTTATCTACCATTTTTAAAATCGAACATTTTATAAGAGTTGATATATCAGTTGCTTATCAAAAAACGAAAAAATAGTAAACATTCTCAATATCCATTGCTCTAACTTCATATTACAGGTGTGCAAATTGAGTCTTTGCAGACCCAGTTTCGAAATAGTAAACCCGCCGCGATCGTTTTAAGGAAACGGCAATGAGTGTGGAGTCTCATATTCCATTCTTACCATTAAACAGGCACATACCAAGAGTACATTGCCCATGCCGTTTCAATTATCATCGCCAGATGGAGTTCAATTCCCAGACGTCCAACTTTTCGAGGCTTGTTGTACCACCCTCGCTAAATAGCTTGATCAACTTGTCGTTTTCAGGGAGGATGCCGCCGATGGGCATATACACGCGGCCACTGTTGGCAAAGATTTCAATGCTGTTGCGATCCACCAATAGTTCCAGGTCAATCTTGCCGTCGACCGGCTTAAGCGCCGCCTTCCTGTCCAGGCAGGCCAGTTGGGATTTTTCTACATTGTACGTGATGCGTGTGCCACGAATCACAAAGCCGAATTCCTTTGCATCACCGAGAAGGAAGCGGCCTTTGATATGGAACAACTCACGTGAAAGTTTTGGCAGCTGCTTTTCGCCGGCGTGAACAGCCATTTTGTTCCACGTATGCTTTGAACCGTGGATATTCTCGATTTCGCGGATCGGCTCGGCAAACATGCGTATGCCTTCATCCGTTGTTTGCAGTGTCAGCTCCACGGGAAATAATATGCACTGATTAAACGGCATGCCGGGCGTGGCGATCCGAGCCCAAGCCATCTGAATTCGCCGCCCGTCACTTTTCGGCATATTGTTGAACGTCTGTGATGCATAGAAACAGTTGCCGTGCTGGAAACGAATCACCTTGCCCTGCGGCTTGAACTCTTTGCCGTCAAAGTCGCCAATCAAATAATCACCGGAGCCTCCGTAAAGAATCCATCTCGTATTATCCTTGTCGCCATCGACCGGCAGCCCAAATAACTCAGGACACTCATGGAAACACTTCAGCTCGCTATGTTTGGTCCAGGACTTCAAATCGGATGAGGTGAAGAAGCCCATCATACCGCCATCCAGATACAGCACCATCACCCAGCGTCCGGTTGGTTTGTGCCAGACAACCTTTGGGTCCCTGTTGCCCCCGTTGATATGCCCGACCACGGGATTGTCTTTATAGACGGTCCAAGTTCGACCGCGGTCGTTGCTGTAGGCCATAGACTGCGTGAAGGGCTGATTGCGCGACCATGAGTTTGTACCGCCGGCGGAGGTATAAACACAGACGATAACCTTTTCGTCACCTGTCTGCCAGCCGGCAGTGTTTTTCTCATCCACGACCGCCGAGCCGGAGAAAATCGTCCCCAGATGGTCGGGATGAATCGCATCGCCCAGCTCCTTCCAGTGCACCATGTCCTTACTGACCGTATGGCCCCATGTCATATTGCCCCAGTTCCAGCCGTATGGATTATGCTGCCAGAACATATGGTACTCACCATCGTAGTACACCATTCCGTTGGTGTCGTTGTTCCAGCCTCGCTGCGATGAGAAATGGAACTGCTGCCGGTTCTTCTCGCGATAGAAGGTCTCGGCCTCTTTTATCGCATTGTCCTGATAAATCAGCTTGAACGCCTGAGATTTGCGTCCAAGTGAGTTGACCCGCAGTTCGGCCTGTTTCCCGCGGAAGGGAGCGATATCCAAAAAGACCCAATAGTCAGGTTTTTCATCGGCCAGTTCAATCTCGAACTGACGTACGATCTTTCCATCGATCAATACATCCATCCGTCGTCTGGCTGCGCCATGCTTGACCGGCAGATTCAGATACCGCTTTGTAAACCGCATCGTACGTTTCTTCTCCACCGCCACTTTCTTATTGCTCTGAAAGATGTGATCGATGTTGATGTGTCCCCATCCTCCCTTCTGCTGATCGACAATCTGAATGCAGACCTTCTTGTCCATCAGGTCCGAGACGTCCCAACCGGCCCAGTTTAATGCTTCGCTGCCGCCGGGTCGATCATTAGGGCCCGTGGCGGTCCGGGCGACTTTGCCATCCAGCAGAAGATTGATGCACACCTTACCCGGATGCATGCCTCCGCCGATGAGGAAGTTGATGTACTTACGCTGAATCTCGAACGGCGGTGATGTGAGCGTCCCCGTTGTGTCGTCCCCTTTGTAATATGTATTGACCAAGCCCTTGCCTTCAAAGCCGCTGACATTCATCTGGCCGGACAGCGTCCCACGGGCAGGTCCCGGCCCGAACGCCTCGCCCTCCACTTTCCAGCTGCCGTAGGTCTTACCCTCGAAATCGGCAATCAGGATGTCCTCTTGCACATTGGCCCCGATTATTCCCGCAGTAAGAAAGATCGTCAGAATGATACTCAGTGTCTTATCCATTAGTTTTCTCCTTCCAAATCGGCTTTCGTAGGTATTCCACCGGCGCCAACCTCATCTGTGCGCCGGAGCATCATCCTCAACATACCACAAAAGTGCAGCGTTTTCAATCAGTTTGACCACGTGATTACCCGTTTTCTTATGGTTCAAATGGTATTTTTCCAATCCTTAAATGATATAGTCGAGCAAATTACTGTAAGCCATCCAATTCGCCATGATAGCCCAACTGCCCTATAACTGAGCAGTGAAACAAAGTGGACGCATTCTGGACGCATTCAGCCATTTTGAAGAGAGAAATAGGAGAATTTTAGAAGTTGAGCTTTATATAAATACATATAGAGAAAGAAGATGTAAAAATGGGCAGGGGCGGATTTGAACCGCCGACACACGGATTTTCAGTCCGTTGCTCTACCAACTGAGCTACCTGCCCTGAGCACTTTTACTTTACATTCTAACGGCCGAGATGGCAAGAAAATTTAGGGCAAACTATATCATTTTGACTGTCCGAAGCAAAAATCCTTTCAATAATACCCACAGCAAGCAGTCTGGCTGAACAGCCGGAAAAACCTTTAATTCTCAGGAAAGAATCAAAGAATCCGCTGAACGTGTGGAGGCCTGCATATACCCCGGCTTCTCCACCCACATAGATAATTAGGTTGCTATTTTGCGGCTTATAGAAAATCGGGATTTCTTGAAACTGACAATCAGCGTTCCAAAGCTATCAAATTTATAAGGAATTTAGTATAATTACAGGCATGTATTCGCCCCTATTGCTTTGTAAAACAGGTTACGGCGTAAAGATTATACAAGGCTATAGCAAAGACCTCGTGAAATGCGCAGTAAGTGAGGTTTAATTTGACAATTCAGTGCGAACTATGTCCAAAAATGTGCTTAATAGAACCCGGCCAGAGTGGCGAGTGCCGGGTGAGAATCAATATCGACGGTGTGCTTCGAACCGTTGTTTATGGATATCCCTGCTCGATTAATATTGACCCAATCGAAAAGAAGCCTCTTTTCCACTTTCTGCCGGGTACGGGTATTCTTTCAATTGCAACGGTCGGTTGTAATCTGCACTGCCTCAATTGCCAGAACTGGGAAATATCACAAGCCAATCCGGAAGATAGTCGGGCTGTATTATGCCCCCCTCAAAAAATTGTGGATTTGGCCAAGCAAAACCGCTGCCCTTCAATCGCATATACCTACACGGACCCTATCGTTTACTTTGAGTATACTTATGATTCGTCAAAACTTGCAAGGGACAAGGGAATACGCAACGTGCTCGTAACGGCAGGTTACATAAATGCCGCGCCCTGGAAAAAACTTCTTGAATATGTCGATGCCGCGAACATTGATTTGAAATTCATTTCTGATGACCTCTACCGGCGCATCTGTTCGGGGACACTGAAGCCAATCCAGAATGCCCTGGTTTTGGCCAAGGCAAGCGGCGTATTAGTTGAAGTTACGAACCTGGTTATTCCCACATTGAATGATAAGCCGGAGCAGATACGTGAGCTGGCTCGATGGATTAGAGCAAATCTCGGCAGCGATACACCTTTACATTTTTCGGGATTTTACCCTCAGTACAAGATGAAACATCTGCCGTCGACTTCGCTGCAGACACTGGAGACGGCCCGTGAAATTGCAATCAGCGAAGGGCTGGACTATGTCTATATTGGAAATGTTCGCAGCAAAGAGGGTGAGAACACATACTGTCCCGGCTGCAAAAATCTACTCATCGAACGCAAGGGCTACACCATCCTGCAAAACAGGCTGAAAAAAGGATGTTGCCCGGATTGCAATAAAGAGATATACGGAGTGTGGAAATGACCCATTCGACTTCGCTCAGGGTCATCTTGAGCGAATAAAAGGAGTCGAAAGATGACACGCAGAAAATTCATGAAGAAATTTATAAAGGCAGGTTCAGTCATTATCGCCGGTACTTCGTGGCTGGCAAGCAAAGCTTCGCCACGCAAATTCGTGAGGGCTTTTCGGGTTAAAAAATATCCCGGCTCTTTAAAGTCCCTGGGAGAGATTTCTCAACAAAGCAAGTGGAGCGGTTAATATGGATAATCGGCCTGCCCGTATACTACGAATGAAAGTCCTTTTTGGCATAGGGATTGTAATGTTAGGTGCCCTGGCGATACTTTTTTGGAAGACAGGAAACTCGGTAACTTCTGTTGAAGCAAAGGAAAAAGTAAGTTCGAAGGAAAAAGATTCTACAAAACAACCCAAAGTTGTTCACCGTTCCATACTCAGTGAGCGCGGATGGTATGAGCCTAATGCAGAAGCCCTTAGCAAAGAAATAGCCGGGTACTACCAAAAAGCTGAGGCCAAGCCGATCAATAACGTAATTGCCATGATTTTACCGCACGCCGGTTATCGGTTTTCGGGTCAAATTGCCGTTCGCGCACTTAAAACCGCCAACAAAGAATACGAAAGAATTATTGTAATGGGGCCAAGCCATACGACATACATGGAAGAGATGCTGAGTGTGCCGCGTGTCACACACTACGAAACGCCCCTCGGCCAGATACCGCTGGATGTTGACTTTATAAAAAAGCTTCTCGAATATCCTGTGTTCCGGAGTACGCCATACGCACACACAGAGGAGCACAGCGTTCAGATAGAACTTCCGCTGCTGCAATACAATCGCAAAAATTTTAAGCTCGTACCGATTGTTGCCGGCCAATGTTCACTGGAGACAATTCGCAAGGCAGGCAGCATTTTGAAAAGTTTAGTCGATGACAAAACCCTGGTCATTGCGAGTTCTGATTTCGTCCATTACGGCCCAAGGTTTAGCTATGTGCCTTTCAGAGACAACGTGGCTGAGCAAATAAAAAAAGTTGATATGGGTGCGTACAAGCACATAGCCAATATGGACTATGAGGGCTTTTTGAAATACAAGCAGGCGACGGGTGCAACGATATGTGGTTATGTTCCCATTGCGATATTGCTCTCGATGCTGGATAAGCCGGCCGAGGCTCACTTAATAGAATATTCAACATCCGGCAGGTTAACCGGCGACTATACAAATTCAGTGAGTTATCTTTCGGTGGTTTTTTCCGGAGTATGGCCAAAAAGTCCGGCAAAGGCCCTGAAGCCAGGCAGTCCTGAATTGAGTGAGAAAGACAAGGAACAATTGTTAATCCTGGCACGGAAAACAATTACCCGCTATCTGAAGGACAAACAAGTTCCGGAACCAACCGAGTATGGTATTACCATAAGCGAGGCAATGAGAGTCCCTCGTGCAGCGTTTGTTACTCTTAAAAAGAATGCTCTTGTGCGAAAATCCGGAGAAGAAAAAGCACAGAAGGTATCGCTGCTCAGGGGCTGTATCGGTGACATTTTCCCGCGAAGGCCTTTATACCAATCGGTCATTGGCAATGCAATCAATGCTGCTGTTAATGACAGGCGCTTTCGGCCGGTAACGATAGATGAATGTAACGATATCACGATAGAAATCTCCGCGCTGACAGCGCCTCGACCCATCGCGTCACCCGATGAGATTAGAATCGGTATAGACGGTGTTGTCTTGAATAAAGACGGTCGGTCGGCAGTGTTTCTGCCTCAGGTCGCGCCTGAACAGGGCTGGGATTTAAACCAGATGCTCACAAATCTATCTCTGAAGGCGAGGTTGACCGGCGATGCCTGGAAGGAAGGAGCGAGCTTTCTGGTCTTCCAGGCGGTTGTTTTTGGTGAAGAAAGATGAGAGCCGCTCGTGCTTTGCTGATATTCAGTTACGGGCTGTTTACTATCGCAGCCCAGACGCTCCTTTTTCGCGAGTTCATCACGACCTTCGAAGGCAACGATATAAGCGTCGGTATCTTTTTCGGCACGTGGTTTTTGTGGGTGGGTTTAGCGGCCATACTGGTCAATAAAATCCAGGCCGTGGCGGACACACTGCTTAAATATATAGAATTTCTGTTTCTGTGTTATCTGCCGGCCTTTATCCTCCAGTCTGTCTTGATTATTCAGGCACGCGAGCTTGCCGGGGTCGAGACCTACGAACTACTATCCATACGAGCCATTCTGTTTTTATCAATCGTAATTAACGCACCGGTCAGTGTTATCACGGGGATGTTGTTTCCCCTTGCCTGCAGGTGGATCCAGCAGGGTGAAAAACTGCCCGTTTCGCGAGTATACATAATCGAAGCTGCCGGCAGTTTGTTCGGGGGACTTGGTGTAACTGTGCTTCTTGGTTTTGGTGCAGGTTCGACAACGATTTTCTTTATACTTGCCTTTATTGTCTCGCTGTCAGTATTTTGTGTACAACTTGCCAAGGCACGGCGATGGATTTGGGCTGTTGTGCCGGCGTGTGCTTTAGTATGTTTGATTGCCGGTGCCGACAAGGTTCTGACGCAACAGATTCGAATTATAAAGTGGGGCAAGTTACTTCCTGAGGAAGCACTTGCCGGTTCGTTTCAGACGGCACAGTCGGAATATCTTTACGGAGTATACCAGGGCCAATGGGTAGCGGTGCGCGAAGGCAGCACCTGTGAAGTATTGCCTGATGAGAGCTCGGCCGGACGGATTGCAGCGATTGGCTTGTGCCAAAAACCTGATGCCGAGAGGATTCTCGTTGTCGGCTCCGGATTGGGTCTTTGCTATAAATTCCTGCAACTGCCACAGACTCAAACTATAACCTGGGCACATTGTGATAATGAATACGTGCAGAAGGTAGACAGATTTATACCCCCGGAGTTTAAAATCACAGACAAGCGATTAGAAGCCGGTGCCGGTGATGTTCGCTCAATGCTGGCTAAAAAGAAACGATTTTATGACATAGTAATCCTCAACCTGCCCGATGCAACCAGCTCTGTTCTGAACCGTTACTACACGCTTGAATTTTATCGTCAGGTTAAAGAGTCGCTGCGGTCCGGAGGCGTGTTACAGGTTCGCATAGCCGGTGGAGAAAATATTATGGGCACCGAGCTAACGAACCTTGGTGCCTCAACGAAACTGACACTTGAGGATGTTTTTTCGCATCTGGTTTTAACACCCGGTGAGGATACATGGTTTATCGTATCAGATTCCAATAACCTCACCGGCAATCCCGGTACTTTACGAGACCGCTTTGCATCAATAAATGGCGTTAGTGGTGTTTATCCTCCGGATGCTCTGCTCTCTGTTTATTTGCCGGACCGTGCCGCGGCTGCGCTAGAGAACTACTCGAATGCGGATTTACCTAAGGAGCTTTTGATTAATCGTGATTCGAGGCCCCTGACGCACTTATACAGTTTGTTGCTCGCAGCGAAACAATCAGAAGCACCGACAGCCACATTTATTAAACACCTAGTGTTGTCCGGCCCATTAACGTTTGTTATCCCCATTCTGGTTTTTATAGCTCTGCGAATCATCTACATTCTTAAAACAACTCAGCAAGGAGGCAAATCCAGTTTTGACAGCACGTTTCTGATTTTCTCCGCCGGTTGGCTGGGGATCGGGGTCGTGATTGTTTTGATGTACCTGTACCAAACCCGGTTTGGCTCGCTCTATCTGCACATTGGGATTATTTCATCTGTGTTTATGGTCGGCTTAACCATCGGAGCAAGTCTAATCCGGTATTTACTGCTAAGCGAAAGAAAAATACAACCACCAATACTGCTATTCGCAGTCATACTTGTGCATGCGCTGATTTTGGGTATAATTGCCTTTTGGCCGGCTGAGCAATGGACGCACTTTATTTTTGCGATTGCTTTTATTTTGTGCGGTCTATGCACCGGTAGTTACTTTCCATTAGCCGCCAGAGGGCTTGCTGATTCCGGATTCGAAACGGGTCAGGCCGGCAGTAAACTCGAAATGGCCGACCACATTGGTGCTTCAACCGGCGGATTGCTAACGGGCCTTATTCTTGTTCCGGTGCTCGGGGCAAAGTTAACACTATTTGTCTTCATACTATTTATTATAGCCAATATTCCTGCTGCCGTACTGAGAATTATTTCGTATCTCGTATTTCGTCCTTCGTATGTCGTGACGACATACCACATACCACATACCACATCCGCTTCACGCTTCACAAAAATTGGCTACGCCCTGTTTGGTATTGGAGCATGCATTGTCCTGTGCTCGAACCTGCTTGCAGAAGCTGGTTC
>Ga0307437_1000788_pt1 | contig 23126 bp, 20 predicted proteins | sample SalMarWE160390MG_FD_202146 | JGI IMG/M metagenome (GOLD analysis project Ga0307437, IMG submission 202146) | Salt marsh sediment microbial communities from the Plum Island Ecosystem LTER, Massachusetts, United States - WE1603-90 | ecosystem: Environmental > Aquatic > Marine > Intertidal zone >...
GCCGGAGCGGATCTGCCGGTAGATGTTCGACACATGTTTGAGCCTCTGCTTTGACCGTTTCTCGATGGTGAATTCCTTTATTTCCAGCCGACGATTGTTGGCCGGCGGGTAGAGGTATTCGTTGTAATACAGGTGGCCAAAAGAAAGCAGTATCGCCGCCAACAGATACGGCAGCGTAATGCGATATAGCGAGAGGCCGGAAGTTTTCATGGCCAGCAGTTCGTTTCGTCGGGCCATAATGGAAACGGAAAAAAGGGTGGCCAGCAGAACGAACATGGGCATAAACGACTTGATCACCCACCCGCCAAAATAAAGATAGTACTCGGCAATACTCAGCAGGGAAACTTTGTGGTCAATGAAATCCCGCAGTTCCTCCACGATATTGATGACAATGATAGTTATCCCAACGGCGACTATGACCACCGAGAGAGACAGAAAAAAGGACTTCAGCAGATACAGATCAATCTTTTTGACCATTTTGCCTCAGGTGTGCATTTCTAAAAAAACTCAGGAGGGGTTTCTCTGTAACGACGATGTACAAAAGATAAAGACCGATGCCGCCGATCAGGATGTTGGCGCTCCACATGGCCCAGAAAGGCGACACCATACCGCGATCAGCCAGGTCTTCGCCTCCGATGAGAAAGGCCCAGTAAACCGTAAACAGCAGGATTGAAATAGCGATGGCCGTGCCCATGCCGCCCCTCCTCGATATCACTCCTAACGGGGCGCCGATCAAGACAAAAGCCAGCGACGCTGCCGGGATCGCGTACTTCTTGTATATCTCGATCTTGTACTTGTTGGACATCCTCCGTTGGGCTTCGATCTGTTGTTTGCTTCTGGCCAGGTGACGCATCAACGCCTCGGCCTCGCCCTTGACGTACGACAGCGCCGCCGAATCCACTATGGTATCCGAAGCGGCAAAGGTGAAACTGTCCGAGAAGAGGTAATCGAATTTACCCTCAAGCGCCTTATTTATTCTTTCCCGAAACGGTTTGGTGGCGGCCTCGGCGCGGTCGACATTCGCCTGCATCTGCCCAATCGACATTTCTCGATCGGTGCGGTAGTCTGTATCACTGCGATCGAGCTCCGAGACGACGCCGGCGATATTGACGACCTGTTTTTCAAAATCAACTTTGTGGTAATTATCCGAGTCCTCAATGTCCAAGGAATGGAGTTCGCCGTCATAAAGGGTGAAGCGCATGTTCTTGCCCTTATCGGTGACTTCTAAGAACCCGTAATCGGCGATTATGATCTGTGGTTTGGCAGGATTCTTGGTTTCGGTAATGCGCACTCCTTCTACCCGTGAAGTAGAGTGGTCAATTTTATCGATGAGAATCAGATAGCCGGGGATGTCAGAGATAAAAATGCCCGATCGGAACACGAGGGTCGGCCGCATGCGTGAGATATCATAGCGCAGGCTACGGGCCCGCTTGTTGAGATCGGGAAGGATTTTATCATTGAACCCGATCATGGCGACAGTGATGATGCCTCCGGCCGCCAGCAGCGGCAACATGATGCGCAACATGTTCACGCCTGACGATTTCAGGGCGGTAATCTCATAATCGGACGTCAAGCGGCCAAACGCCATAAGGGTGGCTACCAGAACCGCCATCGGCACCGAAAGCGCTATCATCCAGGCCAGGTTAAGTCCGATCAGCTCAAAAACGATCGTCGGCGGCAGATCTTTGTCCAGGATGTGATTGACAATCTTGGGAACAAAGTCAATGATAAGCAGAAAGGTGATGGTGAAAAAGGCAAACAGAAAGGGGCCCAGGTGCTCTTTTAGAATGTAACGGCTCAGTATCTTCATAACGTCACGAGAATATATTAGTTATACGCACCACAGCCAAGATTATATTCAGAACTGAGTAGGTCGGGTTCCGAATGAAGTTCGCAGGAGGCGGATGAATGAGAGACCCGACAACTACAAGGTTTTTAAGAGAGGCTCTATATTCAGTTGACAAGACGGAACCGAAGTGGTATAGCTTTAGTAAGTTCAAGTGACTGGCTGCTATGGGAAACAAGAAGATCAAAGACTTCGTCATTGATGACAGCGTTACATCCTTTTTTGCCGTGCGAAAGAAGGATATCCGGGAATACACCCGCGGACGGTTTGTGACGCTGGAATTGGGGGATAGCACCGGCAGAATCAACGCCGTTATCTGGGAACCGGACCACTTCTGTCTGACCGATCTGAGTGCGGGAATGGTTGTCAAAGTGGGCGGTGTCGTCGGCGAGTACAACAATAGAAAGCAAGTTACAATCAACCGCGTCCGCCTGGCCCGGGATGACGAATATGCAATTGAAGAGATTCTGCCCCATTCCACCGAGCCTGAAGACAGCCGCAAGGCCAGAATCCAGGCTCTTACCGATAAAATCGAAAACAGTTATGTTAAACGACTCGTCGAGTCATTCTGGGCCGATGAGAAGTTTTTTGACGACTTCCTCAAAGCAGCCGCCGGAAAACTCTGGCATCATGCCTATGTGGGGGGGCTATCGGAGCATTCCGCCAACGTAGCAGAGCTGGCGCTGCGTGTGGCGTCGGGGTACGACTTTCTCAATAAGGACTACCTGATCTTCGGGGGGCTTTTCCACGATCTGGGCAAAATCAAACAGTATGCCATAGAGGCCATGATTGATTACACCGATGAGGGCCGCCTGGTGGGACATATCAGTATCGCCGACGCCTGGATATGTGAACGAGCCGCGGCAATCGAGTCTTTTCCCCAGAAGCTGCTTACGAAACTCCGCCACATCATCCTCTCTCATCATGGCATGCACGAGTATGCCTCGCCCATCCTGCCGCAGATGCCGGAGGCGTTTGTTATCTTCTACTGCGATGAGATCGACAGCAAGATGGGAGCGATTAACCGCATCAGGGAAAGACAGGGCGGCGCCGGTTGGTCTGATTACGTTAAGATGCTCGATCGCTATTTATACTTTGGCGATGGCGAAAAGGAATAGTTCTCAGCAGGGGGACGTCCCAATTCTTGAAACGGTGGGATTATCTCGTTTCGTACGGGACGGTGGCAACATTAAGATCATTCTCGACGATTTTTCATTTTTGTTTGGTAAGGGGCATATCTACACTATCATTGGGCCTTCGGGCGCGGGTAAGTCATCGCTGCTTCGTCTTTTGAACCGCCTTGACGAGCCAACTGGCGGGGATATACTGTTTGGCGGCAAGAACACCAGGGAGTACGGTCCCTGTCAATTACGGCGCCTGATAGGCTGCCTTTTCCAGACGCCATATCTTTTTCCTGAGACGGTGCGGGATAACCTCCTGTATGCCGACAACAAACTGCCTTCCAAAGCTATTGATAGGCTTGCCGAGCAAGTGCAGATACCGTCTTCGATGATTGACCGCGACGTCGAGACCCTTTCAATTGGTGAAAAACAACGGGTAGCTCTGGCGCGGCTTTTAGCGACTAACCCTGAGGTGGTACTTCTCGATGAACCGACTTCAGCCCTCGACCCGAGTTATACCGAATTAATTGAAAACCTGGTTAAGGCCATTGTTCGGCAGATGAGCCTGACCGTCATCATGGTGACACACAACCCTGAACAAGCTCTTCGGATTGGGGGAGAGACCATTTTGATGGTGGCCGGGCGGCTGGTGGAATCCGGCCCGTGTGAAAAGGTGATAACCGACCCCCAGAGTGAGGCGGGGCGGTTGTACAAAGCGAAGCGGTTGAAATGACGAGTCCTACAATTACCCAGGTCTTGCTCTCACTGGTCCTCGTGGCGATATCAATCGCCGTCGCCAGATGGTGGCGTATACCGGTTGCAAAGGATATGGCGCTGGGATCGGTTCGCACCTTTGTCCAACTGATCGCGGTGGGTTACGCCCTGGAACTCATTTTCGACCTGGAATCACTCTGGCTGATCACGTTGGCTATCCTGATCATGATAACGGTTGGGGCGCACGCGGCCTCGAGCCGGATAAAACAGTCAAAAGGCGCCTTTCCGGTCACGTTTACCGCCATGATCGTTGGTTCGCTGTTCACGCTGGTGGCTATGCTGCTGCTTGACATAATCCCGCTTGAGGCGCGTTACGTCATCCCGCTGGCCGGCATGATTATCAGCAACTCCATGAACGCCTCGGCACTGGCGATTGACCGCCTCGTCTCCGACATCCAGAGCAACAGGCCGGCTATCGAGACGGCACTCTCGCTGGGGAAAAGCTGGCGGGTTGCTTCCGGCAAGTTCCAGCGAGACGCCGCCACGACGGGAATGATTTCAATACTGAACTTCATGAAGACGGTAGGGATAGTCGCTCTGCCGGGCGCCATGACCGGCATGATCCTTGCCGGTGCGGAACCGCTTGAGGCGGTCCTTCTACAGGTTATCGTTGCCTACATGCTCCTGTCTTCGGTGACGATCACTTCGGTGGTGGCGGTGGAACTGACCGTGCGCAGGTTCTTTACGCCCTTTCACCAGTTGCGGTGAGGTTTATCTGACATGAGGTTGGCCGGCTTCCGGAAGCTTTAGAGGCTGTTTCTTCTATACCCGATTGGAAACTAAGATAGCTCTTGTCTTTTAGTACGTTTCATATAAATTAGCGGCTGATTCGGTTTTGTGGTCGGGTCGTTCAGTTTTGTTTTACGACGGAGAGGTGGCCGAGCGGCTTAAGGCGCACGCCTGGAAAGTGTGTATGGTTGATAGCCATCCAGGGTTCGAATCCCTGCCTCTCCGCCATATTTTTTTCTAACCGATTTTCGTCCTGTCCCACAATAAGTTATTGACAAAACATTCTTCGCCCCTTATATTTTCTAACCGATTTCTAAAGGATGTGATATGGCCAGCGTACAGTCCAAGAAAGGTAAACTGGGCAAGAGAACCTATTATGAGTCTGTTGAAAAAGTCCCGTTATCGTCATTGCGAGCGACAGCGAAGCAATATCGGGCGTTGAATGCCAATGAGATAGCCACATCGCTTCGCTCCTCGCTATGACGCTTACCATATTTTTCAACACACCCATAATGGATTAATCAAGATAAGACCAAAGAAGGGATGGACGCCCAAGTCATATTCACGCGAATTCTTTTTGAATGATGCCAGCTTGAACCTCCTGCGATCGTTGGAACAAAGCGAGGGACACATTTTCAAAGATTCCTCAGGCCATCAGTTGGACAATGATGGGTTGAGGAAAGCTCTGATAAAAGTAGCACATGCTGCCGGTTTCAAGGACCTTACGCGCGTCCATGACCTGAGGCACACTTTCAACAGCTTGATGCAGATGAATGGTGTCGACGCCGGCACCATAACCAAGATACTTGGCCATCGCGATATCTCGACAACTCAGATTTACACCCATCAGACACAGGAGCACATGAAAAGGTCTATCGGTAAGATTGCAATCACATGATTGACCTCAGGTCCTCATCAGGCTTTTGCTTGTATCCATATTTCTGTTTGTCGATCCATCGTTTGATGTCCTTTGGGTCGAATCGGTGACGCTTATCTGGCCCGGATTATTCACAAACACTCTGTTAGAATCCAACATTCTGTCAGCCCGTCATCGCGGGCCTGCCGCAGGCGGGCGTGGCGATCTCGTACCAGCGCCTGCTTATTACTCAGGAGATTGCCGCGTCGTCCGCCTTCGGCCTCTTCCTCGCAACGACGTGTTTGGAAGGATCTATGAATAATACAGACTAGAAAAGCCAGCAAAACTCATACGTGAAGGGGGGAAATCATCATCTCATGGTAGAGTATGTCCTCTATGACCGGTTAGCCGCGAAACAACGTTCACCCCCCCCCAAAAAAAAAGCAACACCGAATCAATCCCTTTGCACACTAACTCCAAAAAAGCAGCAAAAACTCCGAGATTAACCATCTACTCCAACAAAACTACAGTTTATGAATAATGGAGGCTAATCTAACCTGCTTTTTCTCCCATGCCGGTTATTCTCCACTCAATTGTCGCGAAGCAAGCGCTGCAGATCATGTAGGCTGGTAATGTTCAGGGGTTCGAGGTCGATCCGGTTGCTACGATAGCGAGGTGGATACCCCATTTGCCCTCATCGGGCCATACTGATAAAACGGTCATAGATGAGCTGTGCCATCTTGGGCACGGCTGCATTGACCTCGTCGGAGAGCTCCATCTGCATCTCGTCGGGAATCAGCTTGGATTGACACACCAAAATCGAGACCTTGATATCCTTCTTTTCCTCCTGGATGGTTCTGAGCAAATTGGCAGTGGGGGCATTGTGCATGGTGAAGTTATCGACCTTTTCCTTTGGAACGTCAGTAAGTTCTATCTCAAAAAGTTCGCCGGGCTTTCGGCCCTTATCCACGCAGTCCACAATGACGAGCGCTGAAGGACAAATCTCGCTCAATGAGATATCGAAGAGCATCTCTCGGATACCGGTGCCGGCGTCCTCTATCAGGACACCGTCCGGAATCCGGTAATTATTGTTGAGGTGGCTTGCGACAGCCGGACCGAATCCGTCATCGCCGAACAGAATATTCCCACAGCCTAAGACCAGCGTCTTAGCTGCGCACCACGGCGATATTCTTTTGTTGTCCATATTCATGCCTTATCGGTTATGCCCTTTACCCTATTGGATTATAGATAATAATCCAATGAGATAGAATTGATGAACAATATCTGTTTTTAGCAAGTTACTGCCAATGGAGTCACCTAACTATTGGTAAGCGTATCCAACACCTTGCCATCGGAATTTACGATCTCAATCTTGACCGGGATCGAGCCGTCCAGCTCATGCGTGGCGCAGGACAGGCACGGGTCATAGGCGCGAATGGCCATCTCGACCTGGTTGAGGATGCCCTGATCGTAGTTGCCATCCTTGATCAGTGCCTTGGCAGTGCTCTTGACCGACATGTTAATGGGCGCGTTGTTGTGCGTAGTGCCCACTACGATGTTCGCCTTGGTGATGAGACCCTTATCGTCGGTGGTGTAGTCGTGGATCAAGGTCCCGCGCGGAGCCTCAACCACACCCACGCCGTGGCCGGCCTTAGGCTCGAGCTTGAGGCGGATATCCTCACTGGTGATCTCGGGATCGTCGACCAGCTCGAGAGCCCGCTCGGCCGAGTAGATGATCTCGATCAGCCGCGCCCAGTGATACAGGAAGGTCTGCTGGGCCGGCCGGCCGAATTTTTCGCGGAACTCTTCCAGCTCGGCCTGGGCCTTGGGGGTCGGGATCTTGTCGACAACATTTACCCGCGCCAGGGCGTTGGTGCGGTAGATACCTTGCGGATTATCCAGGTCCATGCTGAACCCGCCGGCCTTCTTCTGGTACGGGAACTTGAGGTAAGACCACGGCTCCACGTGCTCGGCGATGTAGTCAGTGTACTTATCGCAATCGAAGTCCTCGAACGAGCCGTCGGCCTGCATCATGCGCAGCCTACCGTCATACATCTCCATATTCCCGTCCTTGGTGAGGCCGAGGAACCCGGTCTTGAGGACGGCGGTGTTCTTTACGAAGTCGAGATACTCCGGGAAGACGTGGTTCTTGATGTAATCCATACCAAAAAGGGAGAAGTCGTAGACCTCTTGAAACATCTCTTTGACTTCCTTGCGCTCCTCCTCGGTGATCGGTTTGGCCCAGCCACCCGGTACGGCAACGTCAGGGTGAATGGCCTTTCCGCCCAGCTTCTGGGTGGCCATCTGGGATAACCATCGGTTACGCACTACCTTCTTGGCCACGTCCGGGGCTTTTTCGATTACACCGATCACATTGCGTTTGGCATAGTCAGATGTCGGCCCCATGAGAAAGTCCGGACCGGCCATAATGTAGAAGTGTAGAATGTGGCTGTGAAGCATGTGACCCATATAGGCCAGCTCTCTTATCTTTTTGGCAGCAGGGGGGATGTCCGCACCAAAAACCGCGTCAGCAGCTTTGGCGGACGCCAAGTGGTGTGCCCAGGGACAAACGCCGCAGATACGCGGCACGATGCGAATGATCTCTTCGATCGGACGACCGATGGCAAAGCGCTCGAACCCACGCAGCTCGACCACTTTCACCTGGGTATCCTCGACATTGCCGCTGTCGTCTAGCGTTATTTTAATCTTGCAATGTCCTTCAATTCTTGTGCCTGGTTCGACTATAATTGTTTTACCCATGATTATTACCTCCTCTGTGGCAATGGACGGAGCCGTCCTTGCGCACCGACGAAACGGTTGAACATTGCTCTGCGGTCCTCAATTTGCCTCGGGTTGAGGCCGATCGATGAAAGGGCGGTCATCATATCGATCTGGGGATTGGCACCTTCGCGAATCAGGCCGAAGCAACCGCGACAGGGCATGTGGGCTTTGATGCAGCGCGGGACCTTCTCTTCACCACCACAGCCCGAGTGGGTGACCGGCCCCAGGCAGAGGAAGCCCTGCTCCATCAGGCAGCGCACCTCTTCAATGGGCTTGTCTGTCAGCCAATCGGGTTTCTCCAGCGGGCGCTTGATGTCGGTTACCGCTTTCTTTTCGCGTTTCATGGGACAGTCGTCGCACACGCTGCGCTCCGGCAGCTCGAAAACCTCTCCCTTGAGAAGGGCTGTGATGGCCTGAACATAAAGCTCCGGTGTGGTCGGGCAGCCCGGCAGGGCCACGTCGACCTTGACCACTTCGCTGACGGCAAATACGCGCTCTTCCAGCTTTGGAAGGTCGTCGTCCGGCACCGGGTGTGCATCAGTGGTCTCGGTCTCGTCATAGGCCATCTTGATGATTTCCTCGACTGTGTACATGTTGGCCAACGCGGGGATACCGCCGAAGTTGGCGCAAGCACCCACAGCCACAAGCGTGTTGACCTTCTTGCGCATCTCCTCGGCAACGCGGCGGTTTTCCTCGTGCCGAATTCCGCCGGAGATGAAGCCCACATCGGCTTCTGGAATCACAAGGGTGCCTGGGTTCTCACCCGCTTGCCCGGAGTATTTATGGTCCATGAGGACCGGCATATGAACGAACTCTAGCTCTGGCAGTATTTCCAGCAGAGGCTCACCCACATCGAGTAGAGTGACCTCGCAACCACCACAGGTGGTCAACCACTCCTCTGCAACTTTAACTGGCATGTTTTTCTCCTTTATGTTAGCCTATAGTTTTTAGCCGTTTACTTTCCTTTTTAACCGTTAGCCATTCGTTACGCTGCTTACATCGGGGCGCCTTCCACCACCACCTCGGTTACCACCCGACGGGTATAGACCAAATACTTGCCGTTGTCAGGCACCACCTGGACCTCGAATTCTTTCTCGCGGTACTCCTTTTCCTTTTGCCTGGCGTCATCCTCGCTGGCATACTCCTCGCCGTCCCACATGAATTTCTTTCTATCGAAGTACCGTACCATCCGTTTATCCATAACTGTGTCTCCTTTATGCGAATGGGTTGGGACCGAGCTCCTTGATATCCTTAACGAAGTTATTGACCACCTCGACGAAGCGCTGCGCCTCGGATGCCGAGACCCACTCAAGGCGGAACCGTTCCGGCTCAATGCCGAAGTCCTCTAAAAGCATCTCTATGGTGGCCGCGCGCGATTTCATGCGCTCATTGCCGTCGATGTAATGGCAGTCGCCGATGTGGCATCCACAGACAAGCACGCCGTCGGCGCCTTTGGTGAGGGCGTCGATCACCATGTTGGGGTGGATCATCCCGGTGCACATAACCCGTACGACGCGGGTATTGGTGGGATATTGCAGTCGGCAAGAGCCGGCCAGGTCCGCGCCGGTATACGAACACCAGTTGCAGCAAAATTGGACTATCTTGGGTTCGAAATCTCCGTTGTCGCTCATCTCATCCCTCCAGCAGCAGAGCTTCGACCATAGCACCGAGTTGGTCGAGTCTGAAGTGGTTAACCCTGATACCTTGCTTGGGACAGGTCGCCTGACAAACGCCACAGCCCTTGCAGGCCGACGGGTCGCTCTCGACAGTCTTTTTGATGTCGCCTTTATGCATGAATTCTATCAGTGTAATGGCATTGTAGGGGCAGGGATCGACGCAGTAGGCGCAGCCGTCGCAGTTTTCGTCGATGACCTCGGAGATGGCAGCCGGCAGGGTTACGCTATCCTTGGACAGGTAGGTACTGGCCCGGCCGGCGGCCCCTAAAGCCTGGATGATGCTCTCGTCCACCGCCTTGGGCGAGTGGGCCAGTCCGGCCAAAAAGACGCCATCGGTAGCGAAATCCACCGGGCGTAGCTTCATGTGCGCCTCGAGGAAAAACTTGTCGCTATTTACCGGGACCTTGAGCAATTGAGCGATGTCCTCGGCATCGTCGTTGGCGATTATCGCCGCCGAGAGCACCAGGCTGTCGGCAGTAAGCCTGAGGTCAGTGTGGAGTATGGGGTCGTGGACCGCGATCTCAAATCCGTCTCCGTCCTTGGTTACCTCAGGCTTTTTGTCCTGGTCGTAGCGCAGGAATATCACACCCTTGTCCCGGGCGTGGCGGTACCACGACTCGTGAAACCCATAGGTGCGCACGTCGCGATAAAGGATATACACGTTGGTATCAGGCGATTTCTCTTTTATCTGAAGCGCGTTCTTGATGGCGTGAGTGCAGCAAACCCTGCTGCAGTAAGGGCGCTCTTCGTTGCGCGAGCCCACGCACTGGATCATGACCACGTTCTTGGCAGAAAAGTCACCGGACGCCAGCTTCTCTTCGAGCTCCAGCTGGGTGAGGACACGTTCGTCCTGGCCGTAGAGGTATTCGTCAGGTTTGAGCTCTTGGGCCCCGGTGGCCACGACCACAACGCCGTGCTTGATGGTCTCTCCTTCGGAGCCGTTGCGGGGCTTGAGCGTGGTCTCGAAATTGCCCAGCGATCCGGAGAGTGATTCGATCTGGCAGTCGAGGTAGACTTTGATCTTATCGTGGCCCTGCACCTTTTCGATGGTCTCTTTGAGCTTCTTTTGCGGATCGTCACCGTCGATCAGGTAGTGCAGCCGGCGCATAATGCCCCCCAACTCCTTCTCGCGCTCGACCAGGTGCACCGGAAATCTCTGGGAGGCCAGTTCCAGGGCCGCGGTCATGCCGCTCATGCCGCCGCCGATCACCAGCGCATTTTTATTGATCTTGAGCTCGCCGTCGTAGAGCGGCTCGAGCAGGCGCGCTTTCCCTACAGACATGCGCACCAGGTCCTTGGCCTTTTCGAAGGCCTTTTGCGGCTCGCTTTGGTGGACCCATGTGTTTTGGTCGCGGATATTGGCGAACTCGAACAGATAGGGATTGAGCCCAGCCTCGCGGATGGAGTCGCGGAAAAGCGGCTCGTGCGTCCTCGGTGTACAGGCTGCCACGATGACGCGGTTTAGGTTTTGCTCTTTGACTGTCTCGGTGATCGAGGCGATCGAGTCTTGGGAACAGGTGTAAAGCTTATCGGTTGCGTAGACCACGCCGTTGAGGCCCTTGGCATACTCGGCTACCGCCTTGCAGTCGATCACCCCGCCGATGTTCTTGCCGCAGTGACAGACGAACACACCGATGTGCGGGTCCTCACCGTTGACATTGCGCTCGGGTGGGTATTCCTTTTTGGCCGTGCGGGTCCACTTCACCTCGCTGAGTAGCGACATGGCCCTGGCGGCGGCTGCGCTGGCCTGCATGACGGTCTCGGGGATGTCCTTGGGCTCGTTGAAGGGCCCGCAAGTGTAAATGCCCTCACGAGTCGTGTCGACCGGAGCGATACGGCTGGTCTTACAAAAGCCCAAATCATTGAGCTCGATGCCCAACCTTTGGGCGAACTCATGCACACCCTCAGGCGGACTGAGGCCGCAGGAGAGCACCGCCATGCTGAAGCGCCCCACCTGCTGCTTTCCCTGATCGTCCACGTACTGGATTATCACATCTTTGGTCTGCTGGTCCTGCAGAATCGCCGATGGACGACAGCGCACATAACGCACGCCATGTTCTTTTGCCCGCTCGTAGTACTCGTCGAAGCCCTTACCGTAGGCACGCAGGTCGATATAGAAGATCGAGCACTCCAGGTCGGGCTGGTGCTCCTTGGCGATCACCGCCTCCTTGGTCGCATACATACAGCAAACCGACGAGCAGTAGTTGTTTTCCACCGTGCGGGAACCCACGCACTGGATGAAGGCGATGTTTTTGGGGTGCTCGCCGTCAGATGGTCGTTGTATCTCACCCATTGTTGGTCCGCTGGCAGAGAGCAACCGCTCGAACTCCAGGCTGGCAAGCACATTGGGGAAGCGGTCGTAGCCGAGTTCTTTGGTGTTGTCGGCATTGAACAGCTCGTAACCGGGGGCTACGATTATTGCGCCGGCTTCAAGGGTGATGATCTCTTCGCGCTCCATGTTGTGGTCAATCGCCATTGCCTCACAGGCCGCGAGACACATTAAGCACTCACAGCAGGCAGCACAGTCGAGGCAGCGTTTTGCCTCGGCGATAGCGGTCTCTTCGTCCCAGCCGAGCTCGACTTCGTTGAAGTTCCCGGTGCGCTCTTCAACTGAAATCTCAGGGATCTTGTGGCGCGGAATGATCGGCTCACCGTCAATGTCCCGCTCCGCGCGGATCCACTTGGCCTCTTCGCGACCGGCGTGCATATCTTCCTTCTTCAGGTAACGGTCGATCGACTCGGCGGCGCGCAGACCGGCGCTGATACCCTCGATAACCGTAGCCGGGCCGGAGACCACGTCGCCGCCAGCAAAGACTCCCGGCACGGTGGTCTCGAGCGTGACCGGGTCGACCACCAGCGTTTTCACTCGCGTAGTCTTGGGCTGAAGCTTATCTCCGAAGAATGTCAGGTCCGGTTCCTGGCTGATGGCGGGTATTAGCACATCGGCTTCGATGATGAACTCGGAGCCTTCGATCGGAACCGGGCGCCGGCGGCCACTCTCGTCCGGCTCGCCCAGCTCCATCCTGATGCACTCGACCCCGGTGAGCTTGTTGTTCTCATCGGCTATTAGCCGCACCGGGTTGGTCAGAAACTTGATCTCGATACCCTCTTCGATCGTGGCGTGGACCTCGGTCGGGTTGGCCGGCATCTCGCGCCGTGAGCGGGGGTAGACGATGGTGACGTTCTCAGTATCGAGGCGCTGTGCGGTACGGGCCGCATCGATGGCGGCGTTGTCAACCCCGACCACGATGACCTTCTTGCCGATGCTCTTGCAATCCTCAAGGTTTACTTCTCTGAGAAACTGTATACAGTCGTACAGCCCGCTGATCGTATCCTCGCCTTCGAGCTTCATCGAGCGCCCGCGGGGAGTGCCGGTGGCGACGAATACAGCGTCATAATCGTTTTTTATCTGATCGAAGCTAATGTCCTTGCCTATACGGGTGTTGGCCTTTAGCTCGACGCCCAGGTCGAAAATCTCTTGGATCTCCCACTCGTTCACATCCCGTGGCAACCGGTAGGGCGGGATACCCGATATAAGCATGCCGCCCGCTTTTGGATTGGCTTCAAAGATGGTCACATTATAGCCCTTGAGCTTAAGCTCCCTGGCTAGGGTGAGTCCTGCCGGTCCGGCCCCGATCACGGCCACCTTTTCGGATTTTTTATCTTCGGTCGGCTCGAGGGGCTTGCGGCCGTTCTTGCGCTCCCAGTCGCCTAAAAAACGTTTGAGCTGGCGGATGGCGACCGGTTGGTCCAGATCGCCGCGGCGGCATTCGGCCTCGCAGGGGGCGGGGCAGATCCGCCCGCAGATGCTGGGGAAGGGGTTGCGACGCTTTTCGACTTCGAGCGCTTCTTCGAAACGCCCGTCAGCGATGAGCGCCACGTACCCGTGGGCGTTGACTCCCAGGGGACAGCCGAACCTGCACGGTGAGATGCCTTCCTTATCGATGGTAAATCCGCTGGGAACGGCTTGCGGGTAGCGGCGGAAGATGGCTTTGCGCTGTGCCATCCCCATGTCAAATTCGCTCTTTTTGGTGATCGGGCATTTCTCACTGCAGAGGCCGCAGCCGGTGCACTTTTCAAGGTCGATATAACGGGTCTTCTGTTTTAGTGTGACGTTGAAATCGCCGGCCCGGCCCTCGACCTTTTGGAGGTCGGCGTTGCATATAGTCTCGATATTGAGGTGCCGCCCCACGTCGACCAAACGCGGTGAAACGATGCACATGGAGCAGTCGTTGGTCGGGAAGGTCTTGTCCAGCTGGCTCATTACCCCGCCGATGGCCGATTCTTTGTCGACAAGATAGACTTTGATGCCCGCCTCGGCCAAATCAAGCGCCGCCTGCATTCCGCCAACACCGCCACCGAGGACTACCGCACTGCCCACTTTGGTTGTCTTTTGATCACTAGCAGCGAATTCCTGAAGTACATTCCCGTGTATCATGCTATGCCCGCCTCACTTAGCAGGGGCTTAGGGTCGACAAGATGTTTTTTCAGCCCGAGTGCTTTAATAGATTCACCAAATGCCAACCCCATGAGTTGGGTAAAATAGAAGATCGGAAGCCCATACTTTTCCTTGTAGATCATTTCGGCTTCCTGTTGCCGGGTGTCGAGATTTGAATGGCAGAGCGGGCAGGCAACTGCGATTGCGTTTGCGCCCACCACTTTTGCCTCTAGGAAAATATCGCGGATCAGCTTACAGACATGATCGCTTTTGGTGAGCGATAGAGAGGCACCGCAGCAGGAAGTTTTGGCATTCCAGTCCAGCGTCTCAGCGCCCAAACTGGAGACTATAGTATCCATACTCATTGGGTACTCGCACTCATCAAAGTTCATCACCTTTGGCGGGCGAGCAAGCAGGCACCCGTAGTAACAACAGACTTTGAGTCCCTCGAGCCTTTTCCTTACAGCATCCGCGATCCGGTTCGACATCTCCTCACCGATGAAAAGCTCGAGAGGGTGGACAACCTCGGCCTTATTTTCCAGCTTGCGATCCAGCACCTGCTCAAGTGTTTCGTGTAACCCGGAATAGTTTCTAACCTCGTACTGGGCGGTCTTCAGGCGCTGAAAGCATGAAGCACACGGAACGAGAATCTTTTGGAACTCTGCTTCTTCGGCCTGTGAGATTACCCGACCAGAGAGTGCCAGGGCCATGAGATGCGAGGTCGAATGCGCCGGCGTAGAACCGCAGCATGCCCATTTGGGGATTTCCTCAATCGCCACATGGAGCGTCCGGCACACGCTGCGAAACGAGATATCATACTCAGAGGCTGTTGAGTGCAGGGAACAGCCCGGGTAGTATGCATATTTCATTTTCTCTGACCTTCCAGCTTCTCTACCCTCTTTCGCATTTTTCTAATCTCAGAGGAGTCGAAAAAGATGGGAAAGAGTTTTGAAGGAAAGAGCTTCAATTTGCCCTTACCGAACATTTTTATCCCCAGACCAATATCTTTAAGTAGATGACCTGTACGCAGTTTGAGCATCGCGATCATTCCCAGTTCGTACACCCGGCCGTAGCCGAAGATGGAACCCATCATGGTCTTATAGAAGGCTAGTATATCCGGTTCAGACGCCTTGATACCCTTGCGCTGGGCAATGATCTTGACAGCATCGAGAGCCTTTGCGATGTCCAAACCCTGCGGGCAGCGGGTGGTGCAGGTCTGACAGGTAGAACACAGCCAGGTCGTCTTACTGCTCATCACTATTTCATCCAGTCCCAGTCGAATGGCATGCATCAGCTGCGACGGGGTAAAGTCCATCGCAAAGACCATTGGGCATCCAGACGCACACTTTTGGCATTGAAAACAAAGGTTCACGTTCTCACCGCACTCCTCCAAGACTTCTTTCGCTAGTCCAGGGACTTGCGGTGCCAGTGTTTGTTCTCTCATCTGGATAAGCTCCTACTTGCGTGAACATATAGGTGCCTCGCTTGAGGCATCCACAATGAAACAGGCAAACATCAGCTAGGCATTCCCCAAAAGGCTTAGCCGCACCTGGAGTATTGGGGATTGCAGGCCAAAGACTCCTCAACAATCAGAGTTTTCGCTATATTTACACTTATTTAATTGTACCCTGTCTTTGTGAAAAGTCAAATCGATATTTTGTGGTGTAGCTTATAAAATATTTTTATAGCAGTTTAGGTACTGGTTGGACTCAGCGATTTCCCATCTGTACAGGCCCGCCACTCATTACTGTGCTGTCGCAGCTGCTCTATGAAGGCTTTTATGGCTCGGCTCATACAGGAGTCTTTCCAGTTAACTAGCACGATTTGCCGGCTCAGTGGCGGATCTACCTCAATACGCCACAAGTGACCCGCGGGCTTGTCCTCGCATGGAATATCCTGCTTAGTAGCCATATCGGGCAGAAAAGCTATCCCCAGGCCCGCTTCAACCATTTTTTTGACGGTTTCCACGTTGTCGGTGGTGGACACTATTTCGACGCTTACTCCCAAGCGCGCGAGGTACTTACGGATTAGGGAACCACTGGGTGTGCCTATAGACAACGCAGCGAACTCCATCCCCTTGAGTTCGCTGGTCTTAACGGTTGGTACACCGAAAAACGGATGTGAACGGCTACAGACTAATGAGAAGTATTCCTCTATTAAGATTTCTTGCTGTAGGCGTCGATCCGGACCAGGATTGGCAAGTATTCCCAAGTCTAATTCATTTGACAGGAGTGCTTCCATGATATCATTAGAATTGCGATACAAGAGCTTGGGGCACGCGGCCGGATACATAGAGCGTACGGCCTGGAGAACGGGCGGCAGGAAATAGATTCCCACGCTATCAACAGTGCCAATGCGTATTTCTCCCCTTACCCCTTCTGCGAGTTCTTGTATGGCACGTTCAGCCTTATTGATACCACTCATGATTTTCTGGGCATGCTGGAACAAGACTCTGCCTGCCTCAGTAGGGCTGGCTCCACGAGGACGACGGTGGAAAAGCGAGACTCCCAACTCATTCTCGAGCTGTTTGACATGGTAGGAGAGCGCGGGTTGTGTGATGTGAAGCCGTATGGCAGCTCGCTTAAAACCACCTTCCTCTACCGCGGCTTGAAAACAACGAAGCTGGTATAATTCCATAAAAATTGACTCCCACCATGAAGATCTTGCAAAGACCTTCATTGGAAAATGTTTAGTTGAAGACGGGACGTAGTTCTTATTGGTCTCTTTTTCTTTTAGAGAAACTCTTTGTCATCAGCAAATACGCGGGAGTTGCACGCCAGTGGGAACGGCCAGGACGCGCTTGCCGCCGATTTGGGTCCGCAGAATAACCGCGGGCAACTTCTTTGAATACACCTCGCCGATGATCTGCGCCTTGTGGCCCAAGGGATGGTTCCGCATAGCGTTGAGCACAAGGTCTGCGCCCTCGGCTGGAACGAGGGCAACGAGCACCCCTTCGTTGGCCAGATGTAGGGGGTCAAGCCCCAATAGCTCGCAGGCGCTCTCCACCGATTCGGTGATAGGTATGGCCGACTCCTCCACCTCGATTCTAATCCTCGACTGCTCAGCCAGCTCGTTGAGAGTGGCAGCGAGCCCGCCCCTAGTGGGATCACGGAGGCTGTGGATGCCCTGGTAGGCGTTTAGCATCTGGGCCACTAGGTCGGCCAGCGGTGCTGTGTCGCTTTTGCAGGATGCGACGAAGTCGAGGCCTGAGCGCTGGGCCATCACCGCGATCCCATGCTCGCCTATCGGGCCACTGATCAGCACGCGGTCGCCTACCTCTCCACGGTGGCCCGAGAGCGCCACTCCCTTGGGAATGAGCCCGACTCCGGCAGTGTTGATAAAGATCTTGTCGGCGGCTCCGTGCGCGACCACCTTGGTGTCGCCGGTCACGATGTGCACCTTTGCCTTCTCGGTCGCTTCAGCCATGGAGTGCATAATACGCTTAAGGTCGGCGACGGGTAGCCCCTCCTCGAGGATAAGGCCGGCACTGAGGAAAAGCGGTTTTGCGCCACCCATGGCTAGATCATTGACCGTACCGTTCACCGCAAGCTTCCCGATGTCGCCACCGGGAAAGAAGATGGGATCGACCACGAATGAGTCGGTGGTGAAAGCCAGTCGGGTTCCTTCAAACTCGATCTCGGCGTGGTCATCGAGTCGCTCCAGCACTTGGTTTTTCAGATAGGGAACCAAGAGCTCCTCCACCAGCCTGCGGCTGGCGCGACCACCGCTGCCATGTTCCAGCAGTATGGTGTCGTTCCTCATCACTCCTCCTCAATCCGCCCGTAGCAATAGGCCGCTGCACAGGTGCCTTCGGCTGAGACCATACAAGCGCCCTGCGGCGTCTCTGGCGTGCACTCTTTTGCAAAGAGATCGCACTCAAAGGGCGTGCGCTGACCACTCAGAACCAGGCCGCAGATGCAACCAGGGACCTCGTATGTTGGCTCGACTTCTACCTCGATAAGGGATGCATCATGTGCCTCGAGTGTGTTTGGCAAGGCTAGGCCCGATCCTTCAATTCTTCCGATCCCCCGCCACTGTGCGTCACACTCGATGAATACTTCCTTGAGGACGCGTTTGGCTTTAGGGTTGCCCTCCGGCCGGACTGCACGTCGGTAGGCGATCTCCACCTCAGCACGGTGCTCGGAGACCTGCTCGAGTAGCATGAGAAAGCCATAGAGAATATCAAGCGGCTCGAACCCTGCGATGACGCACGGGATCCCGTGCTCGTTCACCAGTGGTTCGTAGGGTCGACTTCCGATGATTGTACTTACGTGGCCCGGGCAAAGAAAGCCGCTCAGCCGCAGCGGACCGTCCTTAAGTAGCGCCTGCATGGCTGGAGGAATGACCTTGGCTGCGCTGAGAATTGAAAAATTTTTCACTTTGGTCCGCCTCGCCTCGAGGAGTGTAGCGGCCAGGGCTGGGGCCGTAGTCTCAAAGCCCACTCCAAGAAAAACGAGGCGCCGATGTTGCTCTTGAGCGGCGATGCGAAGGGCATCGATTGGGGAGTAAACAACACGGATGTCGCAGCCACGGGCCTGCTCCCGCTCCAATGATGAGGTGGAGCCGGGCACGCGCATCATATCGCCGAAAGTGGCGATGGTCACATTGGGTAAACGGGCCAACGCGATCGCGCGGTCGAGAAAGGCATTAGGGGTCACGCAAACCGGACATCCTGGGCCGGAGAGGATGCGTATATTGGGCGGAAGCAGGCGGCGGATGCCGTAGCGATAGATCGACATGGTATGCGTGCCGCATACCTCCATGAACCTTATCTCACCCAGGGAATCGGCGACCTTTCGGATCCGGCGGACGAGCACCTCGGCTGCCTGCGGGTCTCTGAACTCATGCAGAAACCTCATCCTGTCTCTCCGATATCTCCCTGGAAATCGGCAAAGAGCTGAAGCGTTTCCTGGGCCTCCTTCTCGTTGAGTATTTGTATCGCATAACCCGCATGGACAATGACGTACTCACCTACGTGCACCTCGGGCAGTAGAGAGAGTCGGACCTCGCGCTCCACGCCGCCTATGACGCAGGTGGCGTGGTCATCATCAATGGAGATCACCTTCATCGGTACAGCTAAACACATGGTCGAATCATAATCCTTACACCGCATTCTTTCCAGATGCGGTCAAGCTGCGATGCGCAGCCACGACGGCCTGTCCCAGCGACAGCCCTCCGTCGTTAGCCGGCACCTGTTCGTGTAGAATAACGTCGAAGCCTGTGGCCTCGAGCTCATCTACAATACTTTCCGTAAGAAGTCGGTTCTGGAAGACACCGCCCGACAGAGCCACTTGATTGAGGCCAGTCCGCCTGCGAAGGAGCACACAGGCCAAAGAAAATGTGCGCGCCAGTGCTGCGTGGAAGCGGCGCGAGATGGCACGAGCCGACAAACCACGCTCGATGTCCCCCACAACGCCGCGGACGAAATCCGCCGGGTCGATCAGGAACCCATCATTGCCAGCGCGGGGTTGTATCTCGTAGCCGCCATCCGCGGCGTTCCCGTCGTGCTCTCCAGCGACCATTTCAAGACGCATGGCTGCCTGACCCTCAAAGGCTACTTTGTGATGAAGGCCCAAGAGCGCGGCAACGCCGTCGAAAAGCCGGCCGCAACTCGAGGTCCAGGGGGAATTGACGCTGCTCATCATCATTTGGATCACAGCCTGCCTTTTTTTTGCGGGAATTCGGTGCATGTTCTCTGGTAAATGCTCCTCCCAGGCATTGCCAAAGGTGTGAAGGAGGTAGCTGAGCGCCATGCGCCAGGGCTCGGCCACAGCGCGGTCTCCGCCGGGCAATTGGACATAGTCCAGGTGACCCGCCCGCTCTAAATTGGCTAGGTCACAAACCAGAATCTCGCCTCCCCATATCCTACCGTCGGTGCCGAATCCCGTGCCGTCCAGGGCTACCCCAATGACCGGCCCCTCAATTCGGTGCTCCGCCATGCAGCCTGCAATATGTGCGTGATGATGCTGGACCTTCAACACTTGAAGCTCTTGCTGCTCTGCCCAACGCGTGGCCGCATAGTCCGGGTGGAGATCAGCGGCGATCAACCGGGGCTTCACATCAAGGATGCGGCTTAGGCGACTTACTGTCTCGGTGAAATACTCGATAGTGCTGGGACTTTCCATATCGCCAATATGCTGGCTGAGGAAAACCATCCGGCCCCGTGTGATGCAAATGGTGTTCTTGAGCTCTCCCCCGACCGCAAGAATCGGAGGTGTCTCATGCTTTAGGACTACAGGTAACGGTGCGTATCCACGCGATCTGCGTATGAAGCTCGGACGACCCGAGATAATGCGCAGGACAGAGTCGTCGTTAGGAACCAGGATGTCCCGGTCGTGAAGCAAGAAGGCATCGGCAATTCCCGAAAGCCTAGTTAGCGCTTCCTCGTTGTCAATGGCGATCGGCTCCTCTGTCAGGTTCCCGCTCGTCATGACCAGGGCTGGCGGCGCACTGGCGAGAAGGAGCACGTGTAGTGGCGTGTATGGTAACATGAGGCCCACGTTGTGGTTGACCGGAGCGATGCAGGAAGCGAGCGGGCTTGGGTGACGCTTGGGTACGATGACGATGGGTCGATGCACCGAGCAGAGCAGCGAGCGCGCCTGCTCGTCGATATGGGCCAGTTGCTTGGCTTCGGCGAGACTGCGGCACATGACGGCCAGTGGCTTTTCCTCGTGGTGCTTGAGCTTGCGCAACCTTGATACCTCATCATCCCGGGTAGCATCCACGGCAAGGTGGAAGCCCCCAAGGCCCTTTACAGCCAGGATCTGTCCGGATTCGAGCCGGCGGCCAGCCTCGCGCAACGGATCGTCGCAGGGGATTTCGGTCCCGTCAGCCGCAGAGAGCCACACCTTAGGGCCGCATTCTGGGCAGGCATTGGGCTGGGCATGAAAGCGACGGTCATGTGGGTCGTCGTACTCTGCCTGGCACTTAGGGCACATACTGAAAGTGTCCATGGAGGTTTTAGGCCGATCGTAGGGGATATCGTCGATGATGGTGTAGCGAGGCCCGCAATTAGTACAGTTGATGAACGGATAGCCATAGCGACGATCATCGTGATCCTCAAGCTCACGCAAGCAATCCTCGCAAACTGTGATATCAGGAGGGATGAGCGCAGCTCGCATTGTAAGGGATCGGCTGGGGCGGATATCCATGGCGATCGCACTTCGCGCGGGCACGTTTGAAACCTTCAAGTCAGATAGGAACGATAGGGGTGGCTTGCGTGCGGGAAGCTCGGCAAGGAATGCATCCACTGATTTCGATGAACCCTCGACCTCGATCTCGACACCATCTGAGTTGTTGGCAACATACCCGAAAAGCCCGTGCTCGACCGCGAGATTGTAGATGTAAGGACGAAAGCCAACTCCCTGGACCACCCCCTGGATGTCGACCCTTATACTTCTATATTTCTCAGCCGCCTTCACGTTTCTCACCAACATGCTTTTTAAGCCAGGCTGACCAGGGCTCGAGACCCTCATGGGTTTTACAGGAGATGGGGAAGACCTCTATCGCAGTGTTTAGGGCCCGAGATCGCTCTTCGATTACATCTACTGAGCAGTCCACGTACGGCAGGAGATCCACCTTATTGACAAGCAGCACGGCGGACTGCTGAAACATGAGTGGGTATTTTTGAGGCTTGTCGTCTCCCTCGGTGACGCTCAGAAGCATTACCTTGGCATCCTCGCCGAGCTCAAACTCCGCTGGGCAGACCAAGTTGCCGACATTTTCCACGATGAGCAAGTCGAGCTCCTTGAGGTTAAAATCGTCGAGGGCCGGGCGGATCATGTTTCCGTCGAGATGGCACGCTCCACCGGTATTTATCTGGACTGTCTTGATGCCCAGACGCGAGATACGCTCCGCATCGATGCTGCTCTGGATATCGCCCTCGATAACTCCGATTCGCAAATGCTCACTGAGCGCCTTAACTGTCCATTCGAGAAGGGAAGTCTTGCCCGCACCTGGAGAGCCCATGAGATTTATCACATACAGGCCGACCTCGTTAAAAATCTCTGCGTTTTGCCTGGCTATCCGAGCATTGGATTCCAGGATATCGGCTATCACCTTTATTCTAGTCATTCAACTTCCATCTCCGTTATCATGAGTTCCTTGCCAGCAATGGTCTCCCCGCCTGCGCTGTTGCATTCCGGACATAGTGCGAGACGATCATGGACCCGATACTCCTTCTGGCAGGAACTGCATCGAATGCGCCAAGGAACCCGGGTGATATCCAGCTTTGCATCCTGCGCGCAGGTGTCCTTGGAGATAACCTCGAAGGAAAAAGTCAATGCCTCAGGCATGGCAGTCGACAGCTCACCGACTTGGAGGCGTATGGTGAGCACCCTGTGTGCCCTGTGCGCCTCTACTTGCTGCTGGGCCTCATCAAGAATCGCTTGTGCCATGGCGAGTTCATGCATATCAAAAAACATTATAGCAATAGTATGGATAATAGTCAATTCTTTTTTGTCTCCGTGCTTTCTCTTATAAGCTGAACAATTGAACCGTACAGCGGTGACCACCTGGGTTGATTATTGATCAACGTATAAAAGGAAAGGAGTAAGCCGAATCGTGGCTGTTGCCGACGGCTTGGGACTCACAAAAGAGCGTGCATTTAACATGCTCTCTTTGATGACATAGAGATGGCAATCACGGAGTTTGAGAGGATAATTGAAACACTCAAAGATACTGAACTAACCTGTGGTGATATAACAATTGAGATAGTCACGAGAGGCTGTTGAAAAACTCAAGACAAAAGCCCCAACGCTCACTTACCCTGGTGAGGTGTCATTCCCGCGAGAGCGCGAAGGTGGATTCACATTTGAAGTGCAACATGTTATTCCAAAATATCTCCGCTGGTGTTAGAAAGTCCAGACATTTTCGTGGTGTGTTATTGTATGCCTGTATGAGTTCG
>Ga0307437_1000789_pt1 | contig 23123 bp, 11 predicted proteins | sample SalMarWE160390MG_FD_202146 | JGI IMG/M metagenome (GOLD analysis project Ga0307437, IMG submission 202146) | Salt marsh sediment microbial communities from the Plum Island Ecosystem LTER, Massachusetts, United States - WE1603-90 | ecosystem: Environmental > Aquatic > Marine > Intertidal zone >...
ACGCCATCGCCATCGGCGACGATAACGTCACCCGGCATGACTAAGACTCCGCCGCAGACGATAGGGCGGTTAACCGATTCGATTTCGTTTCGGCCAGGTCGGATGCCTCTGCCGACCTTTCTAAAGTACAGCGGAACCTTCTCAATAGCGATCTCATCGGTATCACGTGCTGTGGCATTGGTGACAACCCCGACACAACCACGTAACTTCCAGCCCATGATATTGTTGGAGCCGATTGAGCCAACGTCGGAATTAGGAGCATCGTCAATGACCAAGGCTGTCCCCTTGCGAATAAGTGGTGTGAATGGTTCCGAAGACAGGTTGGTATACCAGTTGCCGACCCAGCGGTCAAAGGCCTCGACATCCTTTAATTGAGCCAACGGCTTATTTGTCGGCACGTATCGAACTGTTACCGTGATGCCAATAAAGCGGTGTGTAAAATGAATGGTGTCTTTCCATGCGGCGTGGATTTCTGGTGACATTAGTCCAATATTGGCCAGGCCCGCTCTATCCATACCATCAGAAACATCGGCAACCCGCAGGCCGTCAAACAGCTTCAAGATTTGCTCATCTTCCTCTGCGCTATAGACCTTAGTCTGGATGAAATTCTTCCCTGCCCGCAGGTCTTCGGTATCCTGTCCAGAGCTTTGTTCGCCCGCAATCGTAGAGCCAGAATGGGTGCTTGCTACCAGAGCCAAGAGCCCCAGGACTCCAAGCAAAGCTGCCATCACTTTCTTTGTAAGTGCTTGTCTCATTTCCATTTCTTGCATCACTAAATAGTAAGATCGAGAACCGTTACTTATTGCATTAAACGATGTCGAGTTGCTAATGATACGAGTTCTTTGATGCCTATTCAAGTTAAAAGGTTGCGAGCCAATCATACGGTTACTATCATATTTGTTATGGGCCTACAATGTATTTGAAGAAAGCGATCAGAAAAAATTAAAACAGTGATTCACATAGCCAAAAATACTTGTATTTATGAAGATGAGCTTGTCTTCAAGGCCTCTCGCAGCAGTGGTCCGGGTGGGCAGAATATCAACAAGCTCAATACCCGGATAACATTGTTTTTCAATGTGTCTAGCAGCCCGAGCCTGTCTGAGTGGCAAAAACAGCGCGTACTCTCGCATCTGGCAACACGGGCAGACAAGAATGGCGTTCTAAGAGTCGTCTCGCAGAAGTTCCGAACCCAAAAGGCAAATCGCAAGGCTGCTACGGAGAGACTACAGCAGTTGCTCCAGGAGGCGTTGAAAACAAGACCTGTCCGTAAAAAAACGAAGGTGCCTCCGTATGCTCGCGAGCGACGATTGCAAGAGAAGAAACACAGAAGTCTGCTAAAGCAGCGCAGAACCAGGAGGAATTGGACCGAATGAAATAGGGCCTTAGCCTATTGTGGGAGCAAAAACCTATCGATGTTTTCGTCGGCGAACCAGGGAAAAAACCACCACGGCGGTAATGATAACGATTACTAAGACTTCACCCTGACCGAAAAATACTCCAAGCATATCGCGCCTATGAATCTCTTTTTATCTGCCTATCTAATATGAGCCTTTTTTAAATTCACATTGAGCAACTTTTACAATTATTTTTGCAACAACACAATTAAATATTCTAACCAATATGCTTAATTGAAAACAACCACTGATTGTGGTAAAAGGTAGCGAGGTAGTGATCTTAGATTGGGGAATTTCCTAATGGCGGTTCAGTTTATTCTTGGCAGAAGCGGTACAGGCAAAACCGGTTATTGCATACGAGCCATAGTAAACGCGCTTTTGGAGCCTGCCGAAGATCAAACATTGCTTTTTTTGGTTCCGGAACAGGCTACTTATCAGGCTGAGCGGGCTATTCTGGCGGATGAGAGAATTGCTGGCTACAGCAGATTGCATGTGCTTTCATTTGACCGTCTGCGATTCTTACTGCTCGGCAACAAGACAGCCCGGCCTGCAATTTCACGAATCGGCCAGCAAATGATCGTCCATAGGATCCTGCGGAGAATCCAGAGGAAGCTCAAAGTTTTTGGCTCATCTGCAGAGCATCCGGGTCTTGCTCATCAGATAGCTGGAACAATCACGGAATTGCATCAATACGCTAAAACTCCCGAAGATATAAAGCAATTGCTGGCGCAGCTTGATGAAGGTGACCAGCAGAGTTTAGCTGCGTTAAAATTTGCCGACTTACATCTTATTCTTCAAGAGTATCTCAGTTTCATCGAGGGTAAATTTGTTGATCCTAATGTCCAGTTAACTCGTGCTTGTCAAGCTATAGCAGGAGCTGATTTTATCAAAGGTGCGAAGTTGTGGGTTGATGGTTTTTCCAGCTTCACCTCTGCTGAGCTTGCGATACTTGCCGAGCTATTGAAGACGGTTGCAGATGCCCAGATCGCGTTATGCCTTGACCCATATATTGTTAATCTAACAGCACCACAGACGCTAGCCTTCGAACCTGCGAGTCTGTTCAGCGTCATAAACAGGACATACGCCGACCTCGTCGAGCTTGTAAAAGGACTGAAGCTACCTTTGGTTGAACCTGTTATCCTGGATAAGGCATTTAGATTTGCATCATGTCCCGAGCTTGCTCATGTTGAGAAAAATATCTTCGAGCCAACCGAACCGAAGTCAAAAACATCGAACGGCATAAAGTTAATATCTGCACCAAACAGGCGCGCTGAAGTCCAATTCGTGGCAAGACGGATACTTGAATTGGTCAGAGAAAAGGACTATAGATATCGTGACATTGCCGTTATCGCCTCCGATATCGAGGCCTACCAGCATTACATACGTGCATACTTTGAAGATTACCGTATTCCATTTTTTATCGATAAACCAAAACCATTGAGCCAGCATCCTGTTGTTCAGCTTGTTTGTTCAGCCCTTGAGGTGATAATTGGCGGCTTTTCACATAACGATATTTTCACTTTTCTTAAAACCGATCTTGTTCCGATTGAGCGCTGCGATGTCGACCTTTTAGAGAATTACTGTATTGCATTTGGCGTAACTACTAATGATTGGATTGACTCTCAACCATGGCAGTTTGCGGGCCAGGATAGCCGGGATTTTAATGACCAACAGGTCGAACAAATAAGACAAAAAGCAGTTGAACCTTTGCTTGAACTGCGACATGCGCTATATATGGATGAAGGTAGCGTAAAGGCGATAAGTGCCGAGCAGTTTACTCATGCTGTTTTTGCTTTTCTCGATAGTTTGAATGTGCGTCAGACCCTGCAGAACTGGACCGAAGAAGCGGTCCAAGTTGGAGATTATGAGATTGCTCAGCAGCACCGACAATTCTTTGACAGGTTATTGGACATATTTGATGAACTCGTCGAAACTTTTGCGGGGCAGATCATGTCAGCGCAAGACTATTGTGCAGTCGTCAATTCTGCTCTTTCGCAATTAACCTTGGCTCTGATTCCACCGACTCTGGATCAGGTGCTAGTCGGTTCTATCGAGCGAAGTCGACATCCTGATTTGAGAGTGGTGTTTCTTGTTGGTGCGACCCAGAAACAGTTTCCCGTCCCTGTTAGTTTTGACAGTATCCTGACCGATGACGATCGTGCTGTCGCCGAATCTGCAGATTTTTCGTTGGCTCCAACAACGAGTCAGGCGCTTGCTGAGCGGCAGTATCTGGCCTACATAGCGTTCACTCGGCCATCTGAAATCCTGTATGTCATATATCCTGCGGTCGATGAGCAGGGCGGTACAGTTACTCGCTCACAGTTCGTAGACGAGCTCGAGTCGCTGTTTGAAAATCTGCAGGAACAACTGATCGGGTCCGATGAGTTTAACATCGAGCAGATTTATAATAAGATCGAGCTTCTTGATTTGCTCTGTTATCAGCTTGGAAGAGATGCCCCACATTCTCAATCGAAGCCAGATAGTGACCTTGTTGCATTACTGACTGAGCTTCGCTCGGATAAGCAGCTTGGCGATGTAGCAGGTACTGTGGCTTCAGCTATAGCTTATGATAATAAGGCAAGCCTTGACAATAACTTGCTGGTGGAGCTCTTCGGCAAAAAAATACGAAGCTCAGTTACAAAGTTGGGGATATTTGCTGCTTGTCCTTATAAATATTTCGCCAGATATGTACTGGAGCTAAAAAAACGACAGGAATTCAAACTCGAACCCTTGGATGTAGGTGCCTTTTATCATCTTGTCCTTGATGCTTTGTTAAAGCGACTCAACGCGCAGAGACAAGACATCGCCGTCGTTGGGGACCAGCAGCTTTTAAGCGTTCTGCGAGAAGAAGTACTGAAGCTTGTTAGTGAGCATCCCTTTATATCGATTTTTGCGCGCCATTCGGCGCACAATATGTACATTATAAATTCATCTGCTCAGGTGCTTGAGGACTGTGTTTTAGCTGTTGCCCAGATGGCGCGTGCAGGCAATTTTAGACCGAAATACTCGGAGGTTTCGTTCGGCGATGTCAAAGGGACGCAGGAGATACTTGGCAGGTATGAGCTTCCGCTTGGCAGTGGTCGCTTGTTGTCTTTGGATGGCAAGATTGATCGGTTTGATATTGCCGAGATAGATGGCAAGAAAATCGCTGTGATTTTCGACTACAAACTCAAAGGCCGGTCTTTCAGTTGGTCACGCTTCTATCACGGTCTGGATATCCAACTGCCAGCTTACATACTGGCTGTTCGCAGCGCGGATCGTTTGCAAATAGATGATGCGGTGGGAGCATTCTTCATGCCGATTCAAGTGGCTCCGACCGGGACTACACTAACTGAGCTTTCACGGACCCAGGATAGTTTCTTGTATAAAGCAAGGGGTATATTCAACGGAGAGTTTTTTCCGCTTTTGGATAACTCGTTAAGTTCGGGTTGGAGCCGTTTCTATAGCTTTCGCGTAACTTCCAAGGATGCGCAATACGGTGATTATGGTAAAAGCGCGTCCCTGAGACCGGTTCATTTCGAATCCCTGCTACAATTTACTGAGAACAAAATTATCCAATTGACTGAAGAAATGCTCTCTGGAAATATTCAAGTTCAACCATATCAGCTCCGTGGTGATTCTCCTTGTAAATATTGTGATTATAATTCGGTTTGTCGATTCGATTGGCAGATAAATGATTACAACTTTGTACAGCCGATCAATAAACTTCAAGTCCTTGAAAGGATAAACCCGCCTAATGGCTCAGAAGAGGATTGAGTGGACAGATCAGCAAAAGCAGGCAATCACTGCTCGGGGAAGTGACGTTCTTGTAGCCGCCTCAGCCGGTACAGGCAAGACAGCGGTCCTTTCAGGCCGATGCGCGAGCATTGTATCTGACAAATACACATGTCCTGATGTCTGGAGCATACTGGTATTGACGTTTACCGACGCCGCTGCGGAGCAAATGCGTGCGCGCATCGCGGAACAGTTGAGGCTTGCGTTTATACAAACCGCTGATCCACATCTTCGCCAGCAGCTTGTACTGCTTCAGGCAGCCGATATAAGCACGATACATGCTTTCTGCAAACGTCTTATCACCGAGTATTTCTATAAGCTCAGCCTCGATCCGACTTTCCGTGTGATCGACGCTGATGAAGCGAGGCTGCTCAAAGGCGAGGTTCTTGATAAAACCATCGAGTGGGCCTGGCAGCAAAGCAATTTGGTGCCCGCACTTGAGCAACTATTATGGCGACGGGACCTGCGCACGAATGACGGTTTTCTCTTTAAAGTGATAGAGCTTAGTGATTTCTTAGATGGTATCGTCTCACGTCAAAGCTGGTGCGATAAGGCTTTTCTGCTGGCCAGAGCCGCCGGTCTCTTCGCAACCGACCTGGGCCAGAAGCAAAAGCAAATTGTTGCCGACAGACTCCAGCATGCCTTAGGCCGTCTCTGTCACGTCGAGAACATCTGTAAAAATGCAGGAGTCGACACAGGCTGGAGCGAGAGATTTGAGCGTAATTTTATAGAGCCTGTTAAACAATGTATTGAGCATTTGCAGCGAGGGGACTGGGATGCCTGTGTTCAACAGGTGCAGATGTTTCGCAAATTGCCCAGGTTTTATAAGCCTGAAGCTTTGGAGCAACCCATCGCTGAGCTTGTCAGGAGCACTGTTAAAAAAGCAACTTCAGCTTTAAAAGACCTCAATGACCTGGCTATTCTGAACCCTGACTATCTCGATAGAATAGGCACTGGGGTAAGTCTGCAGACACGGGTCTTCATTGAACTTGTCAAGAAGTTTAACCAACTCTATGCTCAGGCCAAGCGCTCTCTCAATTGTCTGGATTTCGCTGACCTTGAGCACCACGCTCTTAAGCTCTTGAGCCGGACTGATCCTGCAACAGACGAACTGACGCCTGCTGAGACAGCTCTGATGCTTCGCAGGAGGTACAAATACATATTCGTCGATGAATATCAGGATATTAACCCGGTCCAGCAGGCGATCCTGAAGATGCTCAGTTCAAAAGGTAACGTCTTTGCCGTCGGCGATATAAAACAGAGCATCTACGCATTCCGAGGAGCAGAGCCGGAAATCTTCGCAAACAACCTTCAATTGGCGTCTGTTGATTCAGGAAACGCACCTGATGGATTGCGTGTTGACCTGAATAAGAATTTTCGCTCTGCAAAAGGCATCCTTGATTTTGTCAACGCGGTTTTTTCACGCATTATGACGTCTTCTTTCGCTAAGATTGATTACGATGATTCAGCGAAACTCAGACCGGCCCGCGGTGCTGAGCTTTCCAGCCAGCCGAGCAGCGGTAGCGAGTGTGTTGTCGAGTTTCACATACTTGATGAGACTGACGCAAAAGAAGATTTGCAGGAAGAAAAGTCGAACACTTCCGAAGCCAGCGAAGAGTGGGATGTTATCAGTAAACGCCAGCGTCAGGCGGCTTTTATCGCCCAGCAAATTCGCAAGATGGTCGGAGCTGAATCTGGAAAGAATCAGCTACAGATATATGACGAAACGCAAGGTTGCCTGCGAGACGTTCAATATCGTGACATTGTTGTCTTGATGCGCTCTCTGGTTAGAAGCGCTAATGACTATGTAGAAGTGTTTCGCCTGGCAGGTATACCTGTGAGCTGCCAGAGCACAGCAGGGTACTTTCAGACAACTGAAATCAGCGATGTCATAGCTTTACTCAAAGTCCTTGATAACCCACAGCGTGACATCGAGTTGGCAGCGGTGTTACGAAGTCCGTTCTTCAACCTTAGTGATACTGATCTGGCCAGGATAAGACTGCACAGCAGGGCAAATGGATACTCCACAAATTTTTACAACTGTGTTAATCAGTATTGTGACGATGCGCCTGACAAGACGTTGTCTGACAGACTAAGAGATGTACTTGCCCAGATTGAAAAGTGGCGGACTGATGCCCGTCGCGGCGAACTTGCAGAACTCATCTGGCAGATATATCGGCAAAGTGGGTATTTATCTATCGTCTCAGCTTTGCCCAACGGCCAGGCACGCAGAGCCAATCTTCTCAAACTACACGACAGGGCCATTCAGTTTGAGGGCTTTGCCACAAGTGCCGCAACGCCATCACTTACTCGTTTTGTCCGGTTCATCGAAAGACTTCTCGAGACAGGCCAGGATTGGTCACCGGCAGAACCTGAAAACGCGGCAGGAAATGCCGTTCGTATCTTGAGCGTGCATAAGAGCAAGGGCCTCGAATTTCCCGTTGTATTCTTAGCTGAGCTTCAAACTGCCTTTAACAAGCGGGATATCTACGCTGATATAATCGCTGATACTGATGGTGCACTCGGCATGCAGATCATCGACCGTGTTTCCAACAGCAAACTACGCTCTCTTGCACACGAAGTCGTCGCGGATAAAAAGTTGTCGACTGCATTAGCTGAGGAAATGCGCATTCTCTACGTTGCTACAACTCGAGCTAAAGACAGACTAATTTTGACGGCTTCTCAGAAGCGAACCAACTGCGCGCAAATTATCACTGACGGTTTTTTCTTCAGCAGCGAGCCAATTCCTCACTGGCAACTTCGAGATTGCCAAAACCCTCTGCAGTGGCTGCTCTACGGATTGTCGGATCAAAAAGTCTTACACGATGCCTTCGATACAAATTTGGGGCGAATAGCAAAGTACGATGGCCTGTTTAATTTCAAGCTCCATGGACAGGCTGAAATTGAAGGGTTGTCGAATTATGTGCTTGGTTTAAGGTCTGAGAAGTCCCCGAGAAAAATCCAGCTTTTCAAAAGCTCATATAGTAAACCAGCACAAACAGAACTGCTTTCAAGACTAGAAAATTCTTTAGCCTGGAGCTACCGATTCGCTGGTGCGTCGCTTTTGCCTGCCAAAAGCTCGGTGACGCAGTTGACTCATCGAAGTGACGAGTACGTAAGATTCGATTATTCACAGGCTCTGGACCGTCAGCCTGTTGCTTTTTCGGGTGAGAAGCGTTTTCTGGCCAGTTCTGCTACAGCCCGATTAATTGGCACTGCTACACATATTGTCATTTCTCAACTTGATCTGACCGGCTTTGTAACCGAAAAAAAGATAGAAGATATCAAAAAGAGACTCGTTGCTGAAGGTGCTATAGCAGGAGATATTGCTGAACATGTCTGCGCAACTTCAATAATGGCATTTTTTGATAGCGACCTTGGTCAGTTGGTTCTTGATAAGCGAAATATCGTTCGGCGTGAGTGGCCGTTTACTTTTTCATTACCAGCTTCGCAATGGAAAAATTTGCGCCTACAGCGGGATGTGAGATACGAGGTACGAGATACGATTATTGTTCAGGGAGTCATTGACTTGCTCATTCGATCCCCGCAGGGTTTGGTTGTAGTAGATTTCAAAACGGATAATGTCACCGCCGCACAGGTTCGTGAGCGCGCGCAACTTTATCGTCAACAGTTGGAGCTTTACAGCAAGGCAGCTTCAGCGATATTCAATGATAGAGTGATTGCCGAATGGTTATATTTCCTTACTCCCTGCCGTGCGATACAACTTTAAACGAAACGATTAAACGGTTCAGATGAATGAGATATAAAGATACAATGATACATCTTATGCTTTTCGAGACAATTTGTCTTTACGAATATTAATCAGAATGCCCCGAATTTCTGTCGGGGAGGAACGGTTCATTTTCAAAGAGAAGTTTTTTTTGCATTTTTCATAATGTTCAGAATAATTTAGAGCCTTCATTTCTGGCTCTGAAAAATAGACTTTTATGGTTTATAAAGTGGTTATTTAATTAAATCTAAAATTATAGGACTAAGCGTGTTAGGGCTATCCATTGCCTTTTTAAATTTCTGATAACAATCTTTGGTTTTTGAACATTATCTTCTATAGAGGGACATGATTTTCCTCTGTCATCCCGATCCCTCGCGGCTTTTTACTTGATTTTTTGAGCGCAAGACGATATAATATTTATTAGTATTATAGTCCCGCTGGCAGCGAAAGGAGGACAGATGTGGGGTTGTGTTAGAGCTGGTTGCTGGCTGTCTGGTCGTCTCAGTCCTCTACTCCATAACACGTTGCTGGAAGTCGCAGTTACAATACAGCAGAGGTAAATAGATGCGAAAACTTGTATGTTTACTTGTTCTATTAGCTTTGGCTGGCTGCATGGATTATCCGAAAATGAATAAGGTCGTCGATACGTGGAAAGGCGCGCATTTTTCGGAGCTAATTGCCAGTTGGGGTACACCGGAATTGATATTAGATAACCAACGGGGCGGAAATATATATGTCTGGAGTTCTGTGATATCTCCTGAGTCGCCTAACCAAGTAGCGTCAGCTCCCTCCACTTCTCCAAAATACGGAACCTTTTGGTTTTGGACGGATCGTGATGGAATAATATACAAATGGTCTTGGCGTGCATGGTGACACGGCCGAACGTGATAAAGATAACTTCCTTCTCTAAACGCTTACAACATTAGGTAGCACAGCGCGGTTTAACGACAATTCCGGTACACCCTGAGCAAATCTTTCTTTGTTCACTGTCTATAAAGTTGCTGGCTTATACTGATTGTGAATAATCAATGCGTTTATTCTTGTCATTTCGAGCGAGCCCCCCTTCTTGCCTTCGCAAGAAAGCAGGGGGGCGAGTCGAGAAATCCCTCGGCTTGGCTCGGGACAGGTCTGCTTTTTAATAGATTTCTCCACTTCGCCCCCGTTTCTGTCTTCGACAGAAGACACGGGGGCTATGGTCGAAATGACAAAGGCGCAAATATCAAGCACAATTGGTATTAGACAATGATGATACCCTCGTTGTTGACTTGCTTTGTGCTGTATGAGTTCTGAAATTTTGTTTCGATGACCGAACCCAGATTGCATTCTTTGTTATGCCGTCATTCATCGGGACCGGCTGACCAAAAATAACGCCTCTGAGTTTGAACTGATTGAAGGTTGGCTTATCAGTTTGAAACCGCCCTTATTAAAGTAGAACATCTTGTTCTTTTTTACTTTGCGCCTTCAACTCGACCACGAGCCGACGTCGCACTTCACCGAATATTCCGCTTGTGATGCGCAGTATCCGTAGCTCAATAATATCACCTTCCGTGACGTTCTCCATTTCCAGTGAGAGCTCCCTTATATTACGGACGGTTCTTTTGTTGATCTGCAGGATAAGATCGCCCGGCTCAAGTCCTTGCCTTGCAGCTATTCCTTGCGTTTCTAAATCGTTGATGATCAAGACCGGATATGCTCTGGCAAAGCCAAATTTCCTGGCTATACGCTCACTCAGTTCTGATACTTCCATTTGGAAGAACTCTTTGGCAAGTCTCTGTCCATCTGGTAGTGGCCTTTCTAACAACTTTATATCAACGAATCGGCTATTGTCTTTCGAAGCTCCGGGTGGCATGTATCTGATCTTTATTTGCTGTCCGATTCTCTTTTTACCGATCTTTATGTAAAAGTCAATAACGCTTGTGGGTTTCTGCCCGTCCACCTCGAGTATCATACATCCAGCAGACATACCTTTGCTCTCGGCAAGACTTCCCTTGCTCACTGATTCTACAACCAGTCCAGTGTCTCCATACCGCCTCTCGACTTGGCCTACAGCTAATCCCAGCCAAATCCGACGCATTCCTTCGGGCAGAAACATGTGCTGAAGGTTTTCTGCAAGCGCGTCGACCGGTATGGCAAAGCCTATATTCTCTGCCTCTGCTCTAATTGCGCTATTGATGCCAATCAATTCACCGTTGATGTTAAGTAATGGCCCTCCGCTGTTGCCGGGATTGATCGGCGCATCTGTCTGAATCAATCCACGTAGCCAGAATCCTTCCTCTATTTTGATATCTCGCTCCACCGCACTTACCACGCCGGTTGTGAGCGTGTGTGAGTAGCCGTACGGATTACCAATGGCTATCACTGTTTCACCTATCATCAGGTCACGACTTCGGCCGAGACGGATAAATGGCAGTTTCTCGCTGGTTGTAATTTGAAGAACGGCTAAGTCCGTGCTTTCATCCTCGCTGACTACTCTTGCTGGAAACTCCCGGCCATCGCTAAACGCAACTCTGATCTTCTCTGTGCCTTTTGTAACATGTGCGTTTGTGATGATGTAGCCATCTTCATGAACAACAACTCCCGAGCCGAGTACCGGTAGTTGTTCCTGGAATACCGGCCCCCAATGGTCGAACATGTCAGGCCAGTCGAATCGGGGTCCAACAGGCACAGCAACCAAACGCTCGCCTGAGATGTTCACGACTGCTTTATGAGTCTTTTGGTAGACCCTAACGACGGGTGTTTCTCTGTCGAAGCTCAGACTCTCGTCTGCCGATATCTGCTGTACATGTCCTATGATGACATATCCGGTCACTGCTGCAATCTTTAGAAAAAGTGCAGCTACTTTCACTTTTCTAACCATCATTGTTTTTTGCTCCTACGCTACCATGTATGTACAAATCAATCGATACTACCTTGTAAAACGTGCCCAATTAAGCAACTGTCTTTGCAAACGGCACGTGGAATCCTGCTCATGGTTCAATTTGCGGATATTGCTGCTGCTATGGCAGGGATACGGGGCTGTTAATCCGGCCCAATACCGCAATAAATGCGGAATAACATTCATTTGATCACGATTTGTGAATCACTGGAACTGACCGATACGCAATTGTCTGACAGAGCTCCACAGAAGTAAATGCCCCATATTCTGTAGGATGCTGTTTTGGCTACAAGTGCTCGTGGCTCCGATGCAGACAAAAGCAAAAGAATTTGATCATATAAAATAAGCCCACAAGCTCTATTGTGGCGACACCGAACTTTGACCTATTTATCTTTTTGAATAGCGGTTCCTTTGGTTTCTTACCCCATGCGTTTCCCTCTTATGTTTGCCTCTGGCGATTTCCCTGATCCCGATTTTGCCTGTCCGTGGCTTTCTTTTAGATGGACGCTTCGCAGTCGACTTAGTCTTTTTTAGAACCAGCAAAGCGTTTTGGCACGCCTCTGCTGTAGTTTTTTTGGAATGCCGTGAACCCGCCGACAAGACATCCAGGGCCGCCTTCCGCATCCGGCCTCGCATTTTTCGCAGTCCATACGCTGCCGCGTTTTTTGTGCGTCGAAGCGCATCACTGAAGAGAGCCTCTTTTAGGATGTCTAATCCGTCCTCCTGCATCCATGATAGATTGAACGCACTCTGGCGAATGGTTGATACATTGGACGAATATAGTTGTTCTCGCAGCTTCTCCAGGAGCTTTATGGATGCTTGATCCTTTTCTCGGCCTGAAGGTTTTCTTCGTTCCAAGTTCATGAAGCCACCTCCTTGATTTATCGGCAATTCTACGCTAATTTCTGAAGGCAGTTTGTCTTTGCTGTCTTTTGCACGTACGGAGCAAACATGAGGTTATAGTGCCAGCGAAACCTGCGCAGACCTTAAATGCTACCTTTCTCGGCAGACAAGTGTGAGTTTGATCCTCTATATATTCCGAGACAGGGCTATATGTCATCCTCGTCTATCCTTGTGTTAATACGTACACGTACACTCTTTTAATGAATCAAGAGCACATAATTTGTTTTTACTCACCCTACCCCCATCTTTGGACAAGTAATAGGGCCGATAACATAAGCGTTGGTTTTCCCCAGACGTCCCAGATCCAAAGGGACGATTCTTTTCGTCTGTTTAACGCAATTTTGAAACTTAGGACGGTAGCCTCCCACACCTACGTTCTTCGCCCCTTATCCAACTACGGTTCATATTGTGCCCGTGACTATCGGCGGTGTCAAATGATTTTTTCGATAATCACCACCTTTCAATTTAGGGATTTCACTCGGAGCCCTATCTGTCGTTTCTTTTTTAGTAAACTCAAATGCGTACACAAAACGCGACGTGGATGCTTCCAGCTATTGCGACGGAAATTGCTCCTCGCATACATTTCTGCTCAGCGTATAAGCAGTTATGTTGTAACACTGTGTGGCTAAATATAAAAGGCTTAGGCCAATAAGCCATCATTACAAATATGTTGACGTAAGCTCTGTTTTAATTTAGACTTGCGCTTTTGAAGGATCCTTCTGCCAAGCCGGCAAGAAGTGACATAAATTAAAAGATGGACCGAGTAATGAGAAAAAGAGGGGATGATTTTTTTGAAAAGTCGTATTGGACTATCAAAAGACCTATGTGGCAGTAACTGATTTATAGGCATAATGCGTAGAGGATTTGGCAATCTGCGATAAGCGATTAGTAAGGGGAGCGAAATGAGACAGTTAAACATAGTTTTCTTGGTAATCGTTGTTGCTGTAGTACTGCTTGCTGCTTTGGGGATTGGCTTTTTTATTCGAAAGATCAGATTGGCATCCGAAACTGATCAAGGTTACAGCCGAAATGTAAGAGATGGTGTGGGCACACCGTTACTTGACCGTGGCGACCGTATGGCAGGACCACATCTCTCGGATGAGGAAATAGCGGAACTGCGAGAACAAAGGGAGGAGATCATTGAGAAGATGGCTAATCTGTCTGAGGAGGAAAAGGAGAAGTTCCGGGCGCAGATTAGAGAAAGATTCCGAATTCGTTGGCTCAGAGATAGATCAAGGTCCCGCAAGATTTCTCAAAATGAGGTTGCTAAGCTAAAAGAAAGATGGCGATATATTTCTGGTGCAAAAGAGCAAGCGCCTGATGCCGAGGCTGGTACTGAGCTTGACGCTAAATGGCGAAGCAACCAGGAAGGCCCCACAAGCATTATAGTCAAACAGATAGAGCCAAACGACCAGAAACAGCTGGCAGAAACAGGGCAAGAAGATAAGTCTGAATGACGACAAAGAACGTCGTAGTCAAGACCTGAACTGGCATAAGCCCCCTTTTTGCGATTGAATGATGGTTATAAAAGAAGTATCAGATTAAATCTTGGCTATTTTAGATGAGTTTTTCTTTATCATTCATGTAAGGTCGAAGCACTTTGGGTATTGTCATTGAGCCGTCAGAGTTCTGGTAAAGTTCTAAAATTGGTATCAATATCCGCGGCGAAGCGATGACAGTGTTATTGAGAGTGTGGCAAAAGGCATTCTTTTTGCTGGTGGTGTCTTTGTAACGAAGGTTCATTCGTCGCGCCTGAAACTCATAAAATTTACTAGCGCTGTGTGTTTCACAGTAATTGCCTCGTGAAGGCATCCACGCTTCAATATCATATTTTTTGGCTTGGCCTCTTCCAAGGTCCCCAGTGCACACGTTTACAACACGATAGGGAAGCTCTAACGCCTGCATGACTGCTTCAGCGTTGGCCAAGATTTCTTCATGGTATTTATTGCTTTCCTCGACGTTGTTTTTACAGATGACGACTTGCTCAACTTTGTCGAACTGATGAATTCTATAGAGGCCATACGTATCTTTGCCCGCAGCTCCTGCTTCGCGCCTAAAGCAGCTTGATAAAGCAACGTATTTCAAAGGAAGTTCATCAGTCTTGAGTATTTCTCCCATACGATATGCTGTAAGTGGCACCTCGGCAGTTCCTGCCAAATTTAACTCATCTTTTTCCATCCGGTAGGTCTGGTCTTCAGAGCCTGGATAGTAACCGGTGCCTTGCATTGCTTCATCTTTCATCAGTAGTGGAACAGATAGTGGCACATATCCCCGGCTGATCATAAGGTCCATCGCAAAGTGCAGCACTGCCCAGTGTAGTAGCGCCCCATCTGCTTTGAGAAAATAGTTTCTCGTCCCTGCTAACTTGACGCCTCTTTCAATATCTATGATGTCCAAAGCCAAGCCTAACTGTACATGATCCCTAGGCCCAAAGTTAAACTGCCGCACATGGCCTTCTTTTCTTATTTCGATGTTCTCAGTGTCGTCTTTACCGATTGGCACATTATCATCAGCCGGCTGAGCGACCTGCAGCATGAGCGTGTCAAGCTCAGGCTGAAGCTTCTTGACCTCATCTTGAAGTTGAGTTTCATTTTTCTTTAGCTCGCTCAGGTGTTCTATGCAGGTTTTCTTTTCATCTCCATCTTTCAAAGTTGGGATTAGTTTGCCGAGTTTATTCTTTTCTGTGGCGTAGTCCTGAAGCTTCTTCTTATGATTTTGTAGCTCGGCGTCAATATCCAGCAAATGTTCAATGTCAACGTCAAAATACTTATCTGCTGCTGCCTTTTTGAATAGTTCTGGTTTTTCCCGTATTTGTTTAATGTCAATCATGTTTCGTTCCTCGCAGCTTAGCTCTTGCGGATTGACCGGCAATCATTTGGCGCTTTACAGTTTCAGATAGTTGTATGAGTAGCTCGGCCTTCTGGCTGTCCAGACTATCGAAAAACAATCTGAGTATTTGCAGTTGCCTGTCTGTAAAGCGATAGCACTTATGGATGTATTTACATTGTTTGTTACTAAATAGCATGCAGGCATTATACCACAGTTCACTGGGTACTCGCCAATACTGATATTTGATACTCGAAAGCAGTACTTCTTTTTAGGTTCAGAGGGGCCTTTTGTGATTGGCTATAGATATTTTCGAACATGAAGCTTTTATTTTTTAATGTCCTATTCGTAGAATGAGAAAGGCCCCTCGCTTTTGATCCGTTCATAAGGAATATAAATAACGTCAAATTTTCTTGCAATTTTGATCTTTCGGATGTAAAGTAAGCCGAAATTTATCGAAATGTGTTTTTCTTTTAGAATTAGATTTTCCCAGGAGTAATATCCTTAACTATAACCATGAAATTAAACAGTGCAATTATAGTGATGCGCTTCGTCCAAAGGTTGGGGCTTCTCTTGAAAATATAGTTTGGTTGCAGTAGCTGAAAAGTAATTTTTTGTAAATTTGTAATTCCATACTGTGAAATGACTTGGAGAGGTGGCCGAGTGGCTTAAGGCAACGGTTTGCTAAACCGTCGTATGGGTATAAACCCGTACCGCGGGTTCGAATCCCGCCCTCTCCGTTATATCAAAATGCTGACAAGTAAAGGTGCACATGATTGAAAACCCAAGGAATACCTCAACCTAACAACAGCGAAGCCAAACTTAAACAAACTGCTCTTAAAAAACCTACCTCAACCCAGCCAAGCGTCTTTAACAAGAATCCCAGCAAGTAATCTGCATACGGTGTTATAAGGAATCTGTTCATCTGTCCCGGCTCCCTAACTATCCTGTGCTTTAGGGACGTGCTGGTCAGGAAGAGGCCAATGCTCCGAGGGAGTTCTTGCTTCTTTCATATATCTGACTATCTTCTCAACAACACGCGGATACTGGTCAGCGATGTTACGCTGTTCTGAAATGTCGGATTTCAAATTATATAATTCAATAGAGCCAGATGGCGCCTCGGCTACGTTTAAGCGTACTCCCTTCCAATGGTCTATACGAACAGCTTGTTTCTTGCCCTGCTCGTGAAATTCCCAGTAAAGATACTTGTGCTGTCCTTGCCGCGCCAGTTGATTTAGCATTGTCGGAAGCATTGAGATGCCATCAATGTTTTTCGGCTGAGATATTCCGGCCAACTCACAACAGGTGGGTAGAAAATCCCAAAACGCGGAGACGTGATTACTCACCGACCCTGGCTTAATTTTACTCGGCCACCGTGCAATCAACGGCACACGAATCCCACCTTCGTACAGATCTCGCTTGTAGCCGCGCAGCAGACCGAAACTTTTGAAGAAATTTGGGTCAGCTCCGCCTTCTTTATGCGGGCCATTGTCACTGGAAAACATCACTATTGTATTCTCGTCCAGGTTTAACTCTCTTAGCTTGGTCAACACTCTGCCTACATCACGGTCCATTCGAGTTATCATAGCAGCATGGCCCTTCTGCGGCTTAGGCCAATCCTTGTCTGCGTAAATGCCATAATCTGGCACCTCCATGCCTTGCTCGCCTGCCTCATTGTTCGCGTGTGGAATTGTGTATGCCAGATATAAAAAGAAGGGCTTGTCTTTATTTTGCTCGATGAAAGTAAGTGCCTCATCTGTGAACAAATCGTGCGAATAGACCTCGCGCCTAATCGATGAGCCCCAGCCACCCTGGCTCGGCTCAGCCAACTTATTGCTGAGAATCGGCACTTTATGCTGGTTTCGCCAGAGAAATTCGGGGTAATAGTTGTGGGCATGTTTTTGGTTCAGGTACCCAAACCAGTAATCAAAGCCCTTCTTGTTCGGAACGCCCGTAGTTGCCGCCTCGCCGAGTCCCCATTTGCCAACGATACCTGTGGTGTAGCCCGCTTTCTTTAGTAGCTCCGCCACAGTGACATCCGATGGTCGCAGTGGCACGCGAGCATTACCACGAACCAAGCAGTGCCCTGTATGCAGTCCAGTCATCAGCGCACAACGCGATGGAGCACATACCGTACTGCCGGCATAGTGATCGGTGAAGCGGATCCCCTCTGCTGCCATCCGATCTATATTTGGTGTGGCGATCTGCTTTTGTCCATAGCAACCTAAATCACCATAACCTAGATCATCAGCCAGGATAAAAATGATGTTTGGCCGTTTCTTCCGGCTCGCCGATTCCCAACTAGCATCGGCACAGCCCGACGATAACGAAACAACACTTGCCGAAAGTGCCGCAGAACTTACTCTCTTAAGAAAACTGCGTCGATTCATCCGCATGTTAGCCTTGCCATGCAACTCTCCCACATTTGCCTCCATATTAACTGATCTACGAATTGGTTCATAATATAGATTCAAATAGCAGGATCAAATACTTCTAATGTGATTCTTCTCAAAGTCTTTCTAATGAAAAAAGTGTCACTCTTCCGGCCCCGGAATGATTATGTCAATCCCGCGTACCGGCCCCAAAACCGACATAGGCTCGTCGAAATCATCGGGCCGGCCAACTGCCAGAATCTGCATCGCGTCCGGTTGAATATGTTTTCGGGCAACGCGCAGAACATCATCTTTAGTTACCTTCTCTACATTATCCTTGATCTTTTGAAGAAAATCGGCTGGATAGCCAAAATATTCATAAGTCATAAGACGCCTGACAATTTCACCCTTCGAATCGAAGCTGAAAACAAATGAATTGAGAAAGCTTTCCTTGGCTAGAGCAAGTTCTTCATCAGTTACCTCGCTCTCAGTCATCATCTGAACTTCTCGTATCATGGCGCGAATAGCGTGCACTGCCGACTCAGATTTGGTCTGACAGCCGACATAGAAAACTCCTGGATAGTCGTACTCGGCGTCATAATACCCGTAGACCGAATACGCTAATCCCTGGCGTGATCGGATGTTCTTGAACAATCGGCTGGTAAAACTTCCGCCAAGAATTCGATTCATCACGACCAGCGCGAAGTAATCCGGGTCGTTCATCATACCACCGATATGGCCCATACATATATATGCCTGATTAATATCGTCCTTATGAATTACATTGACCGTTTGACGGAAGTGATATTCAACTTCAGGCTTCTCCGGCAACTGCACATCAGCCTTTTGCCAATCCTCAAATGCCTCCTCGATTTTCTCAGCCATTTCCCTTGTATCGAAATCACCCCAGATACCGAGCATAACGTTGTTGGGATGAAAGAACTTTTTATGAAACTTGATAAGGTCATTACGCGCTATTTTATCAATAGTTGCATACTCGGTGTGGCGTGCATAGGGGCTTTCCGGGCCATATATGAGTTTCCAGAATTCCCGCCAGGTAATGGAGCTTGGATGGTCATTACGGCGTGCAATGGCACTTCGATGCTGAATTTTTGCCAATTCTACCTTTTCCTCAGCGAAAACCGGATTCATCAGCACATCAGCGAAAATATCTAAAGCAGTGTCAAGGTCCTCTTTCAGAACAGACATAGAAGCCCGGCCTGAATTCAGACCGATACCTGTTTCCACCGATGCAGCAATCTGCTCCAATTGTTCGTCTATTTCATCACCGGTCCTGCTGGTGGTGCCACCTGTTCGCATCACCGTTCCGGTGATGTCCGCTAGGCCGACTTTTTCGGTAGGTTCATAAATTGACCCGGTCCGAATCATTGCGGACATCGTGATCAGTGGCAGCTCGTGATCCTCCACCAGAAACAAAAGCATACCATTGGCCAAAGTGACTTTCTCAACATCCGGGATCTCGATATCGCCCAATCTGGTGTATTTAAGCTTAGTATATTGAGCAGCTTGTGGCGAACAACTCGGTAAGATAAAACAAGGCCATAAAGCCAGCAAAACGATAGCTGTAATCAAACATGTTTTTTTTATTTTCATTTTTTATCGCTCCCGATTTTAGGACTCATTTTCAGTTAAAACTGTCTCAATCAAGCCAACAGTTCTGTTCTTCCTTGTGAAATATTCTTTTACAATACGTTGAATATCCTCTGCTGTAACATGTTCGATCATATCAAGCTGATTGAAGAGATTTCGCCAATTACCTGTTACGGCTTCATAGAATGTAAGCTGCGATGCAAGGCCACGGTTGGATGCCAATTGTCGTATCAAGCTGGCACGTGTGCGTTTCTTTGCCTTGTCCAGTTCTTCTGGCAAGACAAGTTCGGTTTTCAGTCTTTCGATTTCAGCATAAATAACATCTTCACATTCCTGACTCGTGTGACCTTTAGCAGGTACGGCTGAAATAATAAACAAGGTAGGATATTTTTCCCGCCCCCGGTAGGTATAAGTTGAGACTGCGATCCTCTTGTCCTTAACAAGGCTCTTGTACAACCGAGAGGTACGACCGACACCGATGATCTCAGCGATAGCCTCGAATATAGCATGGTCGGGATGGGTTACGCTTGGTCGATGATAACCGATTAAAAGGCGCGGCTGTGACGGATCCTCAATTATCACCCTGCGCTCTCCCAGTTGAGGTGGTTCTACGGTCTCGACTCGTTCAGGCTTGGGACCGCTTTTGATGTGGCTAAAATATTTTTCTGCTAATCCCCGTATCTTTTGTGGTTCTACATCGCCCACTATCGCAACCGTCAGATTGCTTGGTGCATAATACTTTTTGAAAAATGCTTCTGCTTCAGGTCTGGTAAGCGTGCGGATATCGCTCATATGTCCTATTACAGGCTCGCTATACGGATGAGCCTTGAAGGCAATGGCCTGAAACTCCTCGTACAAACGCCGATGAGGGGAATTCTCACCTAAACGTCGTTCTTCTGTTACAACATCCCTTTCTTTGTAGAACTCCCGAAGCACAGGATTAGCGAACCGATCCGACTCAAGTAACATCCACAGTTCTACTTTATTGGATGGCAGACTAACGATGTACTGAGTGGCATCCTCACTGGTATAAGCGTTAAAACCTGTCGATCCCGCCCGTGTGTATACCTCCTCGTATTCATCGTGCACGATGTATTTTTGGGCCTCCTGTTGAGCCTTTTCGAAATGCTCTTGTAGCTGCTGAAGTTTCTCCTTATCTGCCTGGCCGCCTTTTCTTTTTTCCTCTTTGATTACCTCAAAAAGCTGGTCCATTTTGGCCATAGCCTTGGCTTCTGCCTTATATTTCTTGGTGCCAACGGTTCTGGTGCCCTTAAATGCCATGTGCTCAAAAAGATGTGCCAGGCCGGTAATCCCTTTAACTTCGTCAACCGATCCGACATCAGCGTAAATGTGAAACGAAACGACCGGTGCTTCATGTCGCTTGAGGACCAGAAAATTGAGGCCATTATCCAATGTAAATTTTGTCATTCGCTTCTCAAATTCCGCCAAATCCTGAGCCGTTGCGCATCTTGTGGCCAGCACACCAACGACAGAAAATAAGCTCATCAAACCAATTATTAACACTCTTGCTTCTCGCATTTTCCACATCATCTTGAGTACCCCTACATTATTACATCCCCATACATGTTCCGCTCATACATAAACAGCACACGCGAAAAGATAACACTTTCATAACACAGATACCCTTGACAGTCAACTGCTATCAGCGTAAAAAAGTTAGCTGTGCGATGGTTGTCCATCTCATTGATTCGTGAAACGGGTATTGACAATATGTAACAGGTACGCTATTTTGCGAGTAGCCGGGTTAAGCGTTTGTGCGCAGATGTCCAGCTTTTTTAGAACTACAATTCAACATGCGATGATTGCGCGGGAAAATCTTGAGCCTAAGACTTTCATTGATTCCATAAAAGATTGCACAGTCGCATCCGTCTATGAGCAAAAATCATGAGACCGCGGATTTTGCTGGTCAACCCACCTATCTACGATTTCGCAGCTTACGATTTCTGGCTAAAGCCGTATGGCCTACTGAGCGTAGCAGGTTATCTGCGAGGTAAAGCCGAGTTCAAGTTATTTGACTTCCTGGATCGTCTGCATCCTTTCATGGCAAATCAGAAGGAACTTCAGTCCGACCGGTGGGGCAGGGGCCGATTTTACATTAAAAGAATCGAAAGCCCAGAGTGCTTACGATTAATACCGCGGTATTTTCGACGGTTTGGTTTACCTCATACTGCCTTTCAGAATTTTCTGCAACAGGAGGAACCTTTCGATTTCGCGCTCATACAAACAGTAATGACTTACTGGTACTTAGGTGTTCGAGAAGTTATTGAAGATATTCGTAAAGCTTATCCTAAAATTAAAATCATACTGGGTGGTAATTACGTTACACTTTGCAGAAATCATGCAACAAAAATGGAAGCCGACTTTTTAGTTTCAGATCCTGACCTTGAACCGCTCTGGGAATATCTTCAAGTCACGCCAGATATGAACCAGCCGGCTTTATGGGAAGCGTATGACAAGTTGAATGTCGGTATTTTAAAATTGAGTGACGGTTGTCCATTTAACTGCACGTACTGTTCCGTGCCGAAGGTTTATGGTGGTTTTAAGGCCCGGCTGTTAGAACGCTCTTTTGCTGAGTTAGAATTGTTAGCGGAGCACAGTGTTAAAAATATTGCCTTCTATGACGATGCATTGGTTTTTAAAGCAGAGAAAGTTTTAATGCCATTTTTGCATCAGGTTATTAAACGCAAAATGGACATCAACTTTCACTGTCCCAATGCCCTTAACGCTCGTTTTGTCACGAAAGAACTGGCTGGACTAATGGTGCAGGCAGGTTTCAAGACATTCTATTTGGGTTTTGAGAGTTCCTGCCCGCAGTGGCAAGAACGCACAGGCTCAAAGGTCTCTTCTGACGAACTCGCACAGGCGGTGGGACATTTTGTTTCTGCCGGTGCAGAACCGACAAGTATTACAGCCTATCAAATACTCGGTCATCCTTATAGTGACGTTCAGCATCTCGAAGACTCAATGCGCTTTGTAAACAGCCTTGGCATTCGTGGGATGTTAGCTGATTTTTCACCGATCCCGGGGACGCCTGACGGCGATTATTGTCGGCGTTGGATCGATATGGATGAGCCGTTGATGCATAACAAAACAGCTTTTCCAATTATCCGGCTAGGCTTTGAAGAGGTGAATCGCCTAAAAGACCTTCAGCGAAAACTGAATCGTGCACTTCCTAATATATAAACCACCTGTAAAGACCCGTGGGCTAAATATGCACGGCATGCCATTTGATTCTTAATCCGATGTGCTGTATATTTATTTAATTATGAATGCCCTAAGCGCACATATTAAGAGCTTCGGATGACCGATGGAAACAGTATTATACGACTATTCTAAACTATCTAAATAACATTTGGTGAATAAGAGGAGACAATAATGAAGCAGTGGTATGAGTCATTATTTGAGAATTATGCGCATAAATATGATAATGAGTGTTTTGTTCAAGGAACGCTAGGGGAATGCGATTTTATTGAGCAAGAATTAAATTATAACAAAAATGTAAGAATAATTGATATCGGATGCGGCACGGGGAGGCATTCGATTGAGTTGTCGAAGCGCGGCTATAGAGTTACAGGAATTGATTTGTCGGAATCTCAGCTTTCCAGAGCACAAGAAAA
>Ga0307437_1000791_pt1 | contig 23095 bp, 22 predicted proteins | sample SalMarWE160390MG_FD_202146 | JGI IMG/M metagenome (GOLD analysis project Ga0307437, IMG submission 202146) | Salt marsh sediment microbial communities from the Plum Island Ecosystem LTER, Massachusetts, United States - WE1603-90 | ecosystem: Environmental > Aquatic > Marine > Intertidal zone >...
TTCGGATAGAACGGGAGCGATAGGAGTACGAAAGGTGGAGAAAATCAGGATCGGTTTGCGGGCACTCGGAGTGACTGAAGCGATGATCGATGAGTTCTGTGCGCTGATAGGCGATGTGAACCGTGCTGTGAAAGAGAAGGGGCTCATCACCCGAGTGGGCGGATCCATCGCCATGAAGCCGCGTGGCAAGTCCAAGGTCATGCCGAAGAAGCGGCGGCTTGTACTGACATACAAGCCCAAGGGCACGGCTGGCAGAACCGTTGCCGACGAACTCGAGATGCTGCGTGAGCGCCTACGGCGTGACAACATCCCGGATTGGCAGCGCCGGCAACTGGAGGCGCGCCTCGATGTCCTCCTGCGCGCGCACAAGACGGCACCGGCCCTTGCCAGCGCGACCCTGGCGCAGATCGGCAACCGAGCCAAGGGCAGGAAGCCGAAGCCGGTCGGTCCTCAACCCGTCGGGCTTGGGAAGATCGCAGCGCTGACGCTGGCGCGCATGGGGCGCTAATGGTTCACCATTAGCTAGGCTCAACTTAGTGCCAATTTGCACTAAGTCTGTCCTCGCGTGCATACGGCGTTGAGTTTACGCGTGCAAAGTCAGAGGGGGTTCCGTATGAAAGCGCTTACCCGCATCGGTGCAGCCATTGCGCAGGGTCTGGAGGTGGCTGTGCACAAGGGTGCCAGGTTTGACCACTCGACCATGACTGATCAGCAGTTGTGGGCGCTCGCTGGTATTGATGACAGCATCCTCACCGGAGAGGACAAGGGCGTGATCGCCTCCGAGCGGGAGCGGATCATCGCAGATCCGAAACAGTGGGCGGCGAACTATGTCGCAGAGAAGGACACGCTGGTCAAGGAGATCAGCAAGGGCATCTTCCAGTACCTGGAGCTTGTATCATTCGCGCGGGGCGATCATCTGGCAGGCCATGCCGTGTGGCTGGCAGGCAAGGAGCTGGAGGACTTGGGGGTGTTCTGGCCTGGGTACGACAACCCTGTATAGAGACGGGGACCCCATGCAAGAGCCGAAGCGTTGCGGAGCCCGGACGCGGTCCGGGCGCCCGTGTCGAAATTGGCCAACGAAGAGCAACGGGAAACGCTGTAGGCTGCACGGCGGCGGACTTAGCGCATCTGGACGTGGCTCCGGGGGGCCGATTAAGCATGGTCGCTACAGCGTCGTGGCCAAGAGGGGGCTGCTCGAGAAGTTCAAGGAGTTCATGGCGGATCCCGAGTATGCCGACTTAAAAGCTGAGCTGGCCATGCAGCGGGCACTCTTCGCACAAGAACTGGAGAGGATGGGAGGCGAGCCGGGCACGCCCGTGGACAGCGGGCTGCTGTTCGGGCTTCTGGACAGCATCACAAAGAGCGTGGATCGGCTGGCCCGGATCGAATCAAGGACGGCGTTGACAGCCTCAGAACTGCGCTTGCTCGAAGTGGTGATCACGGGGCTGCTGGCTGAGATAGTGCCTCCGCAAGAGGTTGCACAGTTCGTGACGCGGCTTGATAGGGCACTGGCCACGCGTTCTGAGTCGATGGCCCTGATCGAGGCGAGATGCAGTATGGTTGGCTCGCCCTCGGAGTAGTTGCGGCGATGGGTTGTTGCGATCGGAGACATGTTGACGATGTTGAGAGGGGCACGACGCCACGGCGAATGCTCACGGCGCAGAACGTGGGATCCCAGCCAGGATGCACCCTGATTGAACTGCAACGCGACTACGGGGCACCACGGCCTTTTGTGGGGCCGATCAGTGGGCGTGTCTACCAATTCGGCGGACGGCGCGTCGTGGGCGCTGTCCTTGACGTGGATCTCCGCTCCTCTGACCCCAGGCGGCCAGGGATGCTCGAACTGCTGGACATGGCCGGCTTGCTTTTCAGGAGGCTGGCATAGCGGCGGGTAACTCTCCCCCTCCGCACCTCTCTGACGGCGGTTGGGCACTCTAGCCCTGGGATCGTGGAGCACGCGCGGCGGTGGCGGTGGCATGAAGTAGCCCTTCGGCCAGACCGTCTCCGCCGCGTTTTCTGTCCCGTGCCATGGGCCCAGTAGACCACGAAGAGTGCGTGATGCTACACATTTCCAACCCTTGCGTACATGCAAGCTGTGGCGTTTCACTCGCTTCTAGGCACACTAACGCGACTGCGATTGTATAGTGCGTGCTGAGCACACACTGTGAGTTTACGTAAAGAGGCATAGTGTGAACCTCCTCCCGCGTACTACGTAGAAATCCCCATGTAGAGTATGTGCGATTCTGCGCAATGACTCCCGGCACAGTGGGAGTTCTCAGGAATCCACTGGTGGCCTGCTAGGGGAGACGTAAACCAGGGCTTGACAATGTGACGGAAATCTGCTAAAATAGACAACAGAGCACCAGTGGCGCACGTGGAGCGACGATGGAGCAGCAAATCAGAGAGCAGGGCACACCGACTCAGACAGAACTGGACATGCCGGGCCTTACGTTGCTCGAAAGGCTCGAGGTTGAGCGCCACCGCATGGGCTGGACACAAGAGCGGTTTGCCGACTATCTGGGCATGTCACCAACGGTATGGCGTGAATTGCGGAAAGGGAAGAGCGACTTTTCGGCGAGACACTACATTGCGATCATTCGACAGTTGCCTGGATTGCAGGGGTATGTCCACCGCCATCTGGCCCACAGAGCGCGCCTGGAGGGTACCTCGTGACGCGGAAGGGCAACCGGGGCTCGGCAACCGATTATACTGGCGGACCCTATGCGGCACCGCTCAGGAGCCCGGCTATCCACATCGACCTGCGGATCGACGAGTCCTGCTGTGAGAGGTTTGGCACCTTGGAGTGTGTCGATTGCTTGCTGGTCGAACATGTGCCGGAGTGCGTACCGCAGTGCGGAGGCCAGGACTGCTCATTCTGTGAGCAACAATGGCGTTGCCCTTGCGGAAACCCGCCGCTCAGAGACAAGCTGCATAAGGAGGTGACCATGACCCTGGTCTCTGCTTTGCGTGGGTAGAAAAGAGGGCTACCGCGATGCAATGATCACGGCAGCCCAGGCCACCGCTGATGGAGCAGCGAAGGCCAACACAAACTGTACCGGAATCGCTGCTCCCGATGCAAGTGGCTGACACACTGTGGAAGGGAGCAGTTTGATGTTGGAAAGCTTGCTGAGTTGGAGAGTGCTTACTCTCGCGTTGGCAGAGACGCAGTTGCCCAACCTGCAGGAATGGGAGGTGAGGGCCATGGCTGCGTTTCTCCATGAGCGGCTGCCCTGGTATCTGCGGCCCCTGATCAGTGAGGTGAGATTGGAGCTCGCTGCGACCCGGCGCTGGAAGAGCATGGCGGCGTGGTATGCGAAGGAACAACCACGCCAAGACAGATTCCTCTTCGGATCGTGACAGGTGAAGACAGGCAAGAGAGGAAAGCCCCATGAGTGAAATAGACAAGCTCGAGAGCGCATTGTGGACCGCCCTAGCTAGGAGTGTGACTGGGCGCTCAAGGGATCTGTTCTATGCCCTTGACAATCTTCGCGTTGCGCGCGATCTGGCCGACGGGCGACTCATGCCCGACGAAAAGGCGACTCGGATCACAGGGAGCAACGAGTTCTATGAAGAATCGCTGGCGCAGGCGCATCAAGTCCTGGGCATCGCGCCAGCGCGATAGGCTACATCGTGGGTAGGGCGGAGGCTTTCGGTGGCCTCCGCCTTTTCACTTGCGCCGGGACCGGAAATCTGGTATAATAACCATGCGCGTGCCAGGGAGACGTGCAAAACGCGTTCGCGTGGCCTTATCATAGGCATCAATAGTAGAAGACCCCGGAACCTCCCTGGCCCGGGGTCTTCTCGTTTGGGGCCGGATCTGTGAAACGACAAGAGCCTCTTCGCAAAGACAAGAAGGCCCGACTTGGTGATGCGGACATCCTGGCCGAACAGGGTGACACCAAGCTCACCAAGGGCGATGTCAGACGGGCCATCGAGGAAGCCCGAGAACGGGTTGGACCGGAATTGGCAGAACTGCTCATAGCGCCTGCCATGACCGAAGAGGAGATGGACGGCATAGAGACAGAGGACGAAGCCGAATAGCCGATACTTGAGTCATTGCCGATACTGGCAATGCTGACCCCGCGTGAGCCGTTGCGCCGATTAGGGAGTCGCGACCCTGGTCGGCGCTTTTTGTTTGGGAGCAGAGAGGAATCTAGTGGCCGATGGACGATAGTAGCCAAGGAATCAGAATCCACTGCCCGCCCAAGGAACTGCTTGACATGGGTGAGTGGTTCCCTCTGGCAAATGCCTATGTCGATCACCTGCTGGCCGACCTGGGACCAACCGACTTCGCGGTACTGATCGCAGTCAAGCGGAAGCTGCACGGATTCAACCGCTCTCGGGGTCGGATCTCGCAAAGTGAGATCATGCGCTTGACTGGCCTCTCCCGGCGTGCGGTACAACAGTCCCTCGCCCGATTAGTCAAAGGCGGCCATCTCACCATCATGGAATGTGGCACGGGCCGGCAGTCCACGGAGTATCGCATCAATGAGGAGCTCATTCTCCCTCTGAACACGACAGGTTCTAGGGGCGCACGAAATGCGCCCCTAGAAGACGAGGAAGGCGTAGAGGCGCACGAAGTATCACCCAGGGGCGTTGTAGGTGGCACCCAGGGTAGCAGCAATGATCCCTCTACGCGCACATCTAAAGACAATAGAAAAGACAGAGAGAAAGACACTTCTCACTCAGATTCAATTTCCTCTCTCTCACAGGAACTGATTGAGCAATGGCCGGCAGTCCAGCAGGAATTGGCCGCCCAGACCACCAAGGCCACTTACGACAACTACCTCAAGAATCTCACGCCTCAGGCGTCACCGAATGGGTATCTAGTTCTGCGCTGCCCCCGACCCGGCGACCATGAGTGGATTGAGCAACGGCTGAACCTGATCATCCTCCGCGCGTTGCGGGGAGTCATTGCTGCTCCATTTGATGACGACCAACTGCTCATCTTGCCACCCGACAAGGCGGAAGCACTTCTTGCGGAATCATGAGAACTATGCACTCCCTTGCCATGGAGGAAACCGGTAGCGAGCAGTGCCCATCACTGGATGTGGCATTCGCCGCTGCTCTACCCTCCCTGGCTCGGTTGCTGGCGGCTCGGATACGGTTGGGACTTGACACTGGTCGCTATGTCGTTGAAAATGGGGTCGTCAGACTGGCAGAGGAGCCCAGGGACCATGCCGAATGATTGCCCGCTTTCGAAAGGCTCGCTGGTGATCGGCTATCTACGCGTATCCGGCGAGGAGCAGAAGGAGCGTGGTACTATCATGGGCCAGAGAGACGAACTGGAGCGTTATACCGAGCTCCACGGACTCCGCTTGGCACATCCTCCCTTCGTCGATGAAGCTAGGGCTGGCTCTTCCGTGGCCCCTCGCGATGGCTTTCAGGATATGATCGCGTTCACGCACCAAGAACCGCGACCCTGCGATGGCATCGTTTTCTGGTCCTGGTCGAGATTCTCTCGAGACCAGGATGATGCCCATTTCTACAAAGCGGACCTCCGCCGGCGTGGCTACGTTCTGATCTCTCTATCTGGCGGCATCCCTGCTGACACGGGCCTTGACTATGTTCTGGAGTCGCTCATTCATTGGAAGGACCAAGAGTACCTCCGTCAACTTGGGGCCAATAGCAGGCGAGGTCTGCATTTGATAGCTCGGAAGGGTTATGCGCCTGGCGGGTTTCCTCCCAGAGGCTACAAGCGTGAGTACACGGAGACGGATGTTGGGGGGAAGGTGCGGCGGGTGGCCCAGTGGGTTCCTGATCCCGAATCGGCCCCCCTGGTGAGGAAAGCCTTTGAGTTGAAGGCCAGCGGCGCCACGACAAAGCAGATCTTGGAGGAGACTCATCTCTTCCGCACGACCAATAGCCTGACATGGTTCTGGAAGAACAAGACCTATCTCGGCTACCGCAAATGTGATGATCTCGAAATCCCTGGGGCCCACGAAGCGATCATTGATCAGGAGCTTTGGGATCGGGTACAGGCCAGATTGCGCGAGAGACCCAAACGCCACGGCTCGTGGCCACCGGGCACGCATCCTAAGCAGAAGGTCAGTAAGTATCTGCTCTCTGGCCTTATCAGGTGCGCGCAGTGTGGATCGGCGATGATCGGGAGCAGAGACAAGTTGCGGAGTGGTAACCACTTCCGCTTCTATATCTGTGGCAGAAGAAAGCGATCAGGGATCGCCGGCTGTCCATCTGGGAAACTCAAAGCGGCTCTGATTGAGGATGCTGTCATGGGATGTATCATGGATCGGATTCTGACTGCTGGTTATGCCAAGGAGCTTCTGCAGGCCGTAGAGGCTGAACTGAATGGCCAGAGCGAGGCGCTGCGCCAAGAGGTCATGCGGCTTAGACAGCGACTCTCGGGTGTGAACAGGGCCATCTACTACCTGCTCGACTCTGTAGAGAGAGACGGGTCCAAGGCAGCCCGTGAGCGCCTTCTGGAGCGGGAAGCAGAGAAAGCGGAAGTGCAGGCTGATCTACGCGTGTTGGACGCCCAGGCCAAGGCCGCAAGCCTCCACATTGCTGATGCGGCACTTGAGGATGCCCTGACACGCCTACGTGACTCCCTCAACGCGGGCGATGTGGTGGAGCGAAGGGCGATCTTGAGGCGGTTCGTGCTGCGGGTAGAGGCGGACAAGGAACGGGCAAGGCTAGTCTACACGTTCCCTTTGATGACGGGTCCTATATGGCAGTGCCCCCAGCGGAATTCGAATCCGCGTCGCCACCTTGAAAGGGTGGTGTCCTAGTCCACTAGACGATGGGGGCACTTAGTCCACTATTATAGCCACGACCAACCCCCGGGTCAAGTTCGCGATGGGGGAGTGGGTTCTCGCACAGTTGACATAACCAGCACCCCGCCACGCTTGACCTGAAGAGTGCATGGGGGCCAACACTGGACGACGAAGAACCACGTCGCTCCCGGTGCGACCGAGGACCTAGACCTCGAGCCGCAATTCCGCAAGCTTCTGCGCTCCAGGCACGCCGCTGGTTTCCCAGCCCCGAAGCGCGTAGTACTCGTCCAGCAGGGGATCGAGATCCACGGTCTGGCCCTTGGAGTGGCCGCGGGGCAGAGTCTCCTGGGAGAACCTGGGCGGCAGCGTGTCGTCCTCGCTCGTGAAGCCCTCGCGGAGGTTGAACAACCGCTCCAGGTTCCAGATCCTCTCTCCTATGCCCAGAATCTGCTTTCCGTCCAGAGGCTCGCCCGTCACGCTCGAGAGCAAGCTGGCGTAGTGCTCAGGGTTGAGGGCGAAGATGGTGAACAGGCACAGCCCCAGCGAGTCGATGAGGGCGCTCAGGTCTTGGTAGAGGATCACCAAAGCGGCCTTGCCGGCGCTGGCGAAGCGATCGACGGCGTAGGGCGTGGCCAGGGCCTCGGGGCCGATCAAATAGGCCCGCAAGTGGCACCCTCCGCGCGTGGAGGTGGCGTAGGCCAGGCCCATGGACTTGAAGCCACGGGGATCATAAGCGGCCAGCTCCAACCCTTTCACGCTCATGGAGAGTTCCGCGTGGCCGAAGCGCGAGGCCAGCCGCAGGGAGCCCTGGGCCAGGTCCTTGCCAAAACCCTCGTTGCGGCCGATGAGCTCCGTGCACCTGAGCACCGCCTGCCCGTTGCCAAACCGCAGGTCCGTCCCCAGCTCGTCCTGGATTCTGTCCCGGGTGGCCTGGTCCAGGTATCCTCTCTCCCACAACTCCATGGCGCAGGCGATGGTGCTGCCCGCCGAGATGGTGTCGAAGCCCAGCTCGTTGCAGTTGTAGTTGGCCTCGGTGATTAGCTCCAGGTCCTTCACCCCGCACATGGGGCCCAGAGCCCACATGGTCTCGTACTCCGGTCCTTCGCCGCTGCGAGTCGCGGTCCTGGTGCCCCTGCCACAGGCCACAGAGCAGGTGGCGCAGCCCACGCTTCGCTCGTAGAGCAGTTCCTTGAGCGTTTCGCCGGAGACGGAATCGGCGTCCGGAAAGTACCCCTCCTGGAAGTTGCGGGTGGGCAGCGCGCCGAACTGGTTGATGATGTTGATGAGAACTGCGGTCCCGTACTCCTTGAGGGCATTCTTGGTAATGGGGGCCTCGCTGATCATGGTCAGAGCGCTCTTCCTGGCCTCCTGGAACCCCTCAGGATCGGCCACAGGTGTCTTGTGGCTTCCTTGGACCACGACCGCCTTCAGGTTCTTCGAGCCCATGACGCAGCCCGCGCCGCCCCTTCCCGCCGCGCGGTTCATCTCGTTCATCACCGAGGCGTAGAGCACCCCTGCCTCTCCAGCAGGTCCGATGCAAGCCACCGCCGCCTGGGCTGACGTCTCTTGAAGCAGGCGCTCGGTGGTCCGGTGGGTATCCAAACCCCACACTCCAGAGGCGTCCCTGAGCTCGGCCTGCTCGTCGTCCACCCACAGGTAGCAGGGCTTCTCGGCAGCGCCCTCGAGTATGATGGCGTCGAAGCCGGTCCTCTTGAGGGCAATGGGGAAACGGCCGCCGGAGTTGGCGCTCAAGATGGTGTTGGTGAGGGGCGACTTGGTGACCACCTCGTAGCGAGAGGAAAGCGCCGCCCCCGTGCCGTTGAGGGGTCCGGTGACGAATATCAGCATATTCTGGGGCGAAAGGGGGTCTATCTTGGCCGGAAGCTCCTGCCACAGCATGGCACTTCCCAATCCCCGCCCGCCGACGTAATCTCGGGCCAGGTCCTCTGCCAGAGGCTCTGTGCTAGCTTTGCGCTGGCTGAGATCGACCCTCAGGATTCTCCCGTGGTAGCCGCCTCTGGTCATCAGAAGTCCTTGTCCCTTCTGTAGCGCCTGAAAGGACACGTGCGACATCTCTGGATGTAGATCTCCCGGACCTCTCTCCTCTGCTTGCTCGTCTGGCCACTGGGACAGATGGTGCAGGGGATGACCCTGGCCTCGACCCAGGCCTCCGGATTGGTCCTGATCCAATCCATGGTGGCCATGATGGTCAGGGGAGCGCTGGTGCCTATCCTGAACCGGAGGGGGTCCAGCAGCTCAGGCTCTCTGGCCGCGGCGTAGACCAGCCTGACCACGGTCATGGCATCCCCGATGCCTCCGGCAGCCTTCACCCCCATGTCGGGACCCACCGCCTCTCTCATCAGGCGTAGATGCTCCGGGGTGGCACCCATCACGTCCATGCCGGTAGAGTTCTTCACGAAATCGGCCCCCGCCTCCTTGACCAGCGCGGAAGCCTGCACGATCTCTTCCTCGGTCAGCTCCCCTGAGCGGATGATGACTTTGACCAGCTCGCCATCGCCAGCCTCGACCACCGCCTCGATCTCTGCCCGAGCGTAGCCCGCGTCCCTCTTGAAGCGGCCTACGTTGATCACCATGTCCAGCTCCAGCTTGCCGGGACCCTCGCCCCTGACACTGCGGCTCCTCTCCACTACCTCCGCCGCCTGCCGCTGCTTGCTCTCTATGGAGGACTTCCCCAGCGGGAAGTCTATCACGTAGCACTCCTTGACCGGGCTGCCCTTGAGCAACTTGGGGAGCAGATCTACCTCTACCGGGTTGACACACAAGGACGCGAAGCCGTAGTCCAACGCCCACTCGGCCAGCTTCCTGATCTTGGGTTCCTGGGTATCGGCCTTGAGATCGGTAGCATCCAGCAGACTGGCCAGCTTCTCTGGCGTGAGCCTATGAACGATCTCTACCAGGTCTTGGGGTGGGAACTCGACCAGGGGAACTGTGGGCTGATCGTCGAGATCAGGTGAGAGAGACCTCTCAGCCATCTCTTCTCCTACTCGACAGCGGCATAAGTGTAGTGAGGGACCGGTCCCAGATACTGGAGGGGCCAGTACGAGACCCAGGCTTTGCCGATGATGGCGTTTCCATCCAGCATGCCCCAGCTACGCGAATCGCTGCTGTTGTTGCGGTTGTCCCCCATGACGAAGTACTCGAAGTCGCCGACAACCTCAGCGCCCCAGGACCTGTTGCCGGAGTTGGAGAGGTAGGTCTCATCCAGGCGCACACCGTCGATGAAGACGACCCCGTCCACTACATCCACCTCCTCGCCCGGCAAACCAACAACGCGTTTGATGAAGTCCTTCTTGGGGTTTGCAGGCGAATGAAAGACGACGACGTCACCTCTCTCCGGCGGGTGGACGTAGTAGACGAGCTTGTTGACGATCAAGAACTGGCCATCGTGAAGGTTCGCCTCCATGCTATGGCCCTCGATGCGGAAGTTCTGGAAAGCCAACCGCACGAGAAGGAAGATAAGCAGCGTCATGAAAGCGGTCTCGACGACCTCCCTCAGGATCGCCTTGAGACTCACGCCCTGCTGTTCTTGGTCCGGCAACTCTTCCAACACAGTCCTATACGTTGATCCCGTCTGCAACTCGTCCATGGTTTTTCCCAAGATCAGTATAGTACATTGCCACCAGGGAGGCAACCTTATCCCACAGCAACCAGGTTGTCGTGGGTCGCGAGGTCTGCTATACTGGGCCGAATCTCGGTCGGCTCTACTGGAGAAGCCGCGCTGGATGCCGTGTGGTGGGTCAGTCCCGCCTCTGGGTTCCGTGCCGAGGGCAGCGTTGTTGTGTGCGCGAGTGTGCCAGGCGGAATCGGGGCATCCGGGGCCGCACCCCTACAGGCGCGCCTGCCCGCGTGTTGCCGTCCACCGTCGCCGGGGTCACCCCGGCGTCGCCGCTTGCCCTCCTTGACCGAGGTCTGACACGCGTGAAGGGGGGACCGCGCAGCCGAGCAGAGTCCGACCGTTACAGTCTAAAGCCTTCTGGCATAGGCAAATGAACGTGAGAAACGAAGAGGCGTGGCGTGTGCGCCTGGCGAACTTCGAGCCTGTGATCGGCTTCGACTACCCTCTGGACACCCTGGTGGTCAGCCTGACGGGCGACCGCTGCGAACTGGACTGCGCTCACTGCGGTGGGCACTATCTCAAGTCCATGACGCCCATCTGGGAGGCCGATACCAAGGGAGCGACGAGTTGTCTCGTTTCTGGAGGATGCGACAGGGAGGGCCGGGTCCCCGTAACCAGCCACCTCGACGAGGTGGCGCGGCTGTCCCAGGGCAGAATCATGAACTGGCACGTGGGCCTGGTTGGAAAGAGCGAAGCCGAGATCATCGCACCATACGTAGACGTGGTCTCCTTCGACTTCGTGGGCGACGACGAGACCATACGAGAGGTGTATGGGCTCGAGGTTGGGGTTGAGAAGTACGTTGCCACCTATGAGCTTCTCCGCTCTTACGCCACCGTCGTGCCTCACATCACCGTTGGCCTCAGGGGCGGAAGTTTGTCGGGCGAGTATCGATGCCTGGAGATCCTGGAAGAGCTGGGTGTGGATGGCCTGACCTTCATCGTCCTCATTCCGACGCCGGGCACCCGCTTCGCTGAGTGTGATCCCCCTCAACCTGAGCAGGTCGCGGAGCTTCTGGTGGAGGCACGCCTCCGCTTTGCCACAGTGCCCCTGCACCTGGGCTGCTTGAGACCCCGCGGTCTCTACCGAGAGCGCCTGGACCCTCTCGCAGTGCAGGCCGGCGTGAACGTGATCGTCAGCCCGTCCAACACCGCCGTGGCCCTGGCAGAGGAATTGGGCCTGGCGGTAGACAAGAGGATGGAGTGTTGCGCAGTGAGGTTCAAGAGGGAAGGGCATGATGAGCGATTTGTTTGACATCTGTATCATCGGAGCAGGTCCCGGAGGATACGTGGCCGCCATTCGCGCGGCGCAGCTAGACGCGAAGGTGGCCTTGATCGAACGCGAGCGCGTGGGCGGAGTATGCTTGAACTGGGGCTGCATACCCACCAAGGCCATGGTCAGCAGCATCGAGCTGCTGGTGGAGATCGAGAGAGCTGAGGAGTTCGGAGTTATCGTCAGCGAACCGGGCTTCGATTTCTCCAGGATGATGGCACGAAAAGACCAGGTGGTTGAGCAGTTGGTGACGGGCGTGGAAAGCCTGCTGCAAGCTCGCAAGGTACAGGTTTTCGCCGGAAGTGGACAGTTGGTCTCGCCCACCAAGGTCAAGGTCTCGGGTGGCTCGACCAAGGTTGTGGAGGCACGCAAGATTCTCATCGCCACAGGCTCGGTGGCAGCCAAACCCCCGGTCCCGGGCCTGGACCTACCCGGTGTCCTCACCAGCAACGAGATCGTTTCGTTGAAGGAGCTCCCTCAAGATCTGGTCATCGTGGGCGGGGGGGTGATCGGTGTCGAGTTCGCCACCATCTTCAGCGCGCTGGGCACCAAGGTGACGATAGTAGAGATGCTGCCCTCCATCCTCACCACGGTGGACGAGGAACTCGCACGTCGCCAGCAGCAGGCGTTACGCAAACAAGGGGTGGACGTGCACACCCGTTCGCCGCTCAAAGAGATCCGGGAGGGAAGGGGAACCCTCGACATAATCTACGAAGGACCGAACGGGGAGGCAATGGTTCGGGCCGACACGGTGCTGATGGCCACCGGCAGGGTGCCATACAGCGAAGGACTCAACCTGGAGCAGATTGGAGTTGAAACGGAGAAGGGTGCCATCCTCGTGGACGAGCACCTGGAAACCAACGTGCCAGGGGTCTACGCCATAGGCGACGTGACGGGAGGCTACATGCTGGCCCACGTGGCGAGCCACGAGGGCGAGGTCGCGGTGGAGCACGCCCTGGGCGAGGAATCTGTTATCAACTACGAGGCGGTCCCCAACTGCGTGTTCACCATGCCCGAGATCGCCGGCGTTGGACTCATGGAGCAAGAGGCCAAGGAAAAGGGCATCTCCTACAGGAAGAGCAGGTTCCCCTTCACGGCCAGTGGGCGCGCCCTGGCCATGGGGCAGACCACGGGCCTGGTGAAGATGATCTGCGACCAGGAAAGCGGGCGAGTGCTGGGCGTGCATATCATGGGGCCACACGCCACCGACCTGATCGCCGAAGGAGCACTGGCCATCCAGTGCGGAGCGACTGCCGAGGACGTAGCGGCCACGATCCACGCCCATCCGACGCTGTCCGAAGCCGTGAGAGAGGCCGCCCTGGGACAGGGTGCAGGGCCGATCCACGCTATGACCTGAGGGACACATGGACCCAGACTTAGCTGCACTTCAGAAGGCGATTGGGATTCAGTTCAGAAACGAGGCCCTGCTGAGGCAGGCCCTCGTTCATCGCTCGTTCCTCAACGAAAATCCAGATCTCGAGCTGGCGTCCAACGAACGGCTCGAGTATCTCGGGGACGCGCTGCTGGACTTCGTGGTCGGTGAGTACCTGTACCATCGGTACCCCGAGATGAACGAGGGCGGACTCACCAGCCTGCGCGCGTCCCTGATCAAAGCCAGCACTTTGGCGCGATTCGCACGATCGAAACATCTGGGGCGCTACGTCTATCTGTCCCACGGGGAGGATGAGAGAGACGGCAGGGAGCGCGTGGGACTCCTTGCGGACGTCTTCGAAGCTCTGGCGGCAGCCATCTACCTCGACAGAGGACTGGCGGAAACCAGGGCGATCGTACTCCCCCTCGTGGAGCCGGAGGCGACGCGGATCGTCGAGGGTGGTTTGGAGAGGGATCACAAAAGCGGGCTGCAAGAGTGGTGCCAGAGAGAACTCGGCATCACTCCGGTCTATCGCACTGTGAAGGAACAAGGGCCGGACCATGCCAAGTTATTCACGGTTGAGGTGCTGCTCGACGGCGAGGTTCACGGTCGAGGACAAGGACGCAGCAAGCAGTCGGCAGAGCAGAGCGCGGCCGAGGAGGCTATGAAGGGCAGGGCAGACGATAGCGTTTGACAGAAAGGTCGACAAGCTATATACTGTGCACGGTGCAACGTCGCATAACCACTAGATGTAGTACAATCACTCGTGCGCCGTGCACAGCTAGTGGTGGCCTGGTTGGTGACCCGTCTGCAATCAGACCACCAGAATCTGGCCGACGGAGGTGCTGTCCGTTGGCCTGTTGCATCTGAGCGACCATGTTCCTGAAGAGGTTGGAGCTACAAGGCTATAAGACCTTCGCGTCGAGGACCGAGTTCGAGTTCGACTCGGGCATCACGGCGATCGTGGGTCCCAACGGCAGCGGCAAGAGCAACGTCGCCGATGCGTTGCGGTGGGTGCTGGGCGAACACAAGTACAGGGCCCTGAGAGCCAAGCGCAGCGACGACATGATCTTCGCTGGAGGCCAGGGACGCTCGCGAGTGGGCATGGCCGAGGTATCGTTGACCTTCGACAACTCCACCGGCTGGCTGCCTATTGACTACGCTGAAGTCACCGTCCAGCGGCGGACGTATCGGTCTGGCGAGAACCAGTACTCCATCAATGGTAGTCGTGTCAGACGAAAGGACATCGTCGAACTCCTCGCCCAGGGAGGTGTGAGCAGCAACACCTATACCATCATCGCACAGGGCGCGGTGGATGCCAGTCTGAGCATGCGACCAGAGGAGCGGCGTGCGATCTTCGAGGAAGCGGCCGGCATAGCCATCCACCAGGCCAAGCGCGACCAGGCGCTGCGCAGGCTCGAAGACACGCGTAACAACCTCCTGCGCGTCAACGACATCATCAAGGAGATCGCCCCTCGGCTTCACCGCCTGAGCAAGCAAGCCGAACGGGCCACGGAATACCAGGAGGCATCGAAGAAACTGGAAGCACTCCTGGAGACCTGGTACAGCTATCGCTGGCGCAAGGTGCAGGAGGAGTCGAATGCGGCCCAGCTCGATCAGGTGAGGCGTGAGGAGGAGTTGGCGGCCCAGAAACGGAGCCTCGAAGAGACCTCGCTGGCCATAGATCGCTCGAGGAAAGATCAGGCGGAACTCAGGGGCAAGCTCGGTGCCTGGCACACCCAGAGTGGGGAGTTGCATACTCGGCTGCAGGAGCTCCAGAGGGAGCTGGCGGTCAAGCAGGAAGGGCACAGACTCATCGGCCAGCGCAGGCAGGAGATCCAGCAAGAGATCTCCCCTCTGGGCGCAGGCCGCGACGCCCGCCAGCAAAGGATACGAGAGCTGGAGGACGATCTGAAGCACCTGGCCGCGGAGCGGCGCCAACGCGACTCGGAATGGGCGGCGGTCGAGGAGGAGTTGACGGGTCTTGAGAGGCAACAACGCCAACTGGGGACAGAGCTGTCCGAGGGACGGGAAACCGCCTTTCAGGTGGCCACAGCGCTGGCCGATCTGCGAAACCGGCGAACCCAGTTTCGAGAGCGGAGGCGCGAGATAGAGAAACAGCGCACCGAACACGAAGAAGCGAGTCAAGAACTGGCGGACCAGCTCCGGGAGCTCACCGAACAGATCGAGGCGCTGGTCGCAGAGCGCGATCAGATTTCCGTGGAACTCCACTTAGTGCTGGACGAGCAGAAAGACAAGCAACGCGCTGCGCAGGAATCGGCCGACAGACAGGCGGAGCTGGCCGCTCGCCTCGATGCAGCACGCCAGGATCTGAGCAGGCTGCGCGTACGGAATGAAGTCCTGTTCAAAGCGCAGAGTGAGCTCGCGGACTACTCTCAAGCCGTGCGGACCCTCCTGAGCAATAGAGACCAGTTGCCAGGCATCGTGGCTACTCTAGCCGAAGTGATTGAGGTTCCGTCCGAGGTAGAGCGCGCTGTCGGGGCCGTGCTGGGCAACCTGTTGCAGGCTGTCGTGATCGAGACCTGGCAGGAAGCACAACGAGCCATACGCCTTCTGCAAGAAAGCGATGCTGGTCGAGTCACCCTGTTACCCGTGGATTCTCTCAGGATCGCCGAACCTGAGAATGTACCTCCCGCGACAGGCGTCCTGGGCCTCGCCGCCGAGCTCGTGGGGATCCGCAAGGGCCTGGAGGCTGTGCTTCGAGCACTACTCGGTAGTACCCTCATCGTCGAGGATCTGGCCATCGCCCGCAAGCTGTACGAGCAGCACTCAGACCTCCAGATAGTCACTCTGGCAGGTGAGGTCCTCTCCAGAAGTGGGTCGTTGGCCGGTGGATCTGATGCGGCAGGAAGTGTTCTGCTGGCGCACGAGCGCGAACGTCGGGATCTACCGCAGCAAATCGCCGCGCTGGAGAGCGAGAACGATGCTCTGCAAGCGGAGGTGGACGGAGAGGCCAAAGTACATCAGGGGCTGCTGGGCGAGATCGCCGAGTTGGGGGAGAAGCACGACCGACTGGACAAGGCGTCCCGGGAAAAACGAGACGACATAGAGTCCTGGGAGATGCGCAGAGAGCGGGGGGCACAGGAGCTCGAATGGCACGAGGTGACCGCGAAAAGGCTCCAGGACGAGATTCAGAGCCTACAGGAGAAAGAGCGGGAGCTGGAGCAGCAGATCGAGACGACCAGGCAAAGCGAGCGAGAGACAGCCGAGGCCGTCCAGTCCGCGGAGGACCGGCTGGACGCACTCGACCTCGGCCCGCTCCGGGAGAAGCTCGCTGGGCTGAAGACGGCCATCGCGGTATTGGAGCGCAGCCAGGAGAGCCAGGAGGCGACTCTAGCAGGGCATCGCACTGCCCTCGAGCAGATCGAGACACAGCTCGAGGACAAAGAGAGGCGCGTAGCCGAACTGGGTGCCGAAGCGGAGGAGCTGGAAGCGAGCATCGCAACGCTCACGAAGCAGACTGAGGAGTTGAGGGTCCTGGTCGAAGAGCTATCCAACAGAATCGCGGAAGCCGAACAGCAATCCACGGAGCATGAGAACGAGCAGCAGCGTTTGGAGAAGAGCGAGGCTGCTGGGCGCAGGAAGCTACAGGATTATGAGGTTGCCCACAACAAGGCTGTCCTCAAGCGCCAACGCTGTGAGGATGAGTTGCGCAACCTGCGCGAGCGCATCGAGGCCGACCTGGAAACCGTCTCCCTGCCCGGCGATTGGCAAAAACAGCTCCCTCTGGACATCGATGCCCGCCTGAAGTCCTTGCCTATCGTTGCCGAGGTGCCTCGGTCGTTGGAGGCGGAAACCAAGCAACTCCGAAAACGCCTCCGTCAACTGGGCCCCGTCGATCTGGAGACCGTTGACGAGTACCAGCAGGTGTCTGAGAGGCACGCGTTCCTCGTCGGGCAAGTGGAGGACTTGGAGAGGGCTGCTCAGTCTTTGCGTAAGGTGGCCGCGGAACTGAATCGCCTCATGGAAGACAAGTTCGTGGAGACCTTCACCAAGATCGCCGACGAGTTTCGGTCTTTCTTCCCACGCCTGTTCAATGGGGGGCAGGCGAGTCTCGTACTGACCGATCCAGAGAATCCATTGCAGAGCGGGGTCGAGATCATGGCACAGCCCCCCGGACGCCGTCGCCGAAGCATCGCCATGCTTTCCGGTGGCGAGAGGGCCCTGACCGGGGTGGCCCTTACCTTCTCGGTGCTCAAGACGTGCGCTACGCCTTTCTGCCTCCTGGACGAGGTAGACGCGCGTCTCGACGAGGTGAACGTCGGCCGCTTCGGCCAATCCCTGGAGGAGCTGGCTCAGAAGACTCAGATCGTGGTCATCACCCACAACCGAGGAACGGTGGAGATGGCCGACTCGATATACGGGGTTGCCATGGGCGGGGATGGAGCCTCCCGCGTGCTCTCGCTGAGGCTGGAGCAGGTTGAGACGAAGGTATCATAGGATCGTTTGATGGGAGAGACCTGGTGAGTGCGGTGCGTGTCATAACCACCGGCGGCACCATCGCCATGGCTCACGACCAAGCCGCCGGCGGAGCTGTTCCCGCTCTGAGCGGTGACGACTTCGTTTGCCTGCTGCCTCCCGGCGTCGGCGCGGTGGAGACGGAGGAGTTCTGCAACCTCCCCAGCGCCCACTTCACGCTGGACACTATCTGGGGGCTGAGGACACGGGTAGAAGAGGTGGTCAGGCAAAATGGGGCCCAGGGGATCGTGGTCACCCATGGCACGGACACCATGGAGGAGACGGCCTACCTCCTCGATCTCACAGTGGACACCGACAAGCCTATCGTTCTAACTGGGGCCATGCGCACCGCGTCCGAGGTAGGGTACGAAGGGATGGCCAATCTTCTGGCGGCCATTCGGGTGGCCGCGAGCGACAGCGCCAAGGGTCTGGGAGCCCTGGTGGTCATGAACCAGGAGGTACATGCGGCGCGACATGTGACCAAGACCCATACACAGAGCACAGACACCTTCAAGTCGCCAGGCTTCGGACCGCTGGGCAGAGTCGATGGTGACAGGGTGGTGGTGGAGCACACCGTCTCCCGGCGGCACATCCCATGTTCTGGTCTGAAACCAGACGTGCACCTTCTCAAGCTGGTTGTGGGCATGGATGACGGTTTCCTGCGCCAGTTGATGGCCAAGGGAGCTGCGGGAGTGGTCATCGAGGCCTTGGGTGGGGGCCGAGTCCCTCCCTGGTGGATGGCAGCGATTCGCGAAGCCATCGATCAGGGCATGTCCGTGGTGATCGCTTCGCGCTGCCCCAGCGGCCGTGTCTACGACGCCTACGGATACCCGGGCGCGTACAAGGACCTCGTCGAGGCCGGTGCGATCTTCTCCGAAGGCCTCAATGGTCAGAAGGCTCGCATCAAGTTGATGGTGGCCCTGGGGCAGACGAGAGACAGACGGGCCATCCAGCAGCTATATAGCGCCGGGCCCCTAGAACCATCGCAGGCGTAGCTCATCAAGGAAGCCGCTGGCGCTCAATTCCAGGATCGCCGTGTTCACCTGTTCCTGAAGAATGAAGCTCTTCGGACGTGTGGCCATGACATAGGGATCCTCCGTAACTGGAGGCCCCACGATGCTGATTCCAGCCTGTTCGCGAGAGAACTGGTAGGTCGAGACGACGTCCGTGATCGCCGCGTCCAGCTCTCCTCCATCCAGCGCCGCCAGAGCTTCCTCAGGCGCAGCGTACGGTAAGAGATCGAACTCCATCCTTCTGAGCAACTGCCGCGCCTCCACGTCTCCCATGGAGCCCCACTCAACTCCAACCCGCTTACCCGGCAGGTCCTCTACACCAACTATTCCAGATTCCGTTTGGCGCACCACCAGCACCTGGCCGGCGTTGAAATACGAGTGGGAGTAGACCACGTCTTCCGTCAGTCTGGAGTCAAAGGGCAATGCAGAGATGATGAGATCTACCCTTCCCACACGCAATGCGTCGTAGAGCCCGTCGAACGAGATGATAACGAATTCCGCATCGACCCCGAACCTGCGAGCAAGCTCCCACGCCAGGTCAACATCGTAGCCCACCAACTCACCCCCCTCATCGATGAACTCGAAGGGGGGATAGCTAGCATCCATAGCCACGCGGATCAGACCCTCGTCTTGAATGCGCTCCCAGGTCTCATCCTTGCTCTGTTCTCCAGGCATTAGCGCCAACCACATACCAGCCGCCACGGTCATCACGGAGAGGACGATCACCAGAGCCAGGGTCAGCCGCTTCTCTCTGCCCTGCGATCTCATCCCATCGTCCCTACTACTCGGGCTCCACAAGCCAGTCGGTCGCTCCATGTGCGTACTTCTGTATCTCCAGATAGATCGGCTTGAGGATGAAATCTGGTGTTACGAGAGTGTAATAGTCACGGAAGTTCTTCTCCGGGACAGGTGTCCGGAAGGACCAGATAGCGAGGACCTGGCACCAATCCCATTCGGCCGCGAGTCCGTAGGCCTGAATGGTGTACAGTATCCGCTGGTACGGACGCACGGCTTTGGTCCAGCGCGGGTGATCGTTCCAGCCCCCCTCTGTAATCATGACCTTCTTGTCCTCATCGCCGTTGCGGACCATCACCTCCCGTACTAGCTCGGCCCTGGAGAAATTGATCTTGTCCTCCGCGGGAGGATCATCGGGGGGGAAGACGTAACCATAGGCGTGGATAGCCAGGATATCGAAGTAGTCCTTGGCCCCAGCATCATACATCCGTTGCAGGAAAACGAGGTCGCTCAGACCCCACTCGTTGCCCTCGCGCGCTATGGTGGGGGCCAGCCCCCCGTTCAGGACATAGCAGTCCGGGTTGGCCTCCTTGGCGCGCCGGTAAGCGACCTTGAGGAGCTCGGTGTAAGCCTCAGGATCGACAGGGCGATAGCCCCACTCGAAGCTGAGGTTAGGCTCGTTCCAAATGATGAAGTAGTCCACGCGGCCCTTGAAGTGGTCGACGAACGCGTAGACGAAGTCACCGTAGTCCTCGAAATGCTGCTCATCCAGGTAGCGAAACGTGGTGTCCTTCGGCCGCGCCCACTCGGGCACGAAGTCGAGGCGAGCGACCACGGTCAGCCCCTGGTTCACGGCATGATCGACGACCAGATCGGCATGTTGCCAGTCGAGCTCCCCCTTCTTGGAGGGTTCGATGTAACCCCAGGGGAAGTACTCGACAATCCAGGGAGCACCCATCTCTCTCACCAGTTGAAGAGTTCGCTGGATCTTCCACTCCTCCACCTCGTCAGTGAGACGAGTGTGGACTCCCATCTTGGGGTTCACGGTCTCCACGCTGTGAGGCAAGCCCATGATGATGATGGGCCTGGGCATGGCACCAGCAACAGCCAGTACACAGACAAGGATGAGTGCCCTTGCCGTGTATGCTGCGGTTTCCTTGCGCCTGACTGTGAGGAGATAACGTACCACTTGCCTATGAACAAAGGAGGGAAGGGCATGTGAGCCCTATCCCTCCCATCGTGGAACTCACGGCTGGTGTGCGCACTAGCTTCGTTCCAGATAGTCGATGATGCCCTTGGTGGCCTTCCGCGCATCGGCAACGGCTTCCACGATGGTCGCCGGGCCGGTAACGGCGTCACCCGCGGCGAAGATACCTGCCACCGAAGTCTCATTGGTCTCCGGATCGACCTCGAAGGTGTTCCACCGCGTGGTCTGGAACCTGGAGTCCTCGGCGAGCCAGGAGATGTCGGGACGCTGACTGATGGCCTGGATCATCATGTCGGCCTCCATCACGAACTCTGAACCCTCTACCGGCACAGGCCGGCGTCGCCCACTCTCGTCAGGCTCGCCGAGCTCCATGCGAAGGCACTCGAGCCCCGTCATTTTGCCGTCCTTACCTAGGACGCACGTGGGATTGGTAAGGAAGTGAAAGACGATACCTTCCTCCTCAGTCTCCTCGATCTCTGCCTCGTCCGCGGGCATCTGCTCCCTGGCCCGACGATAGACGATGAAGGACTCTGCACCCAGACGGCGAGCAGTCCGGACGGCATCCATGGCCACGTTCCCGCCGCCGATGACCGCGGTCCTCTTGCCTACCTTGACATCCTTGCCCGAGTTCACGTCCCGCAGGAAATCTATCGCGTGTAGCACGCCTTCCAGGTCCTCACCCTCGATGCCCATCCAGCGGGGCTCGTGGGCACCAATGCCCACGAAGACAGCATCATGCTCCTGGAGCAGATCCAGGAGCTCTTGCTCCGATTGGACAGGGGTTTCCAGGCGTAGTTCGACCCCCAGGTCCAGGACACGCTGTACGTCCTGCTTGATCGCCTCCCTCGGCAATCTGTACGATGGTATCCCAGCCCAGAGCATCCCGCCTTCCAGAGGGTGAGCCTCGAAGATGGTCACCGCGTGGCCGACCTTGGCACATTCCCAGGCCACAGTCAGGCCTGCTGGCCCGGAACCTACGATCGCCACCCTCTTGCCCGTCGGCGCTCCAGGCTGTACGTGAGCCTCGCCATAGTCGGCGGCTGCCCGCTTCAGCCAAGCGATGGCCAGCGGAGTCCCCTTCTTCCCCAGTGTGCACTTCGCCTCGCAGTAGTGCACGCAAACACGCCCGCAGGCCGCCGCCAAGGGGTTGTACTCCAAGATCTGAGCCAATGCCTGATCGAAATCGCCGTCTGCGATGAAACCGATGTACTCGGCTGGGCAGCAGTGCAGAGGGCAGGCCTCGTTGCACGGTTCCTTCTTGCATGCCAGGCATCGCTCGGCCTCAGCGATGGCTTCCTCCCTGCTGTAACCGGAGGCAACTTCATCGAAGTTGCGGATGCGTGCATCCGCATCCTGCGTTCTCATCTCCACCCGGTCGAGCTGCATCTTCTTCTTCTCAGGCAAGGTGACCTCCTCGTGCCGTGCTGCTCTGGTCTTCCTCCACGGTGGCCTTGGCGACCGGCTGGCTATTATAGGTCGCGCCCATTGGATTGTCAATTGAAACTCGCAGATTACTGGACAATCTGCACCACGTGCTCGGCTTGGTAGGGATAGTACTCGAATGAGCAGTCGAATGAAGCGATGGTGCCCGGTGGTATCCGCGACGGCTCGGTGAACGCGAAGCCCGCATTCGATATCTTGCCGAACGAGTCGTACAGAGACACCACGGCTCTCGTGTAGTCTGCAGTCGTGAGCCCGTCATTGCGAATGGTGCCCACGACGTGATAGAGCCCGGCATCGTCCATGCGCGCGTAGCTATGAAGCACGATGATGCCTTCGCCAGGTCGCTCTGTCGTGGCCCGCGCGGTGGCGCGGAGACTGTACCTCTGCCAATCGCCCGGGTTCTCCCAGACGATGACGAAGGGGGTCCTCTGTCCCGGGACCATCAGATCCACCAGGGCGGACCCAGTGATAGACTCCAGTACTCTCCCCGCATCATCGTAGAATGTGATGTGTACGCGAATCTGATCCACGTTGTGGAGCATGTCGTTGTGCACCTCACCTACGATATGCAGGGCGCCCAGGTCATCGACGTAGTCGTTGGTACCCATCAGCCCAAGAATGACCTCGGATGGCTGCGGGATAGCGGCTGCGCGGGAAGGTGTAGGCGGAGCCACCGGAGTCCCACCGGTCACCAATGCGGCGCTGGCCGCTTGGGCTAACCTGGCCAGGGGCAGACGAAGCCAGGAGGCGGTCGTGACGACAGCGCCCACCGGGCTCGACTCCGTCAGGCCGTCGAACGTCGTGATTTGATACCGATAGGACGTCGAGGGATTCAACCCCCTCTCACTGAATCCTGTGTCTCGAACGCTGGTCCTGAAGGTATACATGTTGTAGCCCAACCCCATGTCCCAGTAGACCCGGTAGATAGCTCCTGGCGCCGCACTGGGCGCTTCCCAGATCAGGCTGATCTCGTCGCCTCCCACGCTCACCGCCGAGACGTTGAGAGGGGCAAGGGGAGGGGAGACAGACGTGCCTGCTGTGGCCTCGGGGGTGACCGTCGCCGTGGCTGTGGCTATCGCGGCAGTCGGAGTAGCGCTGGCTGTCGCGGTGGAGATATGAGTGGCCGTCGGTGTCGATGTCCTGGTACTGGTGTGAGTCGGTGAGCGAGTGGCTGTCGTCGTGTGCGTGGAGGTAGGGGAGGGTAT
>Ga0307437_1000795_pt1 | contig 23048 bp, 18 predicted proteins | sample SalMarWE160390MG_FD_202146 | JGI IMG/M metagenome (GOLD analysis project Ga0307437, IMG submission 202146) | Salt marsh sediment microbial communities from the Plum Island Ecosystem LTER, Massachusetts, United States - WE1603-90 | ecosystem: Environmental > Aquatic > Marine > Intertidal zone >...
AGGCGTGATCGACGCTACGATAGCCCAGCGGGAGTACGACATGGGCTACAAGTCGGTGGAGATCATCAAGCTGATGGCCGAGCAGGGCGTGACTGCGGCTATGAGCGAGATGGGTGCGGTGGACGGCATCATCGACACCGGCGTGGACGTCATCACCGCAGCGACCCTGAAGGACTATGAGGCCATGCTGGACTCCAAGGGTATCCCCCACGAGTGGGATACCGAGGGATGGGAAGCGCCTGAGTAAGGCCGCACCACCAGTCGTGGCACCTAGGACAAGTGATGCTAGGGTTGGCGAGAGGCGCGAGCCTCTCGCCAACTGTCATTGCCGATCTTGAGAGACCACCGTGGCATCGGCAGAATCCTCCTTGACACCCGTCACAAGGCTACCGGACGTATCCACTTAGATCGCGCGCCAGACCGGGGCGCCGCGGCAACCATCCTAGCTATCATGGGTCCGGCCGACTTGGGGCGACCTGCTGGACTTTGTGCGGGCGCACGGAAAGCCGGTGATGATCGCGGAGGCTGCGCCTCAGGGATACGGCCTCGTGGAGCGGACCTATGGCTCTCCGAGTTCCACCGGCCGTCGCCTACATTAGCGCCGAGTGCAACGACCAGCCGATGTGGCAAGCTGGCGGCACTCATGGCTGCCGGGGCGATAGTCGCGTGCAGGCAAATGCGTACCTCAAGATACGATGGTCGAACGAAACCGCCACTGCGTTCTGCCTTCACGGTTCAGACCAACTCTTTGCCAGCCCCCCGTCTGAAGGGCGACAAGTCACCGCAAGTAGTGTGTTCGAGTCTCTGTGAGAGGTGATAAGCATGACGGACAGATACACCCCCAAACCCGTACACCGGTTTACCTTTGGGCTGTGGACGGTCGGGAACACGGGAGCGGACGCTTTCGGCGAGCCCGTGCGGCCCAGGTTCTCCCCGGCTGACCTCGTCTACCTTCTGGGCGACGTGGGTGCGTACGGTGTCAACTTTCACGACAACGACCTGATCCCCATCGACGCCATGCCCGCCGAGCGCGACGCTCTCCTCAAATCATTCAAGAAGGCGCTGGCCGACACTGGTCTGGTCGTGCCCATGGCGACCAGTAACCTTTTCAGTAGCCCCGTGTTCAAGGACGGCGCTTTCACGGCCAACGACCCCAAGGTGCGGGCCTATGCTCTGCAGAAGACGATGCACGCCATTGACCTGGGTGTCTCCTTGGGCGCTAAGATTCATGTCTTCTGGGGCGGACGCGAGGGTATCGAGGTGGATGCCGCCAAAGACCCTGTAGAGGGCATCAGGCGGTTTCGCGCGGCGATGAACTTCCTCTGCGAGTACGTCATCGACCAGGGGTACGACCTCAAGTTCGCACTGGAGGCCAAGCCCAACGAGCCGCGCGGCGACATCTACTTCCCCACCACGGGCGCATACCTGGGCTTCATCGAGACGTTGGACCACCCGGAGATGGTCGGCGTGAACCCGGAGGTGGCCCACGAGCACATGGCTGGTCTCAATTTCTTGCACGCCGTGGCCCAGGCGTGGGAGGCAGGCAAGCTCTTCCACATCGACCTCAACGACCAGAACTATGCCCGCTTTGACCAAGATTGGCGCTTTGGCGCACAGAACCTCAAGCAGGCGTTCTTTCTGGTCAAGTTCCTGGAAGATGTCGGCTACGACGGCAGCCGCCACTTTGACGCCCACGCCTTCCGGACTGAGGACATCGAGGGTGTGAAGGACTTCGCCCGGAATTGCATGCGCACCTACCTGATGCTCAAGGAGAAGGCGGAACGGTTCAACGCTGACTCCGAGATCCAGGGCCTACTGGCCAAGATCAACGCAGACGACGGATCGATGAACGCCTTCAAAGGCGCCTACACCGCACGGAAGGCGGCGGCCCTCAAGGCGCATACCTTCGACCGCGAAGCCCTAGGCGTACGTGGCCTGAAGTATGAGAAGCTGGATCAATTGGTGAACGAGTTGTTGCTTGGTCTACGCTGAGATGATCAAGCCCTCAAGAACCCGCTTCGCTGGCTGCGACTGCGTCAAGGTTGAGAATGATGCGGTGACCCTGTGGGTAACAGAATCTGTTGGACCACGTATCATTGGGCTTGCCTTGCAGGGCGGCGACAACCTTTTCGCTGAACTCCCCGACGAAACTCTGGACTGGCCCGCTGGAGGAAGCTTCTTTTTCCGCGGGGGGCATCGTCTGTGGTATGCCCCGGAAGATCCCCAGCGCACTTACATCCCGGATGATGCTCCTGTTACCATCACCGACGTCGAGAGCGGCATACTCGTGACTCAGCCGGTCGAGGCGCAAACAGGCATTCAGAAGTCGATGATTATCACCCTACCTGGAGAGGGAGCAAGCGTGATAGTGGACCACGCTCTGCACAACCTGGGTAGACGGCCGGTCGGATTGGCGCCATGGGCCATTACCCAGCTCAAGCCAGGGGGTGTTGCCATTCTGCCTCAAGCGGCGGCACCCGCCGACGGATACGGGGTGTTGCCCAACCGTCACATTGTGCTGTGGCCATATACCCAGATCAACTCCCCCCACATCAAGTGGGGCGATCGGTATGTGTTTGTCGAAGCGACGATGGAGAGCGGTGCCCTCAAGATTGGCTTTCCGAATCCCGCCGGCTGGCTGGGGTACTTTGTCGAGGACACTTTGTTCGTCAAGCACGTAGCTCATCAGCCGGATGCTGCCTATTTCGACAGGGGAAGTTCGAGTGAGTGCTACTGCAACCCGCGTTTCCTCGAACTGGAAACACTGGGGCCGCGCGCCAACCTAGCGCCGGGCGAATCGGTGACTCACCGCGAGACGTGGAGGGTCCATTCCGGGGCGCCGTTCCGCCCGGACGAAGCAGCGATGGAGGAGCTCGTCGAGGAGCTTGAGTTGATGACGGGAGGGATGCCATCGTGACCTGTTTTCTGGGAATCGACACGTCCACCACAGCCACCAAGGCGCTGTTGATGGACACCAAGGGCGAGGTTCTTGGCGTCGCTTCGTCGGAATACTCTCTTGAGACTCCCCGGCCCATGTGGACCGAACAACACCCCGACCTTTGGTGGCAGGCGACGATGGTCAGCATCCGCCAGGTGCTGGCCGAAGCACAGGTGGATCCGGCGGACGTCGAAGGCGTGGGGCTGACGGGCCAGATGCATGGCCTGGTCTTGCTTGATGGTGATGGTGAGGTGCTGCGCCCTGCCATTCTGTGGAATGACCAGCGCACAGCGGCGGAATGCGACGAGATCCGCGAGCGGTTGGGCAAGGAACAGCTTATCCAAATCACCGGCAATGATGCACTGACGGGTTTCACCGCCCCCAAGATTCTGTGGGTCAAGAACAACGAGCCGGAGGTGTTTGCCCAGATCGCACAGATCCTGCTGCCCAAGGATTATGTGCGCTTCAGGCTGACGGGCGAGTACGCCATGGACAAGGCAGGTGGCTCGGGAACACTGCTTTTTGACATCCGCGCCCGCGACTGGTCCGGAAAGGTCATTGAAACCCTGGAGATCGATGCCGGCTGGCTGCCACAAACCTCTGAGGGCACTGCCGTGACGGGGCGCATCGCCGCACAGGCGGCTCAGGCCACAGGCCTTAGAGCGGGCACCCCCGTCGTGGCCGGCGGCGGCGACCAAGAGGCGGGTGCCGTCGGTACGGGCACTGTCGCCGAGGGCATCGTGTCACTGAGCCTGGGCACATCGGGTGTGGTCTTCTCGTCGGCCGACCAGCCTATCATCGAACCACACGGCCGACTGCACGCCTTTTGCCATGCTGTTCCTGGGCGGTGGCACCTGATGGGCGTTATGCTGTCTGCCGGGGGTAGTCTGCGCTGGTACCGGGATACCGTCGCCCCGGATACCGACTTCAACTCCTTGGTCGAGCCAGCCGCCAGTGTACGGCCTGGCAGCGACGGACTCCTTTTCCTTCCCTATCTCACCGGCGAGCGTACTCCGCATCCCGACCCTCTGGCGCGGGGAGCCTTTGTCGGATTGACCGTGCGGCATACGCAAGCTCACCTGACCCGCGCCGTCCTGGAAGGGGTGGCCTTTGGCTTGCGTGATAGCTTCGAACTGATGAAGAGAGCCGGGTTGGCGGACATCACCCAGGTACGCATCACCGGGGGTGGGGCGAGAAGCCCGCTGTGGCGTCAGATCCTGGCCGACGTCTTTCAGGTAGAACTGGTGACGGTGAATACCACCGAGGGACCGGCCTATGGCGCTGCCCTCTTGGCGGCGACGGGCGCAGGCGTGTTCCCCGATGTGGTGTCGGCCTGCGAGGCAACGATTCAGATCACCGGCCGTACGACACCGGACCCAGGAAGTACAATCTACCAGGAGATGTATCCCTTGTACCGGGAGCTGTACCCGGCACTGCGTCCCAGTTTCGATGCTATCGCGCGCGCTGCGACGTAGGAAGTCTCTTGACAGTATGCGCTGTCTGCGATAGACTGTCATAGCTTTGTGAGACGGCCAACGAGGATCGGAGCGATGAATACTCCAATGGACCCGGGAGGGTTGACGAGGAGCCGGCTTTCTTAGCAGGCGCGATGGCGATGCCTGGAAAGGAAACGATGACTCACAAGGGCGAGGGTGACCTGTCCACTACTGGGATAGATCTAGGGAGTGACGTGGATCTGACCGTTGTCAAGACCATCAGGGCCCTGACTATGGACGCGGTGCAGAAGGCGAACTCTGGCCATCCAGGGATGCCCATGGGCATGGCAGAGGCGGCCTACGTACTGTGGAGCCGATTCCTGAAGCACAACCCGGCCAATCCCCACTGGGCAGATCGCGACCGCTTCGTCCTTTCAGCGGGACACGGCTCGATGCTGCTATACAGCCTGCTCCACCTATCCGGATATGATCTCCCCATGAGCCAGTTGAAGAGTTTCAGGCAATGGGGAAGCATCACTCCTGGTCACCCGGAGTATGGGTTGACGCCAGGCGTGGAGACCACCACCGGTCCCCTTGGTCAGGGGTTCGCCAACGGAGTAGGCATGGCTATCGCGGAGCGCTTCCTGGCGCAGCTATTCAACCGCAATGGGTACCCTATCGTAGACCACTACACCTACGGCATCGTCAGCGATGGGGACTTGATGGAGGGTATCTCCCACGAGGGGGCCTCCTTGGCCGGTCACCTGGGTTTGGGCAAACTGATCTACCTTTACGATGACAATGGGATTACTATAGAAGGAAGTACCGCGCTCGCCTTCACCGAGGACGTGACCAAGAGGTTCGAAGCCTATGACTGGTTGGTTCTGGAGGTGGATGGTCACAGTATGTCCGCCGTTGCCGAAGCCCTGCGGTCGGCTCAAGGGGAGGCTGAGCGGCCCACGCTGATCAGGTGTCACACCAGTATAGCCAAGGGCAGCCCGAACAAACAGGACACGGCTGCCGCTCATGGTGCCGCCTTGGGGGAGGAGGAGGTGCGCCTCACGAAGCAGCGTATGGGCTGGCCCCTGGAGCCCACTTTTCTGGTACCCCAGGAGGTGTACGACTACTTCGGAGAACGGAGAGCAGCTTGGGCAGCCGAGGAAGAGCGATGGCAGATGCTCTTCTCCGAATACGCGGCCGCGTACCCTGATCTGGCAGACCTCTGGGAGCGAGTAATGGCCGGTGAGTTGCCAGGAGACTGGACCGATCAGCTACCGACATTCAAGGCCGGCGAGTGGCTAGCCACCCGCTCGGCCTCGGGGAGGGTGCTCAACGCCCTGGCCACCCATCTGCCGACCTTGATAGGGGGCTCGGCGGACCTCGGTCCCTCCAACCAGACCTATCTGGAGGGCTATGGCTCCATCGCCAAGGGCGCATTCGGAGGGCGCAATCTCCACTTCGGGGTGAGGGAGCACGCCATGGGTGGCATCCTCAATGGTCTCGCTCTACACGGAGGGATCATCCCCTACGGGGGTACCTTCCTTGTCTTCTCCGATTACATGCGCCCCAGTATTCGCTTAGCGGCCATTATGCAGCTACCAGTTGTCTATGTCTTCACCCATGACAGCATCTTCGTCGGCGAGGATGGACCCACGCACCAGCCGATAGAACAGATGGCTGCTCTCAGAGACATCCCTGGCTTGGTCGTCATCAGGCCAGCGGATGCCAACGAGACTGTTATGGCTTGGAAGGTCGCTCTAGAGCGACGAGGCCCAGTGGCTCTGGTGCTCTCCAGGCAGAAACTCCCAGTGTTGGATCTCTCCAATGTCGGGAACGGAGAGGGGGTTGCTCGAGGCGGCTACGTCCTGGCTGGCGGCGAACTCGAAGCACCTGACCTAATCATGTTGGCCACAGGGTCGGAGGTGCACCTGGCCGTTGGCGCCGCCCGCGAACTAGGAGGGAAAGGGATAGGCGTGAGGGTCGTGAGCTTCCCCAGTTGGGAGCTCTTCGAGGAGCAGCCGCAATCCTATAAAGATGCGGTGCTGCCCCCCTCAGTTCCTCTGCGCCTGGCCGTAGAGGCCGGCGTTCCCCAGGGGTGGGAGAAGTACCTCGGATGTCAGGGGCAGATGATTGGCATGGAGCGATTCGGAGCCTCAGCGCCGTACAAGGTCTTGGAAGAGCGGTTTGGCTTCACGGTCTCCGGCATCGCATCCAGGGCCGAAGCGATGCTGCGTACCTCCAGGCCGCCGATCGCCGGGATCCCGGCCACCGGTGGCGCAAGCGCGGGGGTGGCAAGCTGAGTGCGGCTTCGCATGGGCAGGAGGGTCCGATGCAGATCGGAGTACTGACGGGTGGCGGGGATGTGCCCGGATTGAATGCCGCCATACGGGCGGTAGCGCGGTGCGCCTTCAAGCTGGGCTATGATGTGGTAGGCATCAGGAATGGCTGGACCGGGCTGTTGGAGAGTCATATAGAGCCTCTGAACTTGAAGAGTGTCTCGGGGATACTGCACGTGGGCGGTACTATCCTGGGGACCTCTCGCACCAATCCTCTCAAGAGAGAGGGAGGTATTGAGAGGTGTCTGGAGAGGGCCAGGGATGCTCAGATCGACGCCTTGGTAGTCATTGGGGGTGACGACACCTTGAGCGTGGCGGCGGCGTTGTTTAAGGCTGGAATGCCCGTAGTTGGGATTCCCAAGACCATGGATAACGATGTGGCAGACACCGACTATTGTATCGGCTTCAACACGGCAGTGACCATAGTTGCCGAGGCCTGCGAACGCTTGCATACCACCGCCGATTCTCACCATCGGGTAGTAGTGGTGGAAGTCATGGGGCGAAATGCTGGGTGGGTGGCCACCATAGGTGGATTGGCTGGAGGGGCAGATTTCATTCTCGTCCCGGAGTGTTCACACAGTGTAGACGATATCTGTAACCATATAGAACGCCGGTGTAGGGAACAGGGCAAGGGATTCAGTATCATCGTGGTCTCCGAGGGTGCTATCATCCACGATGTGGATGTGATGGAAGATCTGGGAGGTGCTGACGAGTTCGGCCATGCACGATTGGATAGGCGCAGCATAGGAAGGGCTCTTTCCAAAGCGATAGAGAGACGCACCGGCTTTGAAAGCCGCTCGGTGGTCCTGGGCCATCTTCAGCGAGGGGGGTCTCCCACGGTCTTTGACCGGGTCTTGGCCACCCGCCTGGGCGCTGCGGCGGTAGATCTGATAAAGGAAGGTAGATTTGGCTATATGGTGGCTATCCAAGGCAGCCGCATCGTTCCTGTACCCCTGGGTGAGGTGGCTGGAAGGATCAAGAAGATAGATCTGGAGCTCTACAGGCTGGCCGAAGTATTCTACTGAGGAGGTGGAGCAGGGCGTTGGGACCACTCAAGTCCTTCGGCCCGGGGGTCGGAGCGATCACGAGGCGGAAAGAGGTGCAGTATGGCTAGCGTAACCTACGAGCGGGTGACCAAGCGATTTGGGGATGTGGTGGCGGTCAACGATCTCAACCTGGAGATCGCAGACAAGGAGTTCTTGGTGCTGGTGGGTCCTTCTGGTTGCGGCAAATCTACCTCGTTGCGACTGTTGGCGGGCCTGGAGGAGATGGACGAGGGAAACATCTACATCGGTGACCGCGTGGTGAACGATGTGCCAGCCAAGGACAGAGACATCGCCATGGTCTTTCAGAGCTACGCGCTGTATCCTCACATGAGCGTCTTCGACAATATGGCCTTCGCCTTGCGACTGAGGAAGGCGAAGAAGGATGAGATCGAGGCGCGGGTGCGCAGAGCGTCTGATGCCTTGGGCATCACCGGACTGTTGGATCGCAGGCCCAAGCAACTCTCCGGCGGACAGCGCCAGCGTGTCGCTCTGGGCAGGGCCATCGTCCGCGAGCCCGCAGTGTTCCTCATGGACGAACCGCTCTCCAATCTGGACGCCAAACTGCGGGTGGAGGCCCGGGCCTTGCTCAGCAGGTTGCATCAGAGGTTGGGAACGACCTTCATCTATGTGACCCATGATCAGACGGAGGCTATGACCATGGGCGAGAGGATCGCTGTTCAGAAGGACGGCGTCCTCCAGCAAGTGGACAAACCCCAGAATCTGTATGATCATCCGACCAACGTCTTCGTGGCTGGGTTCATTGGCAGCCCGGCCATGAACTTCGTCGATGCCAAGTTGACGGGTAGCGAGCACGAGACGCATATCCAGACCGATTCGTTCCGGCTGGAGGTTTCCCGGGACAAGGCGCCTGCCCTCGCTGAACACCTGGGCAAGGATGTGGTTCTGGGCATCAGGCCGGAGGACATCCATGACAACCGGTTCGTGCCCGCTGATGTGGTCGCCGCGCCGCTAGTGGCCAAGGTAGATGTGATGGAGCCTATGGGATCGGAGAAATACCTCTACTTGGTGGTGGGTGACCATGACTTGGTTGCCCGCGTGGACCCACGAAGTGGTGCCGAGGTGGGACGGGAGCTAGAGGTGGCCGTGAACATAGAGAACGTGCATCTCTTTGACCCCAAGACCGGACAGGCGCTCTAGAAACTCTGCCATCGAGACGCGACGAGGTTCTTGGGGGGCGCTCTCCACGCCGCCAAGGCGTCCCAGACTGGCTGTGTGGAAGTGGAGAGCTGACCGAACGTGCGGAGTATTCTCGCTCCGCCCTGAGCATTCTCTGGGACAGAGAATAGTCGGGTCGCATGCACATCGAACCCGTCTTGCCCCTCGCGTGCTCACGAGCCGCTCCCCGGCCTCTGGAGGCTGGCTGACTCGGTTCAGCTTTCTCCGAGGATCTGCCAGGTGCCCAGGTTTGTGCTCTGATCAGGGCCTGCAAGCAAGGCGCACGGCCTCACCGCACTGAGGCTTTCTCCTACTGCATCCCCCACATTCTTCCAAACACGACGGCCATTCCACGCACCACACCACCACCTCCGGATGTCTGCCCTCAGAGGGGTGCGCGACGGGCTCCGACTCGTAGGGAGAGATGTGGACCGCGATGCTGGCCAGGACTGCCAGCATGAGGCCCAGGTCTGTCTCGTCCCACACGCTCAGACAGGGAGTTCTCAGCAGGGGAGAGCCGTCCTGCTGCCGCCAACAGAACTTGGTGAGCACGGTCAAGACACAAGGGCGAGGATTCCCAGCTTGTGTGGAGATCCCTCCCCAGAGATGGAAGCCAAACGTCAGGGGCTGGCATTGATGTCGCTAACGGCACGCGTGGAGCTTGACGGTTGTGGAGAAGTGGAGTACAATACTGTTATGTGCAACTGCTTTCCACGACATGTAACAGACTTGCAGAACGAAGCACGGCCGATACCGCAGCAGAAACAAGTGATGGGCTGTCCGACAGCGTCAAGAGACGAGATAGCGCCGCACCCATGTGGAGGGCCCATACATCTGCGTAGTCGCGTTGGAGCAGGCTAGCGATCACGCGGGGCCTCAGCGGGAGGTGCGGGGATTCCTCGTGGTCGGGAAAAGGGATGCTGCATGTACCACGTTTCGTGCCGCTGGAACAGTCGTGGGGGAATCAGTACGCGATGAGAACAGATCGAGGTCTCACACTAAGTCCATGGAGGGTGTTCAGAGATGGGTGAGAGTAGGCGAATCAGCGAGCTGATAGCCGATCTCGTAGTGGGCCTTCGCTACGAGGATTTGCCCGACAAGGTGCACAAGCGCGCAGCGAACTTGGTCCTGGACCTGCTGGGATCCATGATCGGCTCGAAGGAGATCGAGTCGAGTAGGATTGCTGCTAAAGTGGCATTGGAATTGGGTGGCCCACAGGAAAGCACAGTGATCGGCTATGGTCGGAAGGTGGCTGCACCCAACGCAGCCTTTGCCAACGCGATTCAGGGCTATGCCTTCGACTTCGCAGACGACCACAACGAGTCGAATGCTCATCCAAGCGTGGCCACAATCCCTGTCAGTCTGGCTCTCGGCGAGAAGACACAGGCGAGCGGGAGAGAAGTCATCGAGGCCATCGCGCTGGGCAATGAGGTAGTCTGTCGTCTGGGCTCTGCTTTCCTTGGTAAGACATACTACCAGGGGTTCCATCCTTCGAGCACCTGTGGGACGTTTGGCGCTGCGGTTTCCGCGGCCAAGCTGTTGAAGCTCGATAGACAGCAAGTGGTGTACGCCCAAGGCATCGCAGGTAGTCAGGCCGCCGGACTGATGGCCTGGAACACGTCGGGGTCCTATACCAAGAGACTCCAGGCAGGACATCCAGCGATGGTGGGCATCATCTCGGCCATGATGGCCCAAAAGGGGTTCAACGGGCCGCCCGAGATCATCGAGGGACAAGATGGTTTCATGCAGGCCTATTCGTACCAGCTTCAGTACGACACAAACCTGATCACTGATGGGCTGGGCGACGAATGGACATTCGCGGACTCGAGCACCAAGGTCTATCCTTGCTGTCGCTATTCGGCGGGCCATCTGGATGCCTGTCTTGACATCGTGGCCAGGTATGATCCTGACTGGCGAAGTATCCAGCACGTTCTCATTCGCTCTTCTGACTACACCATTCGGCTGCTAGCCATGCCCAGAAAGCGAGATCCTCAGACCGTGGTGGATACACAGTTCAGCATGCCCTGGCAGGCCGCCATCGCCTTCATTGATGGGAAGATCGACGTGGACACCTACACGGAGAAGAACATCCATCGTCCCGACGTTCGCGAGTTGATGACGAAGGTAGATTGGGTGGTTGACGAGGAGTTCGAGCGACGCTATCCAGAGCACTATTCGTGTGCAGTGACCGTGACCATGCAAGACGGGACGGAGTACACCTCGGTGGTCGATGACCCCAAGGGCGACTACCGCAACCCGGTGACGCAAGAGGAGCTTGAGGACAAGTTCCGGTGGCTGGCTCGGCGTGAGCTGGATGAGGCGCGGGTCGAGCGCCTTGTCGGATTTGTGAGGAACCTCGGTGAGGTTGAAAACGTCGGTGAGCTGTTCTCCCTCACCGGGTAGTGCAGCCAGCCGGGCTGAGCACCAGGATAGGGGGATAGACTTCACGTAGGGGCTGCGACAGCGTGGTGCGCGCCCGGACAGCCTTGATGAGCGAGTGTGCGTTGGAGTGGAAGTGCGTGTGGATCCCAATCGCGGCCGCCGTATTCGAGAGAAGGTAGCGGCGGATCGCCCCAGCAAGGTTTCATAGGTTGTTGCGGCTCTCCAAAGTGGGAAGGGGCGCTTCTTTTTTCGCGAAAGACAACTCTGGGGATGTTGGGGGCCCTTGGTCGAACTCGATTCCACCCCAAGGTGTCACTGCGGGAGGCGTGTGGCCTGCCTGAGAGAAGGGTCGGCTAGTAGGCCGTTACCAGAGATGTATTCTTGCCTGGCCTGGGAGCCATGGACACAACGGGCAGCATCGAGGATAGGGTGCCGTGGCAGCGTGGTCAGGCCCGCCGTGCTCAGTCCACCTGGCGGTAGGTACCGTCTTGTGCCTCAGCGTCTTCTCCGTCCGCTGGCGAATGGTGCTTGGCCTGTCCGTTGCCTCTACCGTTGCCATTCTCTCTGCCCAGGTACTTCACCAGCTTCACTGTTCCCAGGTATCCGGAGATGGTATTCATCCCAAGACTCACGTGTGCCAGACCGCATGGGCAGAGCTGGGCGCTACACTTCGTCTTGTCTTGACAGGCGTATGGACAATGCGCCCATACCTCGTCTTTCCACTGTCTCCACTCTACCAGAATCTCGGCGCCATTTCGGTACGATATCGCCACTAGACCTCCTAGGGACAAATCTGGCTTCACCGTTCCGAGGACATCCGAGATTCTGTTCATTCAGTGGTTCGCGCGCCTCACAGCGCTCGAACAGTGCTTCGTACTGCATTTCGCCTTTTGAGACCTGTTGAACGGACAAGGCGTTCTTTTTCTTGACTTTGTGGACCTGAGTCCACTATGAATTGTACCACAGTTCGCACCCATGTTGCCACACTACCTTCGTGCTACTGGAGAGCAAGTGTCGGTGTTGAGTCTGGCGTCAATGGGAAGGCCGGTTTGTCCGTCCCAAGGGTTGGCGGTCGGTTCGTGGCGCGGCCGAAGGCCTTGCCCATGATCGGGTAGGCTCACAGGGGCGCGGGGTGGGCTTCGCACTCAGCGCGCAAACCCCTTGGTGACGCTTGACGGTGGCCGCGAATGGTGGTATGCTCATCGCTGCGAGATGGGTGACCCGACAGCCGTTCGTCGAGGACCGCACGATGGGCCGTGGCGGCGTCTCGCGGGGGTTGAGGGTCAAGCGCCGAGGAGATGGAGGGGGGATGGCGATGGAGTCAGAGGAGCACATCAATTGTGCCAAGTGCAGCACCGTGGTCTGCATGGCAGGGCGGGGCGACAAAGCACCGTCGAATTGTCCTACGAGACTCAGGCCGGAGGTGATAGAGAGGGCCACAGATAGGTGCCTTAGTCCAGAGATCGTGACCTTCGCGCGCGAAGCCTCGAGGCAGGAAGGCGCTGGATACGCGCGGCTGGGACATGCCCCCAGCGTTCCTTCGCCGATCAAGAGCAGACTCGAAGAGATCATGGAGTTCTCGCAGAGGATGGGCTACGAGAGGCTGGGGGTGGCCTTCTGCGTTGGCGCGAAGAACGAGGCAGAGATGCTCGTCTCCATACTTGAGAACAGAGGGTTCGAGGTTGTGTCAGTCTGCTGCAAGTGCGGTATGGTGGCCAAGGAGGATCTGGGTATCGAACAGGAGGAGCAGATCCGCCCGGAGAACGAGTTTGAGGCCATGTGCCATCCTATAGCGCAGGCGCAGATACTGAACGATGCGCGCACGGACTTCAATATTGTTCTGTGTCTCTGTGTGGGTCACGATTCCCTCTTTCTCAAGCACAGCGAAGCGTTGTGTACGGTTCTTGCAGCCAAGGATCGGCTGCTCGGACACAACCCTCTGGCCGCGCTGTACCTGTCCAAGTCATACTATCGCAGGATAAGAACGTAGAGGGCCGCGCTCAGGCCTACGAAGTTTGGCCAGGGACAGGCCAAACGTCGACCTCAGCGAGCGCCAACCATGGAGGTAGCCTTGAATCCCACGCATTTCCCTTCTCGTCGTTCGCCGATCTTGGCCAGGGGGGGCATGGTAGCCACGAGCCAACCACTGGCTGCCATGGCCGGCCTTCGAGCGCTGATGGAGGGCGGTAACGCTGTCGACGCCGCTGTGACCACGGCCGCCATGCTCAACGTGGTCGAGCCGATGTCCACAGGCGTTGGCGGTGACTGCTTCGCCCTCATCTTCGACGCCAACATCGGACAAGTGAGCGCTCTGAACGGCAGCGGTCGCGCCCCGGCATCCTTCACCTTCGCAGAAGCTCAGCGACTCGGCCTGGAGGAGATTCCTCTGGCAGGCGCGCTTCCAGTAACGGTCCCCGGCACGGTGAGTGGATGGGGGGCCTTGCTGGACGAGTATGGCACAATGTCCCTGGGTGATTGCCTGGCCCCGGCCATCGCCACGGCGGAGGACGGATTCCCCGTGAGCGACCGGATCAGCGCGGTGTGGCAGGAGGCCGAGCGGAAGCTGTCGCAGGACCCCGAGGCGGCTCGCATCTACCTGCCTGTCCCCAGGCCCGGAGACCTCCATCGACAGCCCGACCTTGCGCAGACCCTACGCAGGATCGCCGAGGGCGGCTGCGAGGCCTTCTATCTCGGTGCGCTGGCAGAGAGCATAGCCAGGTGTGTGCAGGAGCATGGGGGCTATCTAACCACCGATGACCTGGCGGCCCATCGTGCGACCTGGGAGATGCCTATCTGGACCACCTATCGGGATATCGAAGTGTGGGAGCACCCTCCCAATGGACAGGGGTTGGCTGCTCTGCTGGCCCTCAATGTCGTGGAGGCCTACGACCTGGGCGGGATGGACTACTTCGATCCTGACCGATGGCACTTGATGATCGAAGCTATGCGCCTGGGTATGGTGGATGCGGGGCGGTACGTGGCTGATCTGGAAGCGTGCGACGTGCCTGCGCCAGCGTTGCTGTCCAAGCGATACACCGCCCAGCGACGCAGTCTCATCAAGTCTCGAGAGGCGCTGGAGATAGCTGCTCCTGGCCAGATCGGGCACCAGGACACTGTGTATCTGACGGTCGTAGATGGACAGGGTCACGCGGTCTCCTTCATCAACAGCCTCTACCACAGCTTTGGCGCGGGTCTAGTAGTTCCGGGAACGGGCATCTGCCTCCAGAACAGGGGTGCGTGCTTCACGCTGGAAGAAAGTCATCCCAACGTGCTCGGTGGCGGCAAGCGGCCCTATCACACCATCATCCCGGCTATGGCCATGCGCGATGGTCGGCTCTGGCTAAGCTTCGGTGTCATGGGCGGTTTCATGCAGCCTCAAGGACACCTTCAGGTCATGGTCAACATGGTGGACCACGGGCTTGACGTTCAGGCCGCTTTGGATGCTCTGCGCTTTCGAGTGGATGAGCGAGGGGGTCCACAGGTGTCCATCGAGGAGGGAGTGCCGGTCGAGACGTGCAAGGCCTTGGCGACGATGGGACACGATGTGCGGACCGAGCCGGCCTTCTGGTCTGGGTTCGGAGGAGGCCAGATCATCGCCGTCCATCCTGAAACCGGCGTGCTTGAGGGTGGCTCCGATCCCCGCAAGGACGGCTGCGCTGTGGGGTTCTAGCGGCCAACTCGCCGGGTTTGCGTGACGCCGTGCGGGCGATTGTCTGGGAGATGTCGTTGGCCGCTCGCTTATCTCGGATCCACGCCAGCAGCGCTCAGGAAGCCGGTGCCTCTGGTTGGTCGAGAGATGACGGCTCGAGTCGTTGATAGCCCCATTCGTCGAAGGCGAAGCCCCAGTGCTCGTTGACCTTGGCGCCGCCGCCGCCGTCGACTTCGTACTCGCTCTTCTTGTAGCCCGCGACGGAATCCAGATATGACCGGAATCCAGGTTCCGCCTGTGCGACGCAGGGCAGACCCAGCCTGTCCGATACCCTCCGCATCTGGTCCAACGGTTGCTCTTCAAGGTTCTCGCATCTAAGCTCCACCAGGTGCTCAGGCGGGATGAGCACTCTGTCGGCCAGGAATCTGCGCATGAGCCGCGTGTAGAAACTCAAGATGAGCGCCTCGATCTTGTACGTGGCAACCTCCTGCAACTGGGCTCTACGTAGAACCGTCACGGAGAGGTGCCTCGTAGAGCGGAAGACATCGTACGGATTGCGGTAGATGTGGATGAACCAGGCCTCGGGGAAGAGATCCAGGATCGGTCACGCGGGGTCAAGCCGTATTCCCCCCGTCATCTCTGGCTGATGCGCCAGAAGACCGCAAGAGACGAAATTTCCCAAGAATAGCGCCCCATTGTGGTCCCTGTTGTGGAGGTCATCAAACCCCTGCCGCGCTCCACTGCGCCGGGCGCCATCCGAGAGACGGGTTGCCACAGGTCTCAGGTCGGTCAACTGAACCTGGGTCGCGGTGAGACTTCCTGCGCAGAGTGGCACTGTGGGTGCAGCCGCTTCACGTTCCGCGTGGTCGACAAGTGCCTGAGCAGCGTGGTATCATTCAGTCTGTCGCAGGAGCATGTACGTGTGCCACGGCCCAGGAAAGGCAGGAAGCATGAGAGAACTACGTGAGCTATACCCCATCACTCAGCACATGGTCTACCTGAACTGCGCGGCCACCAGCCCTCTGGCGCGTCCGGTGAAGGAGGCCATCGACAAGTGTGTACTCGACCAGTTTGGCCGCTCGAACCAGGAGTTCTTCGAGGAGTGGGGCGAGTGCGAAGGGCGCGTCCGCGCGAAGCTTGCGCGGCTGGTAGGCGGCGCACCCGACGAGATCGCCTTACTGGGCAATACGTCGGACGGGTTGGCCACGGTGGCCAGCGGATTGGCGTGGAGCGAAGATGACAGCGTCGTTACGTGCAGCATCGAGTTCCCGGCCAACGTGTATCCCTGGCTCTGTTTGCAGGAGCGGTATGGAGTCCAGGTCAGGATCGTACCTGCGAGGGACGGACGCGTGCTCGCGGAGGATGTCCTGGCGGCAGCAGACGATACCACCAAGGTGATTGCGGTCAGCTACGTGCAGTGGACGGCAGGCTTCCGCATGGATCTCGAGACCATCGGCCAGTTCTGCAGAGAGAGAGGTATCTACTTCGTGGTGGATACCATCCAGGCGTTGGGTGGGCTGACGTTCGACGTGTCCAGATTCAAAGTGGATTTCATGTCGGCCGGTTCGTACAAGTATCTGTTGGGGCCGGTGAGCGTGGGGTGCTTGTACTGCCGCAAGGAACTGCTGGGCGATCTCTGGCCGAGCCGTTTGGGCCATCGAAACATCGTGGACGACATGAGCCTCGACTACAAGTTCGAACTGTGGCCCAACGCTCAGAGGTTCGAGGCCGGGGCCATGAACTAGCTGGGGCTGCACGGGCTTGACGCCGGCCTGGACATCATCGAGAAGGCGGGCGTGGAGAACATCGAACGGCACGTACTGCGGCTCACCGGCCTGCTGATCGACAAGCTCCAGGAGAAGGGGTATCGAGTCGTAAGCTCCCTTCACCCGGAGGAGAGATCAGGTATCGTGGTCTTTACGCATCCCAAGCACGAGTCGGATGCGCTCCTCCAGCGACTGTCCAAGGCCAGGATTGTCGTGTCCTTGCGCGAAGGAGCGATCCGGGCGTCTGCGCACCTCTACAACAACGAGGAGGACATCGAGCGCTTGGTTGAGGCGTTGCCTCAATAGGGGGCCCCAGCCGCTCGCGCTGCACGTGGTATGGCCGCCGGTCGCCGCCATGCTCAGATGCGATTCCGCCGACCGGCGCGGCCAATGTTCTCCAGCCGGCGGACTACGTTCTTTGAATGGGCTGCAAAGCCCGTGTGCGTCACGGTGCACGCGCTTGTGAGCGTGTATCCACACGTCAGCTCCTTTCCTCTGGGATGTCAGACCTCGAGCATTCACCGGAGCCCGGACCCGGCTCCTAGCGGGAAGCGGCCGCTTGCCCTTGGATGGCTCGGGTGATCATGAGTACCGACGACGGCAAGATCATGGAAAACGTGGAGGTCATCCCTGTTGGCAGACTCAAACGCCGTCTGGGCGGCGAAGACCGATTGGCAGTACCGGCAGGCCAAAGCGTCTATACGATGTTGGCAGGCCTGGATGTGGACCCTCGATCGACGATGGTCATGGTCAACGGCCGGCGGGTTGCCAAGGAGTACGTCCTTCGCGCCGGTGACGAGGTGAAGCTCCTGGGCCTGATCAGGGTAGGGTGACGTACGGCCGCCCGCCCTGCCGGGTGAGGGTTCCAGATGTGGCTATGTGGTCGAAGTTGCTGCGGGTCGCACAGTGCTCTACGCGAAGCGCTCGAAGCGGTCCTTGTCCGCCTTGCAGATCGGGCACTTCAAGGGCGGCTGGGGCCGGGCGCAGAGATAGCCGCACACCTTGCAGCGCCACACAGGGAGGCCACCGCGAGTGAAGCCCACCAGCTCCTCTTCGTGTTCTTCCGCGGGCGCAGCTTTGGCTCCGCGCCGCTCAGGCACTGGCTCCGCTTCCTTCTCTCCCGTTGCGATCTCCTCGCTGACGTAGAGGGCGCAGTAGCAGGAGCCGTACTCGTCCAAGTCGGGGTCGCGGTAGTCACAGGGGCAGATGATGTCTAGATCGCTCTCCCTGACGCCGGCCGCCAGGCGGCAGGGGCAGGACTGGTAGCCGTACCGTTTCTCGTTGGTCAGCAGTCCTTCCATGAGGCCGAGGACGAACTCCTTGTCGGGATTGAGGAGGTAGCCTCCTGCCTCTGCCTCACGCTTCAGCCGCTCGTACAGGGCCTCGGCTTCTTCTTGTGAACTCATAACCCTAGCACCTCCCGCAAACGGCTTTCCTTGAAACCGATTACAACCTGCGTCTCCCCATTGCTCACGACCACCGTAGGGAAGCTCCTCCGGGGGTTGTACTGAGAGACCTCAGCCAGTGCTCGCGCTTTCTCACTCGGGCTCAATAGGTCCAGGTACTCGTATTCATAGTTGACATCGTTCTCGTCAAGAAACCGCTTGGTCTTCCTGCACCAACCACAGGTGCTGAGGAAGTATCCCTTGACCCTTCTCATCTTGTGTTATCTCCTTCCCGGAGTGCGGCCCTGCACTCTCTGCCGGTCCATCATCCATCTCACTTGTACACTATTCTACCACATCGCGCCAGGACTTGCCGTCACATGATGCTCACGTGGAGAGAAAGTTGTGCCAGCCACGGCTGCACGTTCCTCCACCTGGTACCCTGACGTTGCCGGATTGTAGGGTGCGGTCGGTACCGAAGAATCGACATGGGAAGGGAGTCTGCTCTGGGCACGTTCCAGGCGGCTTGCGGATGAACGGGCTTGCCACCACCTGCTACCTGCTGTAGAATAGTCGCAACATCTACGCGTCACCCTCGAGGAGAGCCGAGTTGCGGCTGGACCCCACCATTTTCCGCGAGTACGATATCAGAGGTATCGCCTGGGACAACCTGGATCCCCAGGTATGCACCGTTCTCGGTGCCGCGTACGGGACCATCATCCAGGACCGAGGCGGGGGGCGAGTCGTCGTCGGGCGAGACGGACGTATCAGCTCGCCGGACCTGAGTCGCGCGTTGATGGCCGGCCTTCTGGGTGCTGGCTGTGAGGTCTTCGACATCGGCTTGGTGACCACGCCGATGGTGTACTTCGCGATCAGGGAACTCGACGCGGATGGCGGCGTGGCGGTCACGGCCAGCCACAACCCTGCGCAATACAACGGGCTCAAGCTGCGCATCGGAGATCAGCCTCTCAGCGGCGACGACATCCAGCACCTGAGGCAAGTGGCAGAGAATGGCCCCTTCAGCGAGGGAGCGGGGCGTCGTGTCGCGGTTGCCAGTATCGTCGATGACTACCTGGCTGCGATCAGGCAGCGCTCGCGGGTGGAGAAGGCCTTCAGGGTGGTCATCGACGCAGGCAATGGTGCAGCGGGCCTCGTGGCGCCAGATCTGTTCCGGCAGTTAGGCTGCGAGGTGATGGAGTTGTACTGCGAGTTGGATGGTCGCTTTCCCCACCATCTCCCGGATCCCAGTGAGGAGGAGAACCTACACGACCTCGTCGACGCTGTGAAAGGACACCAGGCGGATGTGGGTTTCGCGTACGACGGCGATGGAGATCGCTTGGGACTGGTCACGGACGAGGGCGAGGTGCTGTCGGGTGACCTCATACTTGCGTTGATCGCCGGCGAGGTGCTGAAACGCCGGAAGGGCACGGTTGTCTTCGACTTGCTTTCCTCTCGGTCCTTGATCGATGTCATCCAGAAACACGGCGGGATCCCCGCCATGGCGCCCACCGGCTACACGCGAGTCATGGCGGAAGTGAAGCGCACCGGCGCGCTGATCGGGGGAGAGGCCAGCGGACACATCTTCCTCGACGACGAGCTATTCGACTTCGACGATGGAGTCTTCGCTTCGGCCAAAGTACTGGAGGCGCTGTCTGGCTCGGGGCGCAGGCTCTCAGAACTGGCGGCAGAGATCCCTCGATACTGCTCAGGACCCGAGGTCAAGCTCTCCTGTTCTGACGAACACAAGTTCGTGGTCATGGAGCGCATCAGGGAGCACTTTCGGGATCGCTTCGAGTTGGTGGATCTCGACGGCTTGCGGATCGAGTTCGAGTATGGGTGGGCGTCGGTGCGAGCTTCCCATACCACGCCGAATATCGCCCTCGTCTTCGAGGCGCGGACGCCGGAGATGCTCGACGAGATCAGAACGTCCATCATGAGGGAGCTCGCTGAGTGCTGTGCAGAGGAGATCTCTTCGGGGATGCTGGGGTTTGAAGCCGGTGAGTGATCAATCGCCATTGTGCAGAGAGAACTTCCCGGTCACGCAGTGAGGATCATGGCCAGAGAATCGTCTATGTCCAACCAGGGCTTGAGGAGCAGGATGACCGGCAGCAGACTGCTTCGCTTCCTGTTGCCGGGCTGGCACATCAAACGCTGGCTGCTGGCCCTCTTCCTGGGCATCTTGCTGCTCAGTCTCGGTTTTGCCTATGTTCTGGTCCACCTATATCGGACTGCCCCTTTTCCTTCTTACGTCTACTACTTGACGTTGCAGTTCATACCCCACGTGGAGCGGGGCATTCTCCTGGGAGTCATCGGGGTCTCTCTGGTCGTGGTCTCTTTCCTCAAGTTGAGCCACACACTGGTGGCGCCCTTCGTGGCCAAGAAGGCCAGCAACGAGAGCCTGGTGGACGTGGTGTACGACTACTACCACGGCACCAGCGAGAAGCCAAAGGTCGTGGTCTTCGCGGGCACGGAGGGCCTGTCCACGCTGCTGGGCATCGCCAAGGAGGTCCCCTGGCAGATCACAGGGGTCGTTCCCCCTCTAGGGAGTGGGGCCGCGTTTTCGAAACTGCGCAGGGGCCTCGGTACTTCGGGGGAGGAGGTGCTCTTTTCGACTACCGACAAGGTGCAAGTTGTCGCTGAGCTAGAAGACGGGAGGACCCTGGCCGGAGAATCGCAGATCTTGCGGGGCCAGAACGGTAGTCTTGTCAAGAAGGTGTGGCTGGAGTCGATGGCCGACGAGTCACCAAGAGCGCCGGTGACCGCTTCTCCGGAAGTGATTGAAGCGCTGGACGTGGCGGATGCGGTCGTCATCGGGCCGGGTTCCTTGTTCACAAACATCATTCCCACCATGTTGGTGCCGGAGATCAACGAGATCTTGAAGCGCACTACCGCCAGGAAGATATTCGTGTGCAACATCATGACCCAGCCCAACGTGACAGAAGGGTATTCTGTCGCCGACCACGTGCGGGCTATCCAGAATAGTTGTGGGTTCCGGCTGGACTACGTGCTGGTGAGCAGAACTGAGGAGATAGCCGACTCGGTGCTGGCCCGCTACCGGAGTGTGTCCGCGGAGCCGGTGGGTTCCGTCCCCGTAGTGAAGGATGACACGCAGATCATCCTGTTTGAGGATACTCCTGAGGAACTGGTGTTGGTGGAGGGGGCGCTGCTTATCGAGAGAGACCTTGTGCAAGAGGTGGCGGAGAAGGGCGCCAACGGCGTCCAGAAGATCGTGTTGCGCCACGATCCGCTCAAGCTGTCCGCAGCCGTGTCCGGGATACTCAGGGACTACGCTTTCCAGGCGAAACTCTCTGCCAGTCGCGCTGTGTTCAAGGAGTACGACATCCGAGGCGTGGCAGACGCTGATCTGACGGCGGGGGCCATAGAGACCATAGGCAAGGCCTTCGGGACCTATATCCAGAGAACGACCGGACGAAACAAGGTAGTCGTCGGTCGCGACGTAAGGCTGTCTTCCGAGCGCTTCTTCGGCGCAGTCACCAAGGGGCTGCTCTCCACAGGCTGTCACGTGGTGGACATCGGCGTGGTGCCCACGCCCGCGCTCTCCTTCGCTATCGACCACGTCTTCGCCGACGGGGCAGTAATGGTGACTGCCAGCCACAACCCCGCCGAATTCAACGGTCTCAAGCTTCAGGTGGGGCCCTATCCTCTCGCCGGAGAGGCGTTGCAGCACGTGGAGAGGTTGATCGCCAAGAATCAGTACGAGACTGGCAAAGGGTCCACGGAGCAGGTGGACGTGCTGCCGCGCTACCTCGACTGTATTCGCGAGCGTGTCCGTCCGGAGCGCAGGCTGAAGGTCGTAGTGGACGGAGGCAACGGGACGGCGGGTCTTCTCGGCAGCCAACTGATCGAAGACCTGGGGTGTGAAGTGGTGCCGCTGTACTGTGAGCCCGATGGTCACTTCCCGAACCACGAGCCGGATCCTCTGGTCGAGGAGAACATCAGGGAGTTGCAGGCGACCGTTGTGAGAGAGGGCGCGAACGTCGGGATCGGGTTCGACGGCGACGGGGACAGACTCGGCGTGGTTGACGAAGAAGGCAACATGGTACTCCCTGACAAGTACGTGGCCCTTCTGGCCAGGGAGTTCCTGGCCCGCGGACCAGGCAAGGTCGTGCTGGACGTACGGTGTTCGCAGTCCCTGATCGACGATGTAGCGGGCCACGGGGGGATCCCTCTCGTGACCAGGTGCGGGAATGCCTACATCCTCCAGAAGATGCGGCAGGAGAATGCGGTTCTGGGTGTGGAGCTCAGCGGTCACGTTTTCTTCAACGATCCACCTCTCAACTCCGACGATGCTTTGCTGGCAGCCGGCAAGCTCGTCGAGTATCTCTCCAAGACGGAGCGATCCCTGTCGGAGTTGGTCCGAGGACTGCCACAGTACTACAGTTCTCCGGAGATGAGGATACCGTGTCCCGAGACGGACAAGTTCAGCATCGTGGAGGCGATCAAGGAGTCGTTCATCGAGACCCACGAGGTGCTCGACATCGATGGCGCGCGCATCAGGTTCGATGGTGGTTGGGCCCTGGTTAGGGCTTCGAACACCCAGCCGGTGCTATCGGTGAGGATGGAGGGTAGAACGGAGAAGGACCTCCGGCGCATACAGGAGACGGTGACCAGCCGCATAGCACAGTTCGTGCCGTTGACAAGCGGCTCGCGATAGGTGCTCGGTGCAAGGAAGAGACAGCATGGCCAAGCTGGGGCAGCACCCAGCGGAAGGAGACCTTCAAGGGGGACTCGAGATGCTGGCGGGTTTTCTGAGGCCCTGGCATGAGGCTGTGGAGGACCCCAAGTCTGCCCAGCAAACCGTGCTCCAGCGCTTGCTGGATGGATACGCACTGACACGCTATGGTGCTCAGCACGGGGCTGGCGAGGTCCGGACTTTCGAGGAGTACAGGGCTGCCTTTCCCGTGGTGAACTAT
>Ga0307437_1000796_pt1 | contig 23042 bp, 18 predicted proteins | sample SalMarWE160390MG_FD_202146 | JGI IMG/M metagenome (GOLD analysis project Ga0307437, IMG submission 202146) | Salt marsh sediment microbial communities from the Plum Island Ecosystem LTER, Massachusetts, United States - WE1603-90 | ecosystem: Environmental > Aquatic > Marine > Intertidal zone >...
GGTGAGAGAAAGAATCTCTGGTGAAGGGTCCTTGCCCTTCGGGCAGCCAGGAATGTGGTACACAGAGATACCCCTTTCTGAATTCGGTCAAGATGTAATAGTGGATCTGATCAGGCGAGTTTCGAAGTGTGATTTTGTGCCTTGGGAATACGAGGCGATGAGTAGTAGCTTATTGGATATAACGGGAGGTCATCCAAAAGGGCTTATTGATATAGTGACCAAAGATCTGGATAAGAAGAGAAGATGGACATTTGGCAAGAGACCAGGAATGAGACGTTTCTATTTCACCTCCGAAACCAATGAGAGGCTCTTCACAACATACATGACCGATGTAGTTAATGAGATTACAGCGAGAATTGGAGAGCAACGGTGGAAGGATTTCCAAACCGTTTGCGTTCTGAGGAGATTCAACGCCTCTGTATTACAACATATGATAGACAACGGAGCAATTCATCAATTCACCAAGGGCGAGGAGTTGTTAGTATGGTTAGTAAGACGCAATCTGGTTCTGGAGAAACAACCTGGCATGTGGGGGGATGCTATCGCACGAGGGGTTGTTGTAGCGGAAATGAAAATGATTGCGAGGAATAGGGAAAGATATAGGGAACTGAATCAGATGGCGGCGGATGGTTACTCGGACTCATTGGACAGGGTATGCAAGGTTTACACGGAGACTTCCCTTTTGGAGCTAGAATACTCTATCATCACCTATGGGATTGAAGTGATATATCATCGCCTGGCAGCAAAGTACTTGATAACTCCTGGGGAGCCGGAAAACCCTCTGGAAGAAGCCTCGAAAGAGGTGCGCAATAAACTGATGTCATTAGGTGAGAATGTGGTAGAGCGGTTCATTGAGGAGGCCACAAAGGACAAAGAGATTTGCCCTTCCGAGGAGGCAGAGGATATAGTTAGAAGCAGCCTCGGAAAGCACAATGGATTAAAAAGGAGAGAGTCATGAGAGAGTCATTAAGTAGACGTCTACCTACCTTGGTTGGCCGCGATAAAGAACTTGGGCTCATCTCCGAGGCAGTTACCGGCCTCGGTCGTCCAGTTCTGCTCATCATGGGCGACCCGGGCATCGGGAAGACCCGCCTTCTGGAGGAGGTTGAGCGTATCGTCACCGCTGAGGTCGGAGAAGACGAACAGAAGGAGATGGACGTATTATGCCCAGGGCTCCTGGACTTCTACGATACAGCAATGCACTCTGAGATTGCCATAGAGGATGCTATCGTCAAAGATCTGATGGAGCGTGGAGTGGAAGATGTCTTTCAGGAATTCAGGACGAAGCTTGTTGAATGTCGCGAGGGGCGAATCTCAGAAGACCAATTGTGGGAAGTGTTTAAGGGAGGATATGAGGAAGCCTGCCGCAATAAACGGGTTGTACTTCGTTTCGACACTGCCGAGCTTCTAGAATACGAACGTGACGACCAAGAGGTGTTGGATGATTGCGAGGTTAAGGGGCTGGAGGCCCCGACGCTGGGATGGCTGGCGGAGAAAGCCCCTCAGTTGCAAAACACAGCGATCATCATTGCCAGCCGTCCTGATGAACACCTAAGCAAGCGTCTCGAAGGTGCGTACGGAGAGAACTTGCAGTCGGTAAAGCTCGAGGGGTTGACTCTCGAGGAGACGAAGGAGTACTTCCGAGAGGCTAGCGATTTCGGTGGGCAGATACTCAAGAGTTCACCAGAAACGGTGGAGAAGGTCTGGTTCCTCAGCGGCGGGCGGCCCATCTTTGTCTCCTTGGCGCTGGATTGGCTGAGACGGGACAGATTGCGGGGCATATGGGATGAGGGTTTTTATCCCGTTGATGTAGCAGAACTCAAAGAGATGCGCAAACAAGATAGTGAAGAGTGGAAGGAGGCAAAACACAGGTTCGAAATAGCCTTGATTCAAAAAATCCGTGAGTGGGATACACCGGTGGATAAGGCGATCTATTATGCCGCCCGGGCGCGCAAAGGATGCGACGCGGAGATTCTAGCACGCATGATGGACATCCCGGTCCAGGAAGCTGAAGAGCTAGTACCGGAGCTCCTGGAACTCTCCTTCGTAAAACGGCCGTACAGATCGCCAAGATGGCGAAAAGAAAGGTTCTTCCTGCACGATGAGATGTACGATCTCGTAGAAGAACATGTATGGCAAGCCTTCTGGCCTGACTACCTGGAACAGGAGCGCATAGCAGGAGATATCATTAGCTACTACGATGAGGAAATACAGCAGGTGAAGGAGGAGATAGAGGGAGCAGAGGCTGAGAGGGAGAGGAGCGATCTGCAGCACCAGCGTCACATCTTGCTGACCGAGCGGCTATACTATCAGTTCGATCTGGCTCCACGGCAAGGACTGACGGAGTATGACCGCCTGGATACGCAGGCTTGCAGCGAACGAGCTTTGGAGTGGGACAATCTTCTGCGCATAGAGGCGCTCCGTTTTGCTCGCCAACGAATTGAGCGAGCAAAATACGGCGGTTGGGTCACGGTCCAAGATGAGAAGCCCAAGATAGCCGATTCCGTTAACATGAATTGCCGAGCACGTTGGGTGTATAGATTTGTGGCCCGCCTTGAATATGAAAAGGCAATTAAGATAACCAATAAACTCCTAAAAAAGTATCCCAAGGCTGACGAGCTTTGGCAAGCCAGATTGCTTGTTTCCAGAGCAGCGGTAGAAGAACGATTGGGGCGTCTTGATGAGACGGAAAGTGATATCGAAGAAGCACTGAGAATGTTAGACAAGTTGACGCCAGATGGATTTGATAAGTGGGTGGTGGATTACTGGAAGGCAACCGCTCATATCTACGAAGGGCTTATGGCACGTGCTTTAGGGAAATTGAAAAGGGCAAGTGAGGCAAATTTTGAAGCGGCCTCGCTGTACAGGGGAATCGGCTATCAATCTGGTGAGGCACGGGCTCTGAACAACCGGACGTATGTATTAGCCCGACAAGGCAAGCTCAAGGAAGCGTTGGAGGACTGTGAGAAAGCCCTGCGGCTCAGACAACAGACAGGCGACGATTATGGCATCGCCCTTGGGTTGAATACACGGGGTATCCTCAAGAAAAGGGAAAGGAACTTCTTGGGAGCCTCGACGGATAGCACGAAGGCTCTGAATGTTTTTCAGAGGCGGCGAGATGAAGTGGGCATCGCCTTGGCCAGTATTAACCTGGGATGGGCATATCGGCGTCGGGGTTTAAGTGACACGAGGAGAACTACAGCAGGTATAGAGAGATATTTTGAGCTCTCCGAGAAATTCCTCGCGCAGGCCAGGGAAAAGGAGGATAAGCTCGAGCCCTATTATCAGCTAGAAATTCATAACGAACTGGGATGCACTTACAAAGATTGGGCCGACTTTCTTACCAAGCGCGAGGCCGAAAAGACGCGATATTATGAGCTGGTAGAGAAAGCTAATGAAGAGTTCAAATCAGCTGATAACATCGCTACGAGAATGGAGTTAGTATTGGAGAAAGCCGATAACCTAGAGGATTGGGCATGGGTTTTTCACCTGAGATACGCTTATCGAGATCAAATGGAAGAAAAGAATCCAGAAGCCCTCCTTCAAGAGGCAAAAGACAAGCTAAACAAAGCGGAGGAAGCCTTGGAGGATTTCAAGGGCAAGGTGGAACCGGGCTTGGAAGAAGCTTATCTTATCCTGGGCAAAGTTTGTTATCAGCGAGCTCGTCTACTTACGAAGTTTAGCACGGAGTGGGAGGAGACAGCCAGAAATTACGCCCTGGCAGCAACATACCTGGAGAGTTACTCAAAGCAAGTAGACCAATTGAATGAATTGCAGCTTAGCGTTCAGGGATGGCTAGACGAACTCCCTCACGAAGACGAAGTGAGGAATCTGGCCGCAGTGATGAAAGGAATATTGAATGATAGAGAAAGGGAAGGATGGGAGTGCGGAACGCTACGAGGATGGATTGACGACGTGATACTGGCAGAGCCAACATTTGGCCTGGGGAGGTGAAACATGGGCGACTGCGCTTGTACTGTAGACCCCAGCCACTTCACTGGACTTGAAGGACGACTCTTCTTCGTTGAACTCACCCCCGCTTGCAACAATGCCTGCATCGGTTGCGGCAATGTCTTTGCCGGTAATCGCTTACCTGAACCATTGTCAATGCAAGAATGGTGTACTGTCCTCGACCGCATTGCACCAAGTACGTCTTGGCTGAAGATCACCGGCGGAGAGCCAACGCTGCATCCGGAGTTCGAAGAAATTATCGAACACGCCGCAGCCCTGGGCATTCCTTTCACGCTGTTCACCAACGCCCGCTGGCTAGAACCTGAGCGGTTGGTGTATTTCCTGGCTGGCATCCCACAACTGGATGGGCTGCTTGTCTCCCTCCATGGCGCCAAGGCTCAACCCCACGAAGCATTCACTTGCACACCTGGCTCTTTCGATGAGACGGTCGCCAACATCCGGTTGGCAGTTGATGCTGGGCTCAAGGTAACTACCAGCACGGTTCTCACTCGTTACAGTTGCCCTGAAGTCGAAGCCATCGTCTCTTTGGGCCAGGAACTGGGTGCTGACCATGCGTCATTTCAGCGCTTTATCGGCGCGTCACTGCCCGAAATTGAGCCGGGCGAGCTTGAATTGCAACGAGCGGTGGAGGCGATTGAGAATATCGCTAACGGAGGAAATGGAATAGGTGGCAACGGGCGTGGGCCGAAGGGAAATGGCGAACCGGTGCGCTTCGGTACGCCCATTCCGCATTGTTTCGCTGCTAACGGTTCTTATGGATGCCTAGCTGGCATCGCGCAGGCCACCATTGATCCCTGGGGCAATGTGCGCCCCTGTAATCATGCCCCACTGATGTGCGGCAATCTGCTGGAGCGATCACTGGAAGAGATTTGGCACTCACCGGCGATGGAAGCGTGGCGAGGAATGACCCCCGTTGAGTGCCTGGGGTGTAGAGAATTCGCAATGTGTCGTGGAGGCTGCCAGGCGACAGCCATGCTACGGGGATTGGAGAAAGACCCCCTCATTGGGAAGCCAGTGGTAACCAAACCACAAGAGCCACCGGGGAAGTTAGCTCTTGAAGGCACTCAGCCGCTAAGCCGCTTTAGTCACAAGGCTAGAGTAGTGATGGATATCTTGGACGAGCAACGCTACGCCAGATCAATAGACGCTTTGGGGGGATAGCTCCTCCGCCAGGACAATAACACAGAGTGTATTTTGTCACCAAGCAGCCAAGGTTAAAAACGAGAGCTGCGGAGTGGCGGCGGTGAGAGGAGGCTATCCCCAAGAGGGAGGCCTCCTCTTGCTTTTGGAGGCCCATAGGAGATTGTTATGACAAACGAAACATCGGAAACGACAGTCGAAGTGAACGAACCATCGGAAATGATAGTCGAAGTGATGGAACTGGGAGAGAGACGTAGCTACCGCCAGCTCGTGGTGTTATTACTACTGGTCGTTGTCTTCACGTTTGTGAGCCTGCGGTGGAAGACAGGAGTTGGCTGTTTTGTCTTTCTGTCTCTCACTCTTTTCATTGTCCGTTTCCGGTCACCGCCTGGCTGGCGGCGCTTGCTCACAGCCATCTGGATGATCCTCGCCATCGCTCTGGCGGTAGGTATTCCTCTATACCGATGGTTGAACACCCCGGATATGACCATCACCAACAACGTGTTGTTGCGTTTCCTGATCGGCGTGACTTGGTCCAGAGTGTTCTGGTCAGCCGTGGCCGGCTTGCTGGCCGGGATCAGTGTGATAGGGGTGCCACTCCTGGCCGTTATGTACGTCAGTTCAGAGTGGCTGCTGGCGATGCGCGAGACTTTCGGGGTGACCCGCGGGCAAGCGTTGCGGTTGCTGTTCACTGTAATGTTCAACATGAACCCCCCTTATTTTATCATTGAGGACGGAGAGATCATCTTGACTAAGCCTGCGGGAGTATTGGAACTGTTTGGGGGGCCGGGAGTAGCAGTGGTCAAGCCCTACAACGCCGTGGTGTTCGAGTGGGGCGGGAATGTCACCCGCATCGAGGGACCTGGTGTGTTTCTAACCATGCTGTTTGAATTTCCCAAGCATATCATTGATCTGCGGCCGCAGTGGGAGTCCTTTCCAGTGGAGGAGGTACTGACTAAAGACAAGGTGCCGCTGCACATCAAGTGTGGCCTGGGTTATCGGATCGAGTCCCGGGAACAGACGGCGGAACGAGGGGAAGATCCAAGGGAAGTAGTAGAAGGGAGGCGGTTCCCTGGGATCATCAGTGGAGAGTATCCTGTCTACAAGCGCACGATTTTCAAAGCTGCATACGGGCCGGCAGGCGATTGGAAATTCACTACCAAGGGAGCCACTATCACACAACTGCGCAAGGTGGTAGCGGAGTTTGAATTGCGGGATATATACCGCTTCGACGAGCAGAGCAAAGAGTTCATCCTGGCTGAAATCGGCAGGCGGACCAAGGAGGAAGTAGCGAAGATCGTGCACTACTGGGGAGTGAAGGTAGGGACTGTCAACATTGATACTATTGAAGTGTCTGAAGCAGTAAGAGGGCAAGTGTGGGGTATGTGGGGTGCAGAGTATTTGCGCAGAAAGACGGAGATTGAGGCAGAAGCCAAGAAAAGAACCATTGTTGCCGAAGCCGAAGCTCGGAAAACGGCTAGGCTGCAAGAGGCTGAAGGTGAGGAGACTGCGTTGTTGAAGATAGCCAGTGGAGAGCGTGCAGCGATGGTAGAGAAGGCAAAGGGGGAGAAGCAGGCGATGATGGTCAGGGCGAAGGGAGAAAGGCAGGCTTCGCTCGAAAGGGCTGAAGGGGAGAGGGAGGTGTTGGTCACTCGCGGGGAGGGGCAGGCAGAAGCATTAGCCCGCATCGAACGGATCAAAGCCAGAGCAGTGGAGGAAATGGTCAATCAGCTTCTACGAGGATTGCGGGATATTGAAGGGCGCGACATCAAGCCGGAAGTTGTCGAACGGTTTGTGTGGATTGTGGAACGACTGTCCAGTAGCTTAATCGCTGATGACCTGACGGCCGTGCGGTACATTGAAGCGCTAGAAAGAATAGCGGAAAGTGAGACGGCCAAGATGCTTTATATAGGGGAAGACCAGCGATTCTTGAGATTAAGGAGAGGGTCTACAGAGACAGAGGAAGCGTAAGTACAGATCTCAGGAGGTGTAGGCGATGCAGGACAGCGAGTCAACAAAAGCGGACATCGAGTCGCTCCGACGGCAACTGGAAATCCATCGAAAGAGTCTGCGCCGCTTGGAAGAACAGAAGGCTCTGCATGGTGACCTGGATGCGCCCCTTCGGCTATTACACAGCATCGATCACGAAAATGAGGAGATAAGGAGAATCGAGGCTGAGATTCAAGAACTGCGAGAGAAACTCCAGGTGCTCGAACAGGACATGGTGTATTCTGTGAACTCCTCTTATTATCTCATTGAGGACAGCGAGTTGACCCTCGTCAAGCCGGCGGGGGTGCTGGACCAGTTAGGAGAGCCAAAAGTGGCAGTAGTCAAGCCATACAACGCCGTGGTGTTCGAACAGGGTGGAAATATCACCCGCGTCGAGGGACCTGGCACGTTCCTTATCGAGCGGTTTGAATTTCCCAAACACATCATTGACCTGCGGCCGCAGTGGGAGTCCTTCGAGGTGGAGGAGGTACTGACTAAAGACAAGGTGCCGCTGCACATCAAGTGTGGCCTGGGTTATCGGATTGAGTCTCGGGAACAGACGGCAGAACGGGGGGAGGATCCCAGGGAGATGGTAGAGGGAAGGCGGTTCCCTGGGATCATCAGCGAAGAGTATCCTGTCTGCAAGCGCACAATCTTTAAAGCCGCCTATGGACCGGCAGGTGATTGGAAAATCACTACCAAAGGAGCCACTATCACAAAACTGCGCGAGGTGATAGCGGAGTTTGAGCTGCAGGATATATACCGCCTCGACCTAGCTGAAGTCGGCAGGCGGACCAAGGAGGAAGTGACGAATATCGCACACCACTGGGGGGTTAATGTAGGGACTGTCAACATTGATACTGTTGAAGCACTTGAAACAGTCAGAAAGCAGGTGTGGGGAACAGAGTACTTGCGTAGTGAAGGGCGAGACTGGAAGGCAACCGTTCAAGTTTTCCTCAGTTATGCGCGACAGGATGAAGAGCAGGTAGAGAAGATTTACCAGGCATTGTCCGATGCAGGGTTCAAGCCTTGGATGGATAAAAAAGACATCTTACCAGGCGAAACATGGCGATCGAGCATCCAGAGAGCTATCCGTCGCTCGGATTTCTTCCTGACGTGCCTGTCGGCAAACTCGGTCAATAAAAGGAGTTTCCTGCAGAAGGAAATCAGGCATGCTCTAGATATTTGGCAGGAGAAGTTGGATAGCGACATCTATCTGATTCCAGTACGGCTGGGAGATTGTGAGGTGCCAGAAAGCCTGTGTGATTTCCAGTGGGTTGATTTGTTCGAAGAGGATGGCTGGGCACAGTTGATGAACGCTATTCAAGTAGGTATGGAACGTCGGGAGGGAAGTACCTGAACCTAGGTTGTATAGGAGGACTACATACAAGACAGAGAGAGTGAGCGGAGTGGTCAGGAGGTATAGACGATGCAAGACATGGAGTCAGTAAAGGCCGACATCGAGTCGCTCCGACGGCAACTGGAAATTCATCGGAAGAGTCTGCGCCACCTGGAAGAACAGAAGGCTCTGCATGGTGACCTGGACGTACCCCTTCAGCTATTACACAGCATTGATCGCGAAAACGAGAACATCAGCAGGATCAAAGCTAAGATTAAGACACTCCAGATACTCGAATCGGCCGAGAAGTCTTCTTTGCCAGGGATATCTCTTGACTTTGAGGCGTGGCGCTGGGATCAGATTATGCATATGACAGATGCCTTGGTGATACTCAATAGAGATTGCTGTGAAGTGGCGCGGATGATAAGGTATGTCAGGAAGATGTTCGAAGTCTGCTTTCACGAAAGAAGAGGAGACTTCGCGAATTCGGTTTGGGTGGGAGCAGTAGAGGAGGTCCAACGGTTGTCATGCCCTGAGACTGTTAGCTACGGACGAAATGCGGGCAACATGTTAACACGCATTCGATACCAGCTGGCTGCTGTTTTGCTCGAAACGGCCTCTTTGCTGTCTCGGCAAGGGAAGGAGGAAAGCCGCTGTGCCCTTCGGGAGCAAGCCGATCTGTTGACAAGGGGTATCTCCGGGTATTCTGAGCGCGCTTTAGTTCTATGAATCTGCAGCACCGGGGGAAGCGCGCCCACTATTCAACTCATGGGTTACTTTTGTGGTAGTTGGCAAAGGAGGTTGTGATGCCTGCTGCGCGGCTCAACTACAAAGACTGGGCTGACGAAGTACTGCGCGCTATCCACGAACGTGAAGTTGAGGGTAATGTAGGTGCCACTATACTGGCTCTGACGGAAATGGCTGACGGCTACCGGGCAGAAGGAAAGGAAAAGGAACCGGAAGCAATCCGATGCTGTCAGGAAGCACTGGAATTGGTCAGAAACCCCGAACTGGATGTAATCACCGACTTCGACGTCAAATACTCTGAAGCGTTCATCCAGTTGTACATGGGCACTGTATATCTCACCAGCGCTGATCTTGACAATGCAGTTGCCAGTTATCGGCAGAGCCAGACGCTTTTCAAGGAGAGAAGCAAACCATACAGCGAAGGGGTTGCCTGGATGGCCCTGGGAATAGCCCATCACATCCGAGCGCAGGATGGACACGCGGACAAATTCCTGAGGTGGAGAGAGGCACTGACCGCGTATCAGCGGAGTCTGAGCGTTTTCGAGAAGCTGAGCGCACCCCTCCGTGATGAAGTCTCCTTCAGACTATCAATGGTCAGAGAGCAATATCAAAGGGACTTGGAGGACCATTGCAGAGCGGAAAGAGAACGAAAACGAATGGCCGCGAGGGGGCGCGTGATTCCTTTCGAGCCACGAGAAAGGCCAAGCCTTAGCTCGATTCCCGTTGTTGCTAGGATCGCCGCCAGCCTCGAATTCACTTTGGCCGAAGAGAACATCACCGATGAAATCATCATGTTGGATGAGGACCATGCTAGGAACGCGACTTATGCCCTGCAAGTCCAAGGCGACAGCATGATCAACGCTCACATTGCTGACGGTGATTATGTGCTAATCCGCTCCCAGGAAAGAGTAGAAAACAACGAGATTGCAGCAATTGTTGTTCCCCAAGTGGACGATGAGGCGACCTTGAAGGAGTTCTACGCTGATGAGGAAGGCAGGCATTATCGCTTGCGCCCGCTGAACGACCAGGAACCATTGATCATTGTGATCCCCAATCCAGAGGACGAAAAGGCTATACTACAACTGTACGCCAGGAGAAAGACAAAAACAAGCCCCATCGTTGGCACGACCCCAATCGTTGTCGGCAAGCTCGTCGGCGTGCTGCGGTGCTTCAGATAACTGGTCTCCATTGGTGGCAGGCTAACCCGCTGATCCCCCTAACACAGGCATCTTCATCGTCGGCGTGCTATTGAGTGGGGCAATGGTGCTACGCTGTGCTGGCCCCTGGCAAGCCCTGCAGTGATTTCTCTGGGGTAGATTCCAAAACTCACCGCAGCCGCCGCCAGAGCAGCCTTGAACCCCTCACGATAAGCCCGCACTTCAGCATCACTGTAATGAGTTGCCAGGTGCGCATTGGCTAGCTCCACACCCAACAGGATATTTCTGATGTCTTCTTTGAACCAAACGTCCAGTCCCATTTCGTGCCCTCCTGTGTGCTAAGATGTCTCAGTAGTAGAACGGTTGTTCTGGGCTGATTGTAGCACATTTGTTCTAATTGGTCAAATTCGCCCTAAGCCAACCACGCGGGCCATCCCACCCCTCACCCACCAGGATGGCCTCTTTCTTTTTGCCCCGACCGAGGCTTGCCTTTTACCCAGCCGCAAGTATAATTACCTCAGCAGAACGCAGCGCTTTACAGGGGGTAAGGTTGAATTCGGACCTGGCCATTGTCATCGTCAATTGGAACGTGCGAACGTTGCTGGAGACTTGCCTGACCTCGGTGTACGAAAGTCTGAGGGGCTTGAGTCTGAGGGGCGAGGTCTGGGTGGTGGATAATGCCTCAACGGACGGCAGCGCGGAGTTGGTGCGGGAGCGCTTCCCTCAGGCGAGGCTCATGGCCAACGAGACCAATGTGGGCTTCGCCGCTGCCAACAACCAGGCTCTGCGGGCGATGGGATTCTTCTCGGCTGAGTCTCACGATCTGCCCCGCTACGTTCTGCTGCTGAACCCCGATACGGAGGTGCTGGGTGACGCGCTGGCTACGATGGTGTGTTTCCTGGACGGGAATCCCCAAGCCGGCGTGGCCGGAGCGAAGCTCCTCTACCCCGATGGCCGCCTGCAGCACTCAGCTTTTGCCTTCCCGTCCCTGGCCCAGGCCCTCCTCGACTTCTTCCCCCTCCACCATCGCCTGCTGAACTCCCGCCTCAACGGCCGCTATCCCCGCCGACTCTACGAACGGGAAGAACCCTTCGCTATTGACCATCCCCTTGGCGCGGCGCTGATGGCGCGGGGAGAGACCATCCAGGAGGTGGGGCTTTTAGACGAGCGGTTTTTCATCTATTGCGAGGAGATAGACTGGTGCATGAGGATTAAGCAGGCTGGCTGGGGTATCTACTGCGTGCCCAGGGCCGAGGTTGTGCACCACGAGGCCAAGAGCACCAGGCAGGTGCGGGGCGAGATGTTCGCAGCTTTATGGAAGAGCCGCTATTTGCTCTTCGAGAAGCACTATAGCCATTTCTATCAGTGGGCCGTGCGCCGCATCGTGTGGCTGGGGCTGCGAGCCGAGAAACGTCGGGCGCTGGCGGCTCACGAGCGAGGCGAGATCAGCGAAGGGGAACTGGAGAGCTGTCTGGCAGCCTATCAGGCGGTGAGAGAAATGTCATGAGCAGGAGTCCTGCAAGTTCCCCCGAGTTCCTGTGCTCATAGGAACTTAGGGGAACTCTGACAGCCTTTTTCCGAGTCCGAGATGAGTAAGCTGAAGCTAGGTGTCATCATCCTCACCAAGAACGAGGAGCGAAATATCGCCGATTGTATCGCCAGCGTGCGCTGGGCCGATGAGGTCGTGGTCTTCGATTCCTTCAGTCAGGATAGGACGGTGGAGTTGGCGCAAGAGTCGGGGGCGACGGTTCTCCAGCACCAGTTCCAGAACTTCGCTCAGCAGCGCAACGCCGCCCTGGACGCGGTTGATAGCGACTGGGTGTTCTTCGTTGACGCCGACGAGCGAGCCACGCCGGAGTTGGCGTCCGAAATACGCCGTGCCATCCAGGATGAATCGCGATCCGGCTGGTGGGTGCCACGCCACAATTACATCTTCGGGCGAGTGATCCGCCACGCCGGCTGGTATCCCGACTATCAACTACGCCTCCTGCGGCATGGCCAGGCCCACTACGATCCCCAGCGGGAGGTTCACGAGCTAGTCATCCTGGACGGCGAAGAGGGGTATCTGGAGAATCCCCTGATCCACTACAACTACGACACTCTGGCGCAATTCATCGAGAGGCAAAAGCGCTACACTGACTACGAGGCTAAGATCCTCTTCGACCAGGGTGTCCGGCCCCGACCCCACAATTTCATCTTGCAGCCCCTCAGGGAGCTCCGACGGCGCTACGTCTCGCTGGAAGGCTACAGGGACGGCTTTCACGGGTTGATCTTGAGCCTGTTGATGGCCTACTACACTTTGGTGATGTACCTGCGCCTGAGGCGGCTGTGGCGTCAGTAGCGCCTGCCCCCACGCCCCTCCCCAATCCTGGGGGGATAGCAAGGTTTCCCCCCAGGGTTGGGGGGTTAGGGGGGGGCTGTGGCAGAGCAAATCTTGACCTAATTGGAAGGTCATGTTATAATCGGCCATAGACCTGAGAGCCAGAGGAGGCACGGTTGGGCGGCCTGTTAGATTCACCAGTCCTTGTCCTCAACCTAAACTACGAACCGCTGAACGTCTGCAACGTCAAGAGGGCTATCACTTTGGTTGTGGTGGGTAAGGCCAAAGTTTTGGAGAATAGCCGCGGGGCCATCCGTACCCCTTCCACTACCTTCTTGTGCCCCTCAGTGATAAAGCTGGCCTATATGATCAGGCGGCCTCGCCCCCGGGTGAAGCTCACCAAGAAAGAGATCTTCCGGCGAGATAATTACACTTGCCAATATTGCGGCCAACAAACAAAGAACTTAACAGTGGATCACGTCATCCCGCGCCACCATAGTGGTCAGCACAGTTGGGACAACCTGGTGAGCGCGTGCCCGGAGTGCAACCATCGCAAGGGCGGCCGAACTCTCCAGGAGGCCCACATGCAGTTGCTGCAGCATCCTCACGAGCCCCGCGCCACCAGCAGTTACCTCTTTGGCCGATACTTGAAAGAAAACCAGGAGTGGCAACAGTTCATCGAAGGATGGTGACAATAGAAAATGAGAAAAGGGGAGTCCGCTGGCGGTCTCCCCTTTGACTTTCGTGGACACGATTGTCAGGTTAGCCATTGATGAGGCCAGCGAGCGTTGGTCGAGTGCGCAGCGTATCGAGACCAGCGAGCGGGTCTAAGGGCCAACCCGCTTGGCTTCGATACGTCGCTCCGCTCCTACTCAGCCGGCGCTAGTCTCCTATCTGACTCAGCTCACCAACTGCATGATGCGCGGATAGCCCTCCTCGATAAGCCTCTCGATCTCGGCGGCACATTGGCGGTATTCATGCAAAGGGCCACCATAGGGGTCACGTATATCGTAATGCCGCCCGGCCATCTGGCTCAGCAAATGGACTTTGCGAGCGTGCTGGGGGAACTCCAGACTGATGGCCTCGGCCTGCCCGCGCTCCATGGTCAGGACGAGATCAGCTCCCTCCACATCCTGCGGGGTGAGGTCGTGGCTGCGGTGGTCACTGATGTCAATACCTCGCTCCGCCATCATCTGGAGAGCGTAGGTCGAGGGCGGTTGGTTCTCCAGCCCCCACACGCCCGCCGAGTGTACTCTATACTCCCCCTCCAATCCCGCTTCACGCAGCTTCTCCTGCAAGAACCCCACCGCCATAGGCGAACGGCAGATGTTGCCCGTGCAGACGAAAAGTATGGTCTTCATTTATTTTTTGTCGGCATCTACGCCAGCTCCGACTCGATCAGCCCGTAGTCACCATCCTTGCGACGATAAATGACATTCATCGTGTTGGTGTTGACGTTGAAGAAAACGAAGAAGTCGTGGCCCAAGAGTTCCATCTGCTCAACGGCCTCTTCTTCATCCATAGGAGCCACCTGGAAACGCTTAGTCCTGACGATGCGAGGCGCCTCTTCTTTCTCCTCCTCGAACTCCTCCACTGGTGGTATCTCACCTGGGCCACGCCCCCGGCCATAGCGCTTGCCCTTGTAGCGAACGATCTGGCGATACATCTTGTCCACGGTGGCATCAATGGAGGTAAACATGTCAGCGGTGCTCTCCTCAGCCCGCAAAAACGTGCCCTTGCTCCGCACTGTCAACTGCGCCACCTGGCGATCCTTCGCGCTCCTGGCGTCCTCGACGGAGAGCTCCATCCGCGCCTCGGTTATGGTGGGCAAATAGCGGTCCAGCTTGCCCACTTTCTTCTCAATGTATCCCTGTAAACGATCGGTGACTTCGATGTTCTTGCCCTGGATCATCAACTGCATTTGAAACCTCCTTTCACTAGTCAGCTATTGTTAGAACTCGATGGAGTGCGGACGCAAGTCCGCCAGCAGGCTTGCGCCTGCACTCCGGCCCTCAAATTCTCATCTGGCCCTGGCTAAGGTGAAGCCCCAGACGGAGCGAGCACCAACCTGCCGCAAGGCGATGCTGCAAGCCTCCAACGTGGCGCCGGTGGTGCAGACATCGTCAATCAGCAGCACCCGCTTCCCCTTCAACTCCATGCTTGAGCAGTGAAAAGCATCGCTAACGTTCTCCTTGCGCTCCTGAGCGTTCAATTCCACCTGGGGACGAGTGGCCCGCATCCGAACCAAACCATTCTCTGCAACGGGCAGCCCGGTGCTCTGCCCCAACTCTCTGGCCAGGAGAGCCGCCTGGTTGTAGCCACGCTCGCGCAGCCGGTGCGGGTGCAAGGGCACGGGGACAATGATTTCAGCCGGGAGGGGGCTCTTCTCCCAATAGTTGCCCATCAACTTGCCCAAGGGGATGGCCAGAGCTTGCCTGTTATAGTACTTAAAGTGGTGAATGGCCTCGCGCAAGGTTCCATCGAAGTAGGCCACAGAACGAACACCGTCTATTTGCAGAGGGTCGCGTTGACAAAGGGGGCAAAGGCGACCATTGGACCTGGGGCGACCACAGTGGGGACAGAGGGGTGGTTCAACCAACTCGAACTTTTCGCGGCACTTGGCACAGAGCAAGCTCCCCAACTCTCGACAGCTTACGCAGCGAGGCGGGAACAGCAAATCCAGGAGACTCCTTTTGATTCCCTGTACCAGATCTACAGTGGTCAAGTTACCCCTGGCCTACCAAGTTTTCGAGCCTCAGTACATCACAATTTGCTCCTGCTGGATCCCTTCGACGGGCTCAGGACAAGCGCCAGAGCCAGCAGTTTGGGGGCGGATTTGGCAATCCGCCGCGAGCGATTATGATCTACTGGGGCTATGAACTGGGAAAAAAGCGGGGAGTGCCACGTCGAGTGCACGAAGACGAAGAGTTAACCGATGAAGTTGAGAAATTGGTTCAATAAGTCGTATATCTTATCCCACAGCAACAGCAAAATGGCGATCACGACTATAGCTACCAGAACTATGATCAGGGCATACTCAATAAGCCCTTGTCCTTCCTCGCGCGATAGAAACGGTATCACCTCTCGACCTCCTCTTCGGGTGGTAAAGGATACACTATCTTATTATACACTATAGTTGGGTTCAGCGCAAAAAGAGCCGATTTGACTTTTACGGACAATGTGGTATGGTATTCACATCGGTTGCAGATAACCGTTCAGGTAGTGTCGTTGCGAGGAACGCAGTGACGAAGCAATCCCCACCGTGGATAGCAATTGGAGCCAGGGGATTGCTTCGCTCCGCTCGCAATGACAAGCACGGTAGCAGGTGAGGGACGATGATAGTCATCAATGGCTCGTATGGCGAGGGAGGCGGCCAGGTCTTGCGCACTTCGCTGACCCTGTCCGCCCTCTTGGGTCAACCCATTCGCATTGAGAACATCCGCGCCAGGCGCCGCAAGCCTGGTCTCCAGGCCCAACACCTCACAGGGGTCTGGGCCATAGCTCAAATCTGCGACGCCGAGCTGGAGGGCGCAGATTTAGGTTCCTTTACCCTGACCTTCAAGCCTCGCTCATCGCCTCGGGTTGGGGAATACTCTTTCGACGTGGCCGAGGCCCGCAAAGGCGGCAGCGCGGGCGCAACCAGCCTGGTCTTCCAGACCGTGCTGCTGCCCCTGGCCTTCGCCCCCGGCCAATCCCGCCTGACCATACGCGGCGGCACCCACGTGGCCTGGAGTCCCCCCTTCCACTACCTCCAGCACGTCTACTTGCCCACTCTGGCCCATGTGGGCCTGGAAGCGCGAGCCGAGATCGAGAGCTGGGGCTGGTACCCGATAGGCGGGGGGGAGATGACCGCTGCAATCAGGGGCCGAAAAGAGGGTCATCTCTCTGGCCTGGATTTGGATGAACGGGGTGAATTGAAGCGCCTGTGGGGCATCTCCGCCACCTCCAACCTTCCCGCCCACATCGGCCAAAGGCAAAAGAAGCGGGCCGAGGAATGCCTGCGGAAGCGCGGCTTCGCTCCTCAGATCGAGATCATTGACGCCCCCTCGCCAGGCCAGGGCACCGCCGTCTTCCTCGTCGCCGAGTACGAGCACACCGTGGCCGGCTTTTCCTCTCTGGGAAAGCGAGGCAAGCCCGCCGAGAAGGTAGCCGAGGAAGCCTGCCGCGAGTTCATCGCCTATCACCAGAGCGGCGCCTGCCTGGACAAGCACCTGGCCGACCAGTTGATCCTCCCCCTGGCCCTGGCCGCTGCCCCGTCAGCTTTCGCCACCTGCGAGATCACCCAGCACTTGCTGACCAACGTTTGGGTGGTGGAGCAATTCCTGGACGTGAGGTTTGAGATAGAGGGTAAGGAGGGAGAAAAGGGCAGAGTGCGTGTTTTCACGCCAAAGTGATTTGACTGACGACTGACTTTGATGTACAATTATGGTCGGATGGCCAATTTGGGTTTCGGACTACCTGACCAAGGACCACTTGACCACCTGACCAAGGACTACCCGACCAAGGACCACTCTACCAAAACATAAGGAGGATGCCATGATTCTGAAAGGTAAGCTGCATGCGGAATCCCCGATCTATCGGGGGAATGCACGCAAGACCCTCTTCACGAGGGACGGAGACGGGACCCACCGGTTGGTCTCTCTGGCCGGGGAGATCGCGGGCACGGCTGAGTCCCTGATGGACGCTTTCATCGGTCAGTCGCGCCGTGGCCAGAACATAGGCCTGCTGAATCAAATGTGGCTGCGGTTGTACGACTCGCCCCTGCCCAAGGACCTCATCACCAAAGTGGAATGCTGGTTGCAAGAAGACAGCTACCCTCGAGATCGCTTCTTCGACCTGCGCATGGGCATCAAGCTGGATGAGGACCGCTGGGCTGCGGAAGCGAATGCGAACTACAAAATGGAAACGCTGTTTCGCAACTCCGTTTTCGATTTCGCTTTGTCCGTAAACGAGACGGTGCTGCAACAAGGCGAAAACGCGGCTCAGTTGTACTACGTCTTGCAGGAGCTCGTGGGGGGACGTTTCTGGTTTGGGGCCGGCAAGAGCAAGGGGCTGGGGCGGGTTCGCCTGGAAATGGACCTGGCGTCCTTGGCCCCCGAAACACCTCCCAGCTTGCGTCCTGGGACCAATCATCTGAGGATAGGTCTGACCTTCAACGCCACAAATCCCGTGATGGTCGGCTGGAACTGGGGCAAGGTGGATCCTGACGTGCCCTCTTTCGCCGCCATCGAAGGCCGTTTGCTGGTGGAGGCGATGCGCGACCTGCCGGACCCCATCCGCGAGCGGCTGGCCATGGGTCTGGCCGGGCCGATCCTCAGCCCGGAAGACTGGAAGCGCAAGTTCGCCGAGTACCTGCCGAGGATCATTGCCATTTGGCTGAGGGAGCAGTCCATCGGGGAGGTCGAGACCTGGGTTTTGCCGGCTGCAGCCGCGGCCAAGCTGGGCAAGGGGAAATACGCGCTTTCCAAGACAATACTCGAACAGATTCAACCCCTGGTCGAGCAGCCTTTCCCCAGCAAAGAAGCAGCCGATGCCGCGTTCGGGGAAGCCCTGGGGGAAAAGGCCAACATGGCCAAGCGTATCCTCAAGGTCATGGTGCAGCGGCGCCAGGCCAGCGAGCAACTCAATCACGAAGTCTGGCTAGAGATTGCCAATGGCCTGGGCCTGGACGTCACTCTGGAAGGCCGTCTCGCCGAACAGATTCAAAGCGAAGCGGCCCTGGTGGAGGTTCTGACGCCAGCGTGTCAGAGAATTCTGTTCCGGCTCTTCCAACAGGTGGATCAACAGGTCACCTTGCTTCAGAGCGACGCCTGGGTGGACGCGGAGATCGCAACCCGCGAGGAACACCTGCGCATCAAAACCATGCTGCTGAAGCGCCAGATTGACGAATACCAGTGGGGCGACCCGAACCTGCCCCCAGAGGGTATCAGTCCCGCCACATGGCGGGAATTCATCGCCGCCCACCGCCGGGTGCGATTCCGCCACATGTTACATCCCCAGAACTTGAACAAAAGCATCACCAACGACGAGAACATGATCGCCTTCCTCAAAGGCTATCGTGACCATACTCGCCAGGAACTGGCCCAGCCCCACCTCATTGATTTTCGCGCCGGCGGCCCGTCCAATCGAGAGATATCCCGCAAGTATGGCAAGCCCTACGATACGGTGTTCATGCGCATGTTGGCTTGGTCGCCGTCTTCACGGGAGCAGGGAGCCTGGGAGATCTACATCCCCGGCAGCACCATCAAAGGAGCTTTCAGAAAACGTGCCACCCAGGTACTAAAAACTCTGTGGGGTGAATCTGCCAGGACTACCGAGATGTTGAACCATCTCTTCGGCGCTCAAAGGCGACGAGGCCTGGCCTTTTTCTCCGACGCCTATCTCGCAGACCCGCTGGCTCCGGAACGCGCCTGGTGCTCCATGGATGGAGTCAAGATGGACCCCAAAACGGGCCGTCCGCTAGAGGCCGCCAAGCACGACTACCTCTTCGCCTACGGCGATCAGCTCACCTTCCAACTCCAGGTGGACGTTCAAGACATTGAGGAGCAGGATTTGGAGGCCATGTCTCTTTTGATCCACCTGCTCCAGGACTTTCAGAGGGGCGACATCCCCCTGGGCGGCGAAAAGACCAGCGGTTTCGGCTGGGTCAAGGCGGACGTGTCCAGGCTCACCTGGCTGACAGCGGATCCGAACGGTATGGGAGAGAAGTTGTTTGGGAAGCAGGAGTTGAGTCAGGATGGCTTATGGCAAAGGCTAGACCTGGAGAGCGAGGCGGCCACCAACGCTCTGCAGGCCCTCTATCCCCTCGTTCCCGACCAGGCGAAAGTCCCCCTGACACCACCCAGGGCCAGGGCCGGCTTCATCTCGCACCGGGCTTTCGGCGGCTACTGCGGCACGCTGGCCGTGGAAGCCGAAGTGCTGACGCCTCTCAACATACGAGAGAGCGGCGAACCGTCCTTCAGAGCCACCCTGGCCGATGGGCCTGTAAACGGCTGGGACTTCTTCGCCATGGCTCCCCCGGAGGCCGCCCAGCGAGGGCCCGATAAAATCTATGCCCTTCCCAGCCGGAGCATCAAAGGAATGCTGCGCCACATTTATTCCATCGCCAGCGATTCCCGCCAGCCTAGCCCCGACATCAGCCGCCTGAATCCAACCGATGGCTTGTTCGGCTGGGTGGGAAAGGGGCCAAACCAGGCCATCATGGGGCGCTTGTCCTTTGGCTTTGGCCTGTTCGAGGAGCCTGAACTGGCCTGGTTCAAAGTGCCGTATCCCTACGGTAATTGGCAGTACACCGGAACTCAGTGGCAAAGCACAGCCGGTAGCTCCGCTGTCATGCAGCTCATCGGCAACACCTGGAGGGTTTTCCCCCATGCCCCATTGGCTCCCATCACCAGGCAGGTGGAGGACTTTCAACCCGACACCTTCCAGGCTCGCTACTTCAGAGCCATACTGCCCGGCGCCCGCGCCCGTTTCACAATTCGCTTCTGGAACCTCGAAGAACAAGAACTACAAAGGCTGATGTGGTGTGTGGGACTGGAGCCGGAGCTGGCTCACAAGATGGGCAACAACCGCTACCTGGGTTTCGGCAGTCTGCGACTGCACATTCTCCCAGACAGTTTCCTGATTGACTGGGCCAAGCGGTACTCCGGCGAGCCAGAAGGGAGCTGGCGGGTGCCCATCCAGGTTGACGAGTGGCTCAAGCCCGAGGTGGTTCAGCATCACACAGCACTACAAAGGGCCCTGAATGCTAAGCAGCTTTGATTGGCTGCGCCGTAGTCAAACCGGCGCCGAGTTGTTAGCCACTCTGGAATATCTTACCAGCAGGCCCGATCTTTTCCCCCCTGGGGATGAGATCGGGCCGCCTTTTTCTGCCCTTGATGGCCCTTGCCAGCGATGCTGGGTCTATCCTCGCCTGGCTCCCCCTGGCCAGAGTTATTGCCCATCGTGCCAGGCTATCCTGGCCAGAGCCACAAAGTTGGGTGGAATCTCCCGTCAATCCACCGTCATCTGGGGATTCGTTAACCGCTTGTCGAAGCTGCTGCGAATGGGTGAAGGATTTAGCGACTACCACGTCCTGGGCGCTTATGTCCACGACGGGAACCATTTTTTGCTGATGATACCCAGGCACGAGTTGAAACCGTGGCTACAGGAACTCGTCATATACCACGGGTCTGACCTGAAGGGGCTGCTCCAGGTCTTTCCCACCACAGGGGCGGGAAAAGGGGTAAACATGGGAGACGTTCTCTGTAGAGCTGTCTATCATGAGGCGCGATTCCCCATGGATCAGTTGCGCGTGCGGTTCTTTTCTGCGCCCCACCAAATCCTGATCCCCCATGCCCGGGACCAACAGGGCTTGCTCACCTTTGAAGTTTCCGAATTCTTGAGCGTGCTGGAGATGGCGGCGGTATTTCGGACGATATTGTACCCCAGAGAGCAAAAGGCGCTCTATGAGTTGCTGAATCTGGAGGATGCCAGCGAGGAACAGTTTTATTGGGGAAGATTCATGGGGTTCTTGAGTCAGGAAGCCAAAGACATGCTGAACGCCTGGAGAATTCGACAGTGGCCCAAGAATCGAATCAAATTGCTATACGAGCTCGTTGATTATGTGGCCTTTTATCAAACCTATTAGACTCATCCGCTACCTGCTGGTATTGCGGGTCAATAGCTCGTTGGTCCGGTTGCCCAGGTGTCTGTCCATAGAGCTATCGCTGGCGCTGGGCACCATGATTGCCAATCGCCTTCCCACTCGCGAGGCCCGCCCCTGGCGCAAAGCCCTGGCTCCCTGGGATGAACACGGTGGAATCTCACTCGTAGGAAAGAAAAAGCCTGAGAGGATACCAGAAGCATCGTGGCCAATCGAGGCGACACTGTTTGTTTATCCGGGGAAGAGGACCTATGGGCGGGAAGAGTTGATTCTGTGGGAACTCAAGCTCATGGGGGAGAGCGCGGATCACAGCCTTTTTCTGGAGGTGATCTTACCAGTTCTGGAGGAGGCAGGGACCGTTTCCGATCCGCAGTTGCAGCGCCAGAACAACCTGTGGGGCCGCTTCGACATCCAGGCAGTTTACGCCGCGCGGGGGGGGCAGTGGGAGCCCGTGGTGAGTGACGGGCGGCTGGACCTGAACTATCACGCGACTCCCGTTCAGTGGGCCGAAGGATTGACTTTTGAGCCCAGGTCAGAGCGCATATTCGACCGCCTGACCTGGATAACGCCGTTTGATTTCAGCGACGCCGACCAGGCTGGCCGACGACGCCGTCGAAAGACAATACCCCTTTATCAAGTGCCAACCCTACAAAGTATGCTGGATGCCCTGGTTAGTCGGATGAGTCTACTACTACCGGGTAAATACCATACACCTGACGACGTGTGGGATGTTTTGAGCGCAGAGGAACGAGCATCCTTCCAGGCCGTTATGGAACAGGCTTCTCATATCCCCATCCATCATCACAGCCTTAAATCCGCCCCCAGAAGCTGGCCGGGGTGCTGGATAGGAACGCAGACCTTCGCCTCCATACCGCATCCCATTATCCCTTACCTGGAGCTGGCATCCATACTCCACATCGGCAGACAGACCCACTTCGGATGCGGCACCTTCGCCATAAGCTGAAGTGTCATTGCGAGGAGCGAAGCGACGAAGCAATCTCTAGCCCACGACGGAGGGGATTGCTTCGCTCCCTGCGGTCACTCGCAATGACACTAGACGTACATCGCCCCTTCCACCGCCCGCACCAATTCCCCGCTCCTGACCAATTCACACACCGCCTCAATATAGGGATACATGATGGCGTCCTGCTCCAGGAAGGGCACTCGCTGTCGGATCAATTCGTAGGCGACGGCGGTACCCCTTCCCAGCCGAGGCTTCCCCCCTAGCATCTCCCGCCTGAAATCTATGCCCTGGGCAGCGGCGAAAAGCTCGATGGCCAGTATGGTCTCGGCGTTTTCTAACACCTCCCGCGCCTGGCGAGCAGAGGTGCATCCCATGCTGGCGTGATCCTCGACATTGGCCGAGGCCGGGATGGTATCCGCGCTGGCCGGATGGGCCAGCACCTTGTTCTCCGAAGCCAGGGCCGCCGCCGTGTACTGGGCTAACATGAAGCCCGAATTCAGGCCCCCTCGCCTGGTGAGGAAAGCCGGCAACGTGCCCTGGTTGCTGGCTTCGTCGAGGAGGCGGGCCAAACGCCGCTCGGAGATGTTGCCCAACTCGGTCAGGGCTACGGCCAGGTAGTCCATGACCAGTGCTAACGGCTCGCCGTGGAAGTTGCCGCCGGAGAGACAGACAGCTCGGCCATCGTCCTCGAAGAAAATGAGGGGATTGTCGGTAGCGGAATTCAGTTCTGTCTCCATCACCTGACGAGCATGGGAGATAGCAGCGCGCAC
>Ga0307437_1000801_pt1 | contig 22917 bp, 17 predicted proteins | sample SalMarWE160390MG_FD_202146 | JGI IMG/M metagenome (GOLD analysis project Ga0307437, IMG submission 202146) | Salt marsh sediment microbial communities from the Plum Island Ecosystem LTER, Massachusetts, United States - WE1603-90 | ecosystem: Environmental > Aquatic > Marine > Intertidal zone >...
TGAAACCCTGGAAGAAAGGCGCCTGGGAAACGGGCAAATACCGTAATGTCTTCCTGTATGCAGGATATGCACAAGCAGATATAGATGCAAAGCTTGCAAAAGCATATCATGATGTCTTTGAAGGACCAAACAGAGTCTACTTCGAAGTAGGCGATTCGATGGCATATATTTCTGATCTGAAGAATCACGATGCCCGTACCGAAGGTTTATCATACGGAATGATGGTGGCAGTTCAGCTTAATAAAAAAGAGGTCTTTGACCGCTTATGGCGGTGGACCAAAAAATATATGCAGCACCAGGGAGGGCCTCGCGACGGATACTTCGCCTGGTCGGTCAATCCGGCCACAGGAAAGCACAATTCGGAGGGGACCGCTTCAGACGGGGAGCTCTATTTTGTGACCGACCTGCTGTTTGCTTCAAACCGCTGGGGAAACGACACCGGCATCGATTATTATGGCGAAGCCAGGAGGATCCTTGATGCCATGTGGAGTAAGGACGGTTCGGAGGGAATCAACAATATCCTGAATACCCAATACAAGCAGATCTCATTCGTTCCGGAGAGTGACCGCTATAACATGACTGATCCCTCCTACCACCTGCCTGCCTTTTTCGAGATATGGGCCGAGTATGCCCATGATGGTCATGAGCAATTCTACCGCGATTGTGCAGACACTTCACGGGCCTTCCTGCACAGAGCCTGTCATCCGGAAACCGGGCTTAATCCGGATTACAGCGAATACAGTGGGAAACCACCGTCAAACACACGAATGCGGGCTGCTTTCCGGTTTGACTCCTGGAGGGTGCCGATGAACATTGCCATGGATTACTCGTGGTATGCAAAGGACAAAGAATGGCAGCAGGATTATGCAAGACGGATCCAGAATTTCCTTTTTTGCAGGGGTATTGATACTTTTGAAGATCAGTACAATGTCGATGGTACACTTCCCTCATTCATTCTTCCTGCCGGAGGGTACAGGACATTGCGTCATTCTCTCGGACTGGTTGCCACCTCTGCCGCAGCTTCCATTATGGGGACCCAGGCTAAAAGCTGGAAATTTGTGGATGCTGTATGGAATGCTAAACTGGAACCCTATTCTGACGGTTATTTCGATCCTTATTATGACGGTTTGTTATATCTGTTCAGCTTAATGCATTTGAGCGGGAATTACCGGATCATCATACCCGGGATGTAATGAACCTGAAGATTTTCAGATTCTTAAGCAACAAATTAATTAACTGGCAGAGGATAAAAAAGCAATTTTATAGTACATTAAACTGCCATAATTTTAACCGGATAAAATTCACATACAATATGAAGAAGTTATTATTGCTGATACCTGTTTTGTTTTTGATGGAGTGTTCCTCAGACGAGAAGGATATGATCTTTCACTATTCTGTCCTAAAGGCCCTTGACAATGGAGTTCTCGAAGGCAATATGAAAACTGGTGAGCTGAAACAACACGGCGACCTTGGACTGGGTACATTCAACAAACTTAACGGGGAAATGATCATATTGGATCACGTTGTTTACAGGGTCTCACAGGAAGGCAAAATCATGCAACCCGATGACGAAACCCTTGTTCCATATTCAATCATCACTTTTTACCATCAGGATGACACCCTGTCGTTAAGTGGCGAGATCAATTATCAGGCTCTTAAGGAATACGTGGACAGGAGAGTTCCCTCCCGAAATCTTTTCTATGCTTTCCGGATTAGTGGAGAATTCGAATATATCAAATGCGGCGGTGCGAATATCCAGGAGAAACCGTATAATAAATCACTGGCGCAAATGCTTGCAGACAGACCTGTATACGAAGGGAAGGATATTAAGGGAACCCTGGTTGGATTCTGGTGCCCTGCATATATTGGTGACATCAATACAGCCGGATTCCACCTTCATTTTCTTTCTGATGACCATAGTCTGGGGGGACACCTGATGGAATTCACCGCCTTGTCACTTGAGATTGGCTATGATGCTAAATCCGAATATAAAATCCTTCTGCCTGATACAGAGGATTTCAGCAAAGCTTCATTCAGAAGTGAAGCGGTAAACTACTAAAAATGATGAACCAACAGCCACATACACAACAAATAGGTATAATGAATCCGCGTATAAAATAAATTATCCCTCCGACATTTTTATCCAATTTGTTAATATGATGCTAAATCATGCGAAGAATGAAGTATGGCTGGAAGTGAATTCCCCGGTCTTCAGTCTGTTCGCTTATAAACCTGAGCATCTCGAGATTCTTGTCGCACTCAGCATCGGAAATTATTTCGTTTATGTCTCTAAATATTTTCGTGTTAGATATTTCAAACCTCTTGTCTACAAAGAGGATCACGAGCGTGCCCGCCTATGCCGAAGGCTTCGGTGGGCTAAGCGAGTAATCCTTCAACGATTTACCCCAACCCCCCAATGGGGGCTTAAAGTAATGATTTATAATAATATACATGCTGACGAATTATGGGTTTTTTCGTTGTTAAGCACACCTGAAGGGTAAATAAGTATTCAACAGCCGATATTCCTGTTTTAACAACTTATTTTCCTCTCCCGTCGGATTTTATTTTTATTTAGTACGTGTCCGGGTAACCTTTGAGAAAATATTAGACAAATTCAAAATGAAGAACTTTTTTATTATTTCGATATTGATATTCTATTATTCTTTTTCAGTTTATTGCCAGAAGGTTGAAATAGCCGGGAAAGTAACAGACGAAACCGGTGAGCCTCTGATTTTTGCAAGCGTCGCATTAAAAGGTAGTATTGACGGTACAACAGCAAATGAAAAGGGAGAATTTTCATTCTTAACAACTGTAAAGGGACAACAGACTTTGGTGGGGTCTTACATTGGATATCAATCTTGTATTAAGGATATTTTTATCGAAGAAGAAAACATTTATGTTGATTTAATCCTTACTTCAAAAATTACACAATTTCAGGAGGTAATAATAACCGCGGGATCTTTCGAGGCAAGTGATGTTAAACGGGCCGTAGTGTTGCGTTCAAGGGACATCGGAACAACTGCCGGAGCTACGGGTGATATAACTAAAGCAATTGAGACTTTACCGGGAGTTCAGACAGTAGGCGAATCAAACGGATTATTTGTCAGGGGGGGATCGGGGTCAGAAAGTAAAGTTTTTATCGATGAAATGGTAGTTCAAAATCCATATTATAGTCCGGTACCGGATGTTAAGATGAGAGGACGGTTTGATCCATTTATGTTCTCCGGAACTGTTTTCAGCACAGGAGGATATTCCGCCTTGTACGGGCAGGCGCTTTCTTCCATACTTTCTTTAAAAAGCCATAGTTTAGCCGATTCAACAAATACCGGAGGAGGTATTCATGCCTATGGTACCAATTTGTTTCATGTACACCGGTGCGAAAATACTTCAATATACCTTAAGGGAGAGTATAATAACCTGACTCCTTACAATAACACATTCAAGCAAATTACTGAATGGGAAAAATCTCCTGAAAACATCGGGATAACATTAAACTTCCGACATAAAATCTCAAAAAATGATATGTTTAAGTTCTATGCAAATTATTCGCGTACAGAACTTTCAATGAAATATAATAACATTGACAGTATCAACCGGGAAAGTCTGTTCGAGCTTAAAAACAATGATCTTTATATAAATTCGACATACAAAAAATATTTTAATGAAGAAAAATGGTCGGTATTCATAGGAACATCTTATTCGAAAGATATTGATGATGCTTATATAGACAGCACAAATATGTCGGAACATGAAGAATTAGGGCAGGGTAAAATTATCATTACAAACAGCTCACTTCCGGGAATGACTTTTTTTTCCGGCACCGAAATACAATTTAAAAATGTCGTTGGAAAAGAGGGTTTATTAACCGGGGAGATCAATGATATTTATACAGCCGGTTTTTTGGAAGGGAACTGGGCTGTTACGTCTAATATAGGAGTGAGACTGGGATTAAGGTACGAATACTCGGATTTTTTAAAAGAGTGGAATATAGCTCCCCGTTTATCAATGGCTTATAAGACCGGTAAATACAGCCAGGTATCTTTCGCATATGGTAAGTTTTATCAAACTCCGGAAAATGAGTTCTTGTATTATAACCATAATCTGGATTTTGAAAATTCCATCCATTATATTGTAAATTATCAATTAATGAAGGATAAAAGGATATTAAGGATAGAATTATATGATAAAGAGTACAGAAGCCTTATAAGAAATATTCCCGGACAGGATAAAGCCTTCAACAACCAGGGATCGGGATATGCCAGGGGTATTGACATATTCTGGAGAGATGAAAAAACCATTTCTAATGCCGATTACTGGATATCATATTCATTTCTTGATACGAAAAGAGAATATCGCGATTATCCTATCCCTGCTGCACCCGATTTTGTATCGAAACATAATGTTACGGTTGTCTATAAGCATTGGATAAGTAAGATTAGTTCAAATGTCGGTTTTACTTATTCATATTCTTCAGGAAGGCCCTACTATAACCCGCAAAGGCCTGATAGTGAATTCCATAAAGACATAACTCCTGCATATAATAATCTGAGTTTTAATATCAGTAAAATGCTAAGAATATTTGGCAGGAGCTCTGTAATTTATATCTCTATGGATAATGTTTTGGGAGAAGATCATATTTTTGGATATTATTACTTGCCAGATAATGCGGGCAGGATCCCCATAAGACCTTCCGGTATAAGATCATTTTTTGTTGGGTGTTTTATATCGACATATTGATCGTTTTTAGTAAACCAATAGAAATCTGAAGTATGAATAAGATAGTAGTTACGATACTGTTGCATATTATATGCATGGGATTGTTTGCTCAGGATAAGCAATATATTGAGACGATGAAAGAAACCATTGCTACTATGGACACGGCAACAAGTTTTAAGACTTTACAACAGGCAGCAAATCAATTTGAAAGAATAGGAGATGCTATGCAAAACCAATGGCTGCCATATTATTACAGCGCCTATTGCTATGTACAGATAAGCTATCTGGTAAAACCAGATCAATTAAAAGACCTGAATATTGAAAAAGCAGAAGAATTAAATAATAGTGCAGATAAAATATCTCCGGATAATTCCGAAATTTACGTTATGAAGGGTTTTATTCTTCAGGCAAAAATGAACATTGACCCCATGACTCGCGGTTTTAAGTATAATAGAGAATGTCTTGGAATGTTTGAAAAAGCAAAGGTGCTGGATCCTGAAAACCCGAGAAGCTATCTATGGCATGGAGTAAACCTGTTTAACACTCCGGCGTTTATGGGTGGCGGGAAAGAAAAGGCTTTGCCTTTGCTCGAAAAAGCAATTGAGAAATTTGAAACATTTCATTTGAAAAGTGATATTCATCCTGACTGGGGTAAGGAATATGCAGAAAAAACGATTATTAAATGCAAAAATTAATTACATCGCATGAGTATAAAGAATGAAAAAACCGTAAATATCGATAATGCTTTAGTCAGAATAATTTGTATTGCTTTCATTGGAATAATAATGCCCTTAATTTTTTATGCCGGATCTGATTATTCCGGATTAATCAAGTGGATTATCATTTCCACGTCACTTACATTTATTGCATGGGAAACAAGCAGGCATATTATTTCATTTTTGTGGGATAAATATCCCTGGGAAGTAAATCCTGTGTTACATCTGTTATTTAATATCTTATTTCTTACAATTTTAACTATAATATTATTCTTAATAGTATATTTTGTAAACTGGCTTTTCGACGACATTTCCGGCAATTATTGGAAAAGAATGAGGGGAGTTCATGTAGCAATTTTCTTAATTACATTTTTAACAACATCGATTTATGAAGGAATATTTCTGTTTTATAAGTGGAAAGAATCTCTTGTATTAGCTGTATTACTTGAGAAAGAGAATATCCAATCTCAGTTTGAAACACTAAAGAACCAGGTTAATCCCCATTTTTTATTTAATAGTCTTAACACGTTGTCATCGCTTATACCGGAAAATCCCAAAAAAGCAGTAGAGTTTGTAAATAATTTTTCTTCAATATACCGGTATGTTCTTGATGTTAAAGAATTAAATTCGGTAGAACTTAAAGATGAGCTGGATTTTGTAAAATCGTATATTTACCTTCAGAAAATAAGGTATGGTGAGAATTTGCATTTAATAATAAATATTGAAGAAAATAAATTACTTTCCCACATCATGCCATTATCGTTACAGGTATTAATTGAAAATGCCATAAAGCATAATGAAATTTCTGATGCCTATCCTTTAAGAATTGAGTTAACTAACACAAATGATTATCTTTTTGTCAAAAATAATCTGAAGAAAATTTCAGATACTTTGGATTCACCTAAAATGGGACTTAAAAACTTAATGGAAAGATACAGGTTGGTATCATACAATAAACCTCATTTTCATCAGAACGAAAATGAGTTCATCGCAGGGATCCCATTTTCAGATGATATATAATTTTATCAATACTGATCCATGAATGTGTTAATCATTGAAGATGAAAAAATTGCTGCTCAAAAATTAGAGCAATTACTTCATCAGATAGATGAGACAATTAATGTGGTTGCAAAAATTGGTACGATAAGAGATGCTGTTGCATGGCTTGGCGATCATACACCTGATTTAATCTTTTCTGATATTCAGTTATCCGATGGTTTGAGTTTTAACATCTTTGATAAGGTAGAAGTAAATACACCCATTGTTTTTACAACTGCTTACGACCAATATGCAATTAAAGCGTTTAAAGTAAATAGTATCGATTACTTACTGAAACCAATAGATATTGAAAAATTAACTCAGAGTGTGGATAAATTCAAGAATCTCACAAGACCTGCGGATATAGGCAAAATAAACCTGGAAGCCCTGATCAAATCCTTTGTGCTAAAGGAGGGGACTTATAAGAAGAGGTTTATTATTACGGTAGGTCCAAAAGTCAAAATAGTAAACATTGAGGATATCAGTTACATTTTTATTCATGACAAAAATGTTTTCCTAAAGACTAAAACGAATAAAGTTGTTGCTATTGATTATTCGCTCGAAGCATTGCAAAAAATATTAGATCCCGAGCTTTTTTTCAGGATTAACAGAAAATATATTGTTCATATTGACTCCATTGATAATATTCATATTTTATCAAAAAGCAGAATAAAAATAACATTAATTCCTCCGGTTGATGATGATATAATCATAAGCTATAACCGCTCCGGAAATTTCAAGAACTGGTTGAATAAGTAACCGTAAAACGAATATTTCTTTCCTTCAGATAACTTATTATAAACTCAAAACATGCCGGATCTTTTCCAACAAGTTCAGGAGGGAATACTCCATTTTCAGTAAATACTTTATTTAAGATCATTTCAACGGTTCCTGTGGCTGTAAAGCCCGTTGTTCTTGCCATGGAAGATATTTTCTCATTAGCATCAAACTCATCATACAATTCATAAATAATTTCCTTATTCACATTATTTTCCGTACCTCTCAATATTATACGCATAACGGTGAATTCAGGTTCCTCAGGACCAAGCTTCCATGCATCGAATAAAATCTGTGTAGTAAAATCAAAAGGAATAACCTCTATTCCATTCATAAGAATGGGTTCCCGGTCAAAGAAGCCGGCAGATTCAAGCGCCTGGATAAGTTTAATATGTCCCGGATACCTCAGTGTTTTTTCTTTCATACAGGGGATATGTTTCATTGTATAAATTAATGATCTTAATCCATCCGTATTAAATGCTTCCAGCGTACCAATTTCATCGAAATGAACTAACTCTGCATCACTCATTGCCGGTTTTACTATTATATTGCCATTTTCAACATAGCGGGCCGGGCGGGTATATTCTTCAATCACATCGCATGGGGAGAAAGGTGCTTTATATTCAAAAGGGAATGTCCTGATCTTTGGCAAACCGCCAACCATATATTTAACCTCATTTATTTTCATCGTCATGTTGTGATACCCCACAATGTAGTTTGGCATTCCCGGGGCAATACCGCAATCCATAACGACCGTTACTTTATTTTCCTTTGCCAGTGAATCCAGAGACAGAACATCTTCAGGGAGGAATGAAATATCTACCAGATTCTTTTTTTGTTTAATAACCTGTATCATTGTCTGCAAACCAAGAAATCCCGGAACTGCAGAAATTACAATATCATAATCCTTAACAGCTTTTGATAGTTCAGCATGATCTGTAACATCCAGAATGTTTGTTTCTATATTGGATTTATTTGATAACAGATCCAGGGCATTCTTATCCAGATCAACTGAGGTAATCTGATGCTTTTTTGATAAATCGACAGCCATAGCCCTTCCTACCATACCTGCTCCCAGTATAATTATTTTTTTCATGATCCATTTAGTTAAACATGTACTAAATATAGATAAAAGAGAGCAAAATAAATATATGCGGTTACATTAATTGCTCTGTCGGATTATTAAGAAAAGTCAAAGCTTAAGCAATGCAAGATCTGGTCATAAAGAAAATAGAAGAGAAAGCTGACAAATTGTTAGCTATCCTGGAAAGCTTCAAATAAAATCTTTCACTGAAAGATTTTTGCTATTCTTCTCTGTTATTGACCACTAAATAACACAAACATAACCGCTGCAAGGGCTGCTCCAATACAAGGTCCTACTATCGGCACCCAGCTGTACTTCCAGTCGCAGTTTCTTTTTCCGGGTATTGGAAGAAAGAAATGCATTATACGCGGCCCCAGGTCACGTGCAGGATTAATTGCATAACCTGTCGGTCCGCCTAATGAAAGTCCCACTCCAAGTACAACGAGTGCCACCGGTAATGCGTTCAACGCTCCCAGTCCAACTTCCGGTTCAGCCATATAAAGTACTGCCAGTGCAAGTACATAGGTGCCGATTATTTCCGTTACCATGTTGTACCAGTAGCTTCTTATGTTCGGCATTGTACAGAATACTGCAAGTTTGGAATCGGCATCCATTGTGGCATCAAAATGTTTTTTATATGCCAGCCATACAAGGCCCGACCCGAACATTGCCCCGAGTAATTGTGCACTCATATATAACGGCATAAGTGAGGCACTAAATTTACCTGCAAGCACAAGAGCAAGAGTAACTGCAGGATTTATATGAGCACCACTAACATCAGCCGCTATCAGCACTCCGGTAAAGACTCCAACGGCCCACCCGAAGGTTATTACTATCCAGCCGCTATTATTACCTTTTGTCTTGCTTAAAAGAACATTGGCCACGACACCGCATCCGAGAACCATTAACATGGCAGTGCCGAAAAATTCTGCAAAAAATTGATTCATTGGTTATTGGTTATTGGTTATTGGTTATTAGTAAAAGGCACAAGGTTCACGGTATATGGTACAAGGTTCAAATACCGTGTATCGTGCACCGTGTACCGTATTTATTTATCACCAGCCCATGCCTCAGCTGCTTTTACTGCCCTGTGCCATCCCTTAATTAATGATTTCGTTTCACTTTCTTTCAAACCGGGAGTAAAGGTATGGTCTATCTGCCACTGTTTTCTTATCTCCTTCAGATCAGCCCAGAAATTCACTGCAAGTCCTGCAAGGTAAGCTGCGCCAAGAGCAGTTGTTTCCGTTATTTTTGGCCTCACTACTTTTGACTGCAGAATATCTGCCTGAAATTGCATCAGATTGTTATTTACCGTTGCACCTCCATCGACTCTGAGTTCTTTTATGTCGATTTTGGAATCCTTTTTCATGGCCTGCAGGACTTCAAGAGTCTGGTAACATATACTGTCGAGTGCGGCACGTGCTATATGTCCTGCCGTTGAACCTCGTGTAATTCCTGTTATTGTTCCACGTGCATGCTGATTCCAGTATGGAGCCCCCAGTCCTGCAAAAGCGGGGACAAAATATACTCCTTCACTTCCCTGGACTGAAGCTGCAAGCTTTTCAACATCTGCTGATTTTTTTATTATTCCAAGTGAATCACGGAGCCATTGTACGACTGCCCCGGCAATGAAAATACTTCCTTCAAGGGCATAATATGTTTTATTACCAGTCTTCCAGGCAATGGTTGTCAGAAGTCTGCTCTTTGATTCAATTGGTTTGGTCCCGATATTCATTACCATAAAACATCCTGTACCATATGTGTTCTTAACCATGCCCGGTTCAATACACATCTGTCCGAAGAGAGCTGCCTGCTGATCGCCTGCAATACCCGCAACCGGAACAGGAGAGTCAAATACTTCAGAAGCCATACAATATTGTTCACTCGATGATTTTACTACCGGCAGTATACTTGAAGGTATATCAAAGATCTTCAGCAGTTCATCATCCCATTTAAGGGTATGTATATTGAACAACATTGTTCTTGACGCATTTGTAACATCAGTGATATGAAGTTTCCCTCCCGAAAGATTCCATATCAGCCATGAATCAACGGTCCCGAAAGCAAGCTCTCCTTTTTTTGCCATATCACGGGCTCCTTTTACATTATCAAGTATCCACTTCAGTTTTGCAGCAGAGAAATAGGCATCGATAATCAATCCTGTCTTTTTCCGGATCTTCCGGCTGTATCCCTCTTTCTTCATGTTATCGCACAGACCCGAAGTCCTCCTGTCCTGCCATACTATGGCATTATAAACAGGTTTACCTGTTTTCCTGTTCCATACAATTGCTGTTTCCCTCTGATTTGTTATGCCAATAGCTGCTAAATTGCTGCTTTTGATGCCGGCCCTGGTCAATGCTTTCTTCGCAACCTCAGCCTGGCTTGACCATATCTCCATCGGATTATGTTCGACACAACCAGGTTTGGGATAGTATTGTTTGAATTCTTTCTGGACAGCAGCAACAGGCAATCCGTTATGATCAAATACAATTGCCCGTGAACTGGTTGTACCCTGATCAAGAGCAAGAATGAATTTTTCCATTTTATAAATAATTTAATATCAATTTGTTGTATTCCTCTAATTGTTGTTCCTTCCATTTGTTGTCATATTTAAATTCTTCAGCCATTATATCTGCAACTTCAGGTGCAATAGTGATGCTCGTACGGACATCGAGGAACAGTGAACGGGTTCTTCTTGCAAGCATATCCTCAAGAGTCCGCGGCATTTCATTTCGGCAAATCCAAATTATTTCAACTTTTGTATAAGGAAGAAGCGGATTAAGCAGTTCTCCCAGAGAAGGATGTTCACATATCATTGTTTCAATTTCAACTGCTTTATTGCCATAGATCTGAAAACGTTCTGCATGTAATGCCGGATCATGAGAAAAGAAGCTGATTTTTTTTGTCATGCATTTCCTGTTTTCCAGGATTCCTGCTTTGATAGCCCTGTCAATAGTCTCCTCGGCCATACGGCGGTAGGAGGTCCATTTTCCGCCTATAATGGAAAGAAGTCCCGATGAAGACAGAGTTATCTTATGCCTGCGAGAAACCTCCCTGGTGGCTGAAGGATTATCCGGATCAGCGGCCAGAGGCCTTAATCCTGCAAATATGCAGAGTACATCATTTCTTGAAGGTTTTTTTACCAGGTATTTTCCTGCTGTTCTGAGAATAAAATCCACCTCTTCATCCAGGGCTTTTGGCTCCAGCGTTATTGTATCAAGAGGAGTATCTGTTGTGCCTGTAACAACCTTTCCATACCAGGGAATGGCAAAAAGGACCCTGCCATCATCGGTTTTTGGGATCATTATTGCCGATTGACTTTGAATAAATGAATTATCAAGTACAATATGCACACCCTGACTTGGCCGTATTGTCTTCTTTGAAAGGGGGTCATCCATGTGGTGTATCTCATCAGCAAAAACACCTGTGGCATTTATAATAACTTTAGCGTTTATATTGTATTTACTTCCCGTCTCCAGGTTTTCCGCATAAACACCTGTTACCTTTCCTTTTTCATTCTTAATCAGGTCATTGACTCTGAAATAATTCAGGACAATACCTCCGTTTTCCACGCATGCATTTGCAAGAGAAATTGCCATTCTTGAATCATCAAACTGACCATCATGATAGACTATACCTCCCTTAAGTTTTTCAGGTTTTAAAAGAGGCAGACGTTTTAATGTTTCTTTATGATTGATAAAATATGATCTGCCGAGGCTCAGCCTTCCTGCAAGCAGATCATAAAATTTCAGGCCGACAAAGTATAGAATGACATCCCATACTGTATAAACCGGTATTACAAACTCCTGGTTTGATGTTAAGTGTGGTGCGTTCCGCAACATTATCCCTCTTTCATGAAGGGCCTCTTTTACAAGAAGAATATCACCCTGTGCCAGATATCTGACTCCTCCATGAACCAGTTTAGTACTTTTCGAAGAGGTGCTTTTCGCAAAGTCTGATTGCTCTAAAAGAAGAGTCTTGTAACCTCTTGTTACAGCATCCAGAGCAACACCCAGTCCGGTAGCACCGCCACCTATAACTATTATATCCCAAATCTTTTCTTTATTGTGCTGCAAATCAGCGATTAAGCTGTCTCGATTCATGTAAAATCAGGTTTGCAATTTGTGTAATAATGTTACAGAAAATAAATGAGAATTCAATCGGAAGATCGTAAATTATATCACACAGTATTTAATGTAACAGATGTTTAATGTTATCAGGATCACCGTCGTTTTCCGCAGGAGTGATTTTCAGGATTTTACAGATCAGATTATAGATATCTACATTATTTAGTCTGTCAAAAGAGTATCCTTTTTTAAATGCCGGCCCCGCAGCATAAAAAATTGCGTGCATATCGGTGTTGGCATTATCATAGCCGTGTGCGCCTCGGTTGTATGATGATCCATTCCGGCGTGTTCCGATGCTCCAGGAGCTGTCTGCAATAACAACAATATCCTGGATACGCGGGTTTGATCCATAATGCAGCCGTTCAGGCAAGTCCGCTTTGTCATAAGCCTTAAAGCCATTCCCCTTGCTCAGATAATAAAGAACACTATCTTTTTTCCCTTCTGCGGGATTAATAGTGTAAACCGGGTTACTTCCGAATATTGAAGCAATCATTCTTTCAGGCACAAGATCCTTCAGATTCACATACCGGTCAGGTGAAATAGTTGACATACCGTGGTCCGAAAGAACAATCAAATTGATTCGCTTCGCATAACGAAGAGTTGATAATTTATGCCGCAACACCCCTAAAAGACTGTCAAGTCTTTCAACTACCACTCCTGTCTGAGGCGAAACAGGTCCGAAATCATGACCTACGGCATCAGGTTCATCAAAATAAAGAGTAATGAAGCCCGGTCTTTTTTCGGGGATATATGAGAGCCATTTTACCACAGTATCTATTCTCTCTTCATAAGTCATGCTCTCGTCATAAAGTTTCCAGTATGTAGCATGTTTACCTTTAACTGGTGCTTCGGAGCCCACCCAGAAAAATGTTGCCGATAATATCCCCTGGTTTTCAGCTGTCACCCATATTGGCTCTCCGCCATAAAATGCAGGATTCATAACTGCCTTATTGTCGCTCATCCTGTAAAAAAGACCCAGATCCGGAGCCGGAAAATTGTTGTTTACCAGTCCGTGATGATCAGGATAAAGGCCTGTAGCAATAGTATAATGGTTTGGGAAAGTGATTGTTGGGAATGAAGGGATAAGCCTTCCGGCTTTAACGCCATCCCTGCCAAGCTTATCAAGATTCGGAGTATTGTAAATCTCCGGGTAATCCCACCGAAAGGCATCCATTGAAACCAGTACCACGTAATTTTTATAAGGGCCACGTTTGTCTCTGCTGAATCCTGTTAAAAGGATCGGAATTAACAGAATAATTAAAACATTATTTAAATCATGTTTCTTCTTCATTGAAAATTAATTTGTTTATTCATTTGTCTTCTAAATTCAGTTCCGGAATTTCAGACATGACGTAGCCTGAAAGGATCCGGTGTGAACAGGATCTCCCGGGACCCCCGTTTTATAAAAAGAGGCTGATTACCCAGCCTCTTACAAAATTTTTACACCTCAAAGCTGTCGCACTCGCGGTATGCCTGTATAACACGGGCTTCGCCCCCTTTTGAGCGGTTGCTTACGCCATGCTCCATACAGAGAACCCCATCGTAATTCTTACTATAGATATATTTGAATATATTCTTATAGTTTATTTCACCTGTTGTAGGCTCATTACGCCCCGGATGATCACCAAGATGGAAAGCTGCAATCTCGCTCCAGGCTGCTTCGATATTGGGTATCAGGTTGCCTTCTGTTATCTGCTGATGATATAGATCGTCAACAATTTTGCATGAAGGCCGGTTGACCGCACGGCATATCGCATAAGCCTGTGGAATTCTGGTAAGGAATAATCCCGGGTGATCCCGGAGTGTATTCAGCGGCTCAAGGACAATAATAAGTCCTCCCCGTTCAGCTATATCGCAACAATACCTGAGATTATCTGTTACATTGGCAGTCTGAAAATCCGGGTGAAGTCTTTCATCATATCTTCCCGGAACCATAAGACCCCATTTCACACCTGTTCTCTTTGCACATTCCACACCCTCTTTTGTTTTGCCAATCAGCATCTCACGTGTTTCCGGTTTATTGAGAACAAATGATGTTACTGAAAAATCGGCATAAACAACAAAGGGACCAAGTTCCATACCAAGTCTGTTAATTTCCCCGGCAATTTTTTCCTGTTCTTCAACCGGGCGACTCATAAGTCCGTTATCAAACATGGCCCTGAATCCCATGTCGTAGCAGAATTTAATATGATCTATCGGATCACTTCCGGCATGTTCCCTGAACATTCCGATGCTCGGGCCATATTTCAGCTTAAAAGGGACTACAGCATCCTGTACCTTTTGTCGTTTTTTTTCTGCTTCGGTTCCGAACAGTGCAGGAGCAGTAATTATTGCTGCCCCTGTTGCGGTAGCTTTTTTTATGAATTCCCTGCGTGAGTTGTTCATAAATGATTAATTTAATATTAGTTAGTTTTAAGTCTGGGGAACATAAGGTTCTCCCGGTATCGGCACTTCCTTTGGAATATCAACAGGCCCGAATTCAAATACTTTTGGACCAAGCTTCAAGTCAGAGTTCATCATTTCATCCCATGTAGTCTCCTTCCCGGTATAAGCCGAGATACGACCCATTATAGCCGTCAGGGTTGAAACTGCGGTATTTTCCAGTTCGTTAAATGGTTTGCCTGTACGTATTGAAGTCACCATGTCGATATGCTCCTGGACATAGGGATCCATCATATCCCTGGATGATGGTTTGCCCTCGTCATCAAGCGGATACTCATACTTCCAGATCTCTGTTCCTTCCATATCATAAATTGTATCATAGCAATTTGTGAATCCCTTTGTTCCCTGAATTCTCTCCGAGACATTATTGGCACAGCCGTTAATCTGGCGGCACATACTATGGAGATGTATTCCGTTCTCGTAAACAAAGTCAACAGAGAAATTATCGAACTGGTCACCGGTAACTCTTCTCTGCCGCGAACCCATGCCAACGGCCGATACTGGGTGAGAGCTTGTAAACCAATTTATTACATCGAGATTATGAACATGCTGTTCAACAATATGGTCGCCTGACAGCCATATCCAGTTCACCCAGTCGCGTATCATCCATTCCATTTCAGTCCACTCCTTGTTTCCATCACGATGCCACAGTTTTGACTGGTTCCAGTATACATTTGCCCCGACGATATCTCCAATAATACCACCGGCGATCTGTTGCCATGTGGCAACATAATTACGTTGGTGGCGGCGTTGTGTTCCTGTTACAATTGTAAGGTCAAGTTCTTTAGCCTTTAATGCTGTTGCCATTACGGATCTTGCACCGACAGGATCAACACAAACAGGTTTTTCAGTGAAAATATTTTTGCGGGCAGCCACTGCTGCTGCAAGGTGCTCAGGTCTGAAAAATGGAGGGGTTGCAAGAATTATTATATCCACCCCTGAATCAATGACTTTCTCAAAGGCATCAAATCCCACGAAGCAATTTTCTTCCGGGACCTCCTGCTCTTTTTGTTTTAAAATGCTTGCCCTGCAATTGTCAATACGATCCTTAAAAGTATCGCCTAATGCCGTAATTTGAAGGTTTGGCCCGGCACTGAGGAAATTAATTGCAGCTCCTGTTCCGCGACCTCCGCAGCCAATCACACCAGCCTTCAGAACCGGTCCGTCGGGAGCCTGGTCGAGCCAGGAGACAGCAGGAACAGCTTTTTTAGTCTCACGGGCACAACTTGAAATTATTGATGGAACAATAATACCTGCGGCACTAACAGTAGCTGCTTTGCCCAGGAAATTACGCCTTGAAATACTTGATTTTTTCATTTTGGTCAGATTTTATAAGTCATAAATTTAATATTTTCCTGTTTTATCATCAAATTCACAAACAACTCTGAAGCCAACATTAAAACAGTCGGAGTACCACCAGATGCTTTTGGGCATTTGGGGATCAGTCTTAAGCCAATCATCGGTACGCGTATAATCTCTTGCAGCACTTCTCAGGCTGCCTGCCATATCCATAAATGATCCTCCGCGGATAACGTGCTCCTCTCCTGACCCGGGACCGGCAGGATCCTTTACAACACCGGACTGATATTGTGAATAGGTGTCAGGTTGATACCAGTCGGAGCAGAATTCCGCAACGTTGCCCGACATATTTTTCAGCCCGAAGGGATTGGCTTTTACCACATCGGGTGGCTGTGTTTTGCCCGGACTATTTTCTCTGTAAATAACATACGAATTTATAATCGAAGTATCATTCCCGGAGATTTTTGCTCTAAGACCGCTTTTCTCAAATTTTTCGGGATCTCCCGGGAAGAAATAGGGTGTTGCCGTTCCACCCCTGCATGCATATTCCCACTCCGCTTCTGTTGGAAGACGATATGTCTTGCCGGTAACTAAAGAAAGCCATTTACAGTAAATTTCTGCAGCATGAAAGCTGAAAGAAATAGCCGGCCGTTGTCCCATACCCCATCCCTGGTCGGGCTGGCCATAAGGAGGTGTCGCACCTGATATTGCATCGGTTTCAGAAGCCGGACCCGATCTCAGCCCCTCCGTATCTGTCGTTCTTCCTTCAGCAGATGTCTGGGCATAAAAGGTAAGATATTCATTCCAGGTAACCTCAACCTCACCCATGAAAAACGGACTTATCTCCACCTCTCTGACAGGACCTTCATCCTCTTGTCTGAAAGGTTCATCCCCGGAACTTCCCATTTTAAACACCCCTCCGGGTATTGAAATCATCCTGAACGATACTGATGAACCAGGTATCTGCTCGGTAAATGAGGCAAATTGAGTTACCCTTACAGGTTCGTTAAATATTTCTTTAGGTGCAGATGATACTGTTCCGAATGTAGTATTACTCCCGTGCGCATATCCCTCGATGTAATGACCTGCATTCAGATGGCAGTTAATACAGTGAAGATCAGGTGTTTTTTCAGTCTGTTTATAATACAGATGTGCATCCTCACCCTCTTTTGTCAGCTCCAGCGGAAAAAGATTCTCATGGCATTTTATACAGCTGCTTTCGAAAACATGCCTCCTGGCAATCTCAAGTCTTCCCCGCTCATCCCAGTCGAATGAAGCAGAATCTTTGGTCCAGTAACTCCATAGATCACGTAATCCTGTCGTCCCTTTTTCCCAGAGATAGTTTTGACCTTTTGGTGGAAGATGACATTCAACACAGGCCGTCCTGTATCCCGATTTCGTCTCATAATGTACCGATCTTTTCCACGACAGATCCGCAACCGGATGGATATGGCATGAGATACAATATTCATTTGTCGAGGTATTATTCAGAATTCTGCCTGCACCTAGAATAAGAAGAATCCCGATAATAAGACCTGGAGAAAACCATAGCAGAAATCTCTTCATAGCCCGAGATTGACCGTATGAAGATAAATATTTATACTTTTACTATCCCATTATTATTAAATAAATATATGAAACGACTCATTTCCATTTTACTCAGCTTATTTATCACTATTACCCTATATTCTCACCCATGGAAACCATCTCATTATGTGATAGTTGACACTGACGGAGGTATTGATGATATAAAAGCCATTACGATGCTTCTGGCTTCGCCTGATGTAAGGGTACTTGCCATCACCGTTTCACCGGGCGTGCTTTCGATGGAGAATGCATATAAAAAAGTCAAAAGCCTTCTGAATTCATTTTATCATGAGGGTATACCTGTTGGAATAGACAAGAATAACAGCAAGAGCAGAGATGAATTCCCTGTTGCTCTCCAAACCATCTGGGGCGATGAATCCCGGATCAATATGGAAGAGGCTCCAGGCAATATGAAACTGATAGATGAAATTCTCGCAGTTGAAAAAACAAAGATCAGTTTCATCAGCCTTGGCAGTATGACAACAGCCTATAGTGCCCTGACAGAAATACCTGCTTTCAGGAAACAGGTGAAAGAGATCATCTGGAGTGCTGACGGGTCAGCTGATACAAAGGGATATAATTATAACATTGACAAAAAAGCATCAGAAAAAATGCTTAGGCAGGAAATCCCGGTACATATAGTAAGAAAATACAGTGATACAGATGTTGTTTTCTATGACGATGAACTTATCAGATCAATAAGTGCAATAAATACAGCATATGCCGAGAAGATAACTGAATTCTTTAATTCGGTGACGACAAAAAATCATAGCTTTTCGTATGAGGGTACAGATGAGATGGTTGCCGTTTTTATTCATTATCCTGATCTCTTTTTTAATGAGGTCACAGGTAATATTTCCGAATCCACACCCTTCTATCTTAACGGGATAAAAGAAAGCATACTGCGGATTCTAAAAGGCGAGACAGTCAATAGGAACCAGGTTATCAGGCAGTTACCTGTTGATCCCTCATTTTATTTCGAGGATATTGGTCCTGTGGTAACCGAAATAGTTTACAGGTACGGTATTGATGAATGGTCATCAGGTGTAATAGCCAATGAGCTGCACCGGCATCTTGGCATATATACAATTATCGGGGTCAAAATGGGTATCAGGGCCAGGGAATATTTCAATACGGGTGTTGATGAATTCAGAGCAACCTCGTATGCAGGATCTATATCTCCCTTAAGCTGTATGAATGACGGTCTGCAGGTCAGCACCGGGGCAACTCCCGGACATGGTCTGCTTACAGTAAGGAATGATACTGTGACAAGACCTGCTGTCGATATCACCTATCTGAACCGCAGGATACGCCTGACTCTCAAGCCTGAATTAATTAAAAAGATAAGTTCCGCTCTTAAGGAATATAATTTTGTTTACGGGCTCGACAGCAATATTTACTGGGAGCTTGTAAGGAAAGATGCCCTTAAGTACTGGCTGGAGCTTGACAGGCATGAGATATTTATAATAGAGGAGATGTAAATACACCTTATTTATTATACTCATCAAAGAAGTCATTGCCCTTGTCATCGGTCAGGATGAAGGCTGCCATATTCTCAACCCTGATCTTTCTGACTGCTTCCATTCCAAGATCTTCAAAATCGACGAGTTCTACTGATTTGATATTTTCAGCTGCAAGGACTGCCGCCGGACCTCCGACTGATCCAAGATAAAAGCCCCCGTATTTCTTACATGCTTCAATTACCGACCTGTTCCTGTTGCCCTTTGCAAGCATGATAAGGGAACCGCCAAGGCTCTGGAACTGATCAACATAGCCATCCATCCTCCCTGCCGTTGTAGGACCAAAACTTCCGGATGGCATCCCTGCCGGTGTTTTTGCCGGACCGGCATAATATACAGGGTGGTTTTTAAAATATTCCGGCATCGGGTTGCCCTCATCTATCATTTTCTTGATACGGGCATGTGCGATATCACGTGCAACGATCAAAGTACCTGTAAGACTTAATCTTGTTTTGACCGGATATTTTGTAAGCCGGGCAAGTATTTCTTTCATTGGTCTGTCAAGATTAACCACTACAGGCTTATCAAGTTCCGGCGCTTTTTCAGGCATGAAACGTTCCGGATTCATTTCAAGCTCCTCGAGGAATATCCCATTTTCATCGATCCTGGCCTTGATATTCCTGTGGGCGCTGCAGCTGACACCAAGGCCTACAGGACATGATGCAGCATGGCGCGGCATTCGGATAACCCTTACATCATGAACAAAATATTTTCCTCCGAACTGTGCTCCCACCCCGTATTCATGGCAGATCTTTTCGATTTTCTTCTCCCATTCAATATCACGGAATGCCCTTCCGCTCTCCTTCCCTGTCGTGGGAAGATGGTCGAGGTAACCTGCTGAAGCCTCTTTCACGGCTTTCAAAGTTGCCTCGGCGGATGTGCCTCCAATTACGAGTGCAAGGTGATATGGCGGACAGGCTGAAGTCCCAAGTTCCTTTATCTTATCATTTATAAATTTTGTCAGCGATTCCTCATTAAGAAGTGATTTTGTTTGCTGGTAAAGAAATGTTTTGTTTGCGGAACCCCCTCCCTTGGTAATGAAAAGGAATTCATATTTGTTCCCCTCAACCGAGTAAATATCAATCTGGGCAGGCAGGTTGTTTCCGGAATTTTTCTCGTCAAACATTGTATAAGGAACAATCTGTGAATATCTCAGATTCTTGTTTTGATACGTCTCATAGATACCTTTTGAAAGATAAAGTGCATCGTTCACACCTGTCCATACTGCTTCACCTTTTTTGCCAATCACAATAGCTGTACCCGTATCCTGGCACCATGGCAGATCTCCTTTGGCTGATATTACAGAGTTGTGTAACATCATATAGGCAACAAACCGGTCATTATCGGTTGCTTCCGGGTCATCAAGGATAGCAGATAGTTTTTCAAGATGAGATTTCCGGAAGAAAAATGAAAGATCCGAAATTGCCGTTTTTGCAAGCAACTCAAGACCCCGTGGATCCACTTTAAGTATTTTTCTTCCATCAGCAACTATCACTTTTACATGATCTTCAGAGAGAAGCCGGTATTTCGTTGTATCCTTCTCTATCTGAAAAAGTTTTTCGTAAATGAATTCTGCCATAATTATGTGTTATTTAATTAATATTAAATGGGTCAGGTTAAACTTAGATTGAATTATCCCTGATATTATCAAATATAACAACAATTAAGGAATAAAAAGATTTATATAATCATGAAATGTAATTACCCCTGAAGAGTAAATACCCCCGGGGGTTAAATCTCTGAGAAACTGAATTTCTCCTTTGCTCTGATCCCTTTGGGAGTCATCCCGACAGTACAGCATTCTACATGTTCGTCATGCTGAAAAACAAGGATATAATTTTTCTCAAGAGCTTCATCAAGAATGCTCTGTTTCTCTTCAATAGTCTTAAGTGATTCGATATCATAGCTCATGTTCCAGAGAAGAGGAAGATGAGCAACTGTAGGGATAAGATCTCCTGTGTACACCAGTGTCTTGCCCTTATAATCAATCACAGGGATCATCAAACCCGGAGTATGCCCATAGCAGAATCTGACCGAGAATCCATTGAACATTTCCCCCTCTTCATCTACCAGGTTAAGCCTTCCGCTTTCAGCAATAGGTTTTATGTTTTCCTCAAGAAAAGCATCAGCTTCTCTGAGATTATTTTTTGCAGCCCACTCCCACTGCGTTCTGTTTACATGGTATATTGCCCGGGGAAATACAAGTTCAAAACCCGGACCGTTCCTTCTGTTCCTTACACAACCGCCGCAATGGTCGGCATGGAGGTGTGTTAACACAACATCAGTTATATCTTCCGACCTATAGCCCCTCCTGGCAAGGCCCTCAATCATCCCCTCCCCGTTATGCAAATGCACATGACTGAAAAATTTAGCATTCTGTTTATCACCCCAGCCTGTATCAACAAGGATTTTATGCTCATCGGTTTCAATAATGAGCGAACGGAGCGTCAGCACTATCAAGTTATTCTCGTCAGAGGAATAAACCTTTGACCAGAGTATCCTGGGAACGACACCAAACATAGCACCCCCATCAACTTTGAAATTGGAAATATTGAAAAGGTCAATCTTCATCGTGATAATTATTCAGTAAAACAACAATTAATCCGGGCAGATAGTTTAATTTTCCTGACTTGTTCTGTATTATTCATAATCCCAGTGGAGGCCGGTTTTTTTGTTTTGATGTCATTTGATATGTAATCTGCATAAGGAGTCTTATCAACTGGTATGAGATCCATCCTCTTAGTCTTGTGAACCGGGTTCGCCTCCTGTTATATTCCTCAAAAATTACCTGGCGGCAGTCTTTCCTTATTATATCACGCAGTATCTCTTCAAAGTTTTGTACAAATCCCTCATCAAAAACGTTCACATTTATTTCCACGCTGGCATAGTCGCTCAGGTGGTTCAGGTTATAACTGCCTATGGTACACCATTTACCGTCGACCGCGGCAATCTTGGCATGAAGAATTGTGGGAAGATATTCAAAGATCTTTATTTTATTCCTCAGAATGAAATCGTAAAGAAAACAGGTTGCTCTTTTAAACATTGGCGCATCTGACTCTGCAGAGAGGACTATTATTATATCAACCCCCCTCATGCTTGCATTCCTCAGCAGTTTACGTTCATTCCTGCCGGGAAGGAAATAGCTGGCAAACATGATCATGCTTTTTTCCGCGGTCTTTATTGCATTCCTGTAGCTCCTCAGTATCTCAATTTTTCTACGGTACCAGTTATTTTGCCTGACCTTGAGTTTTATATTTTCATCATAAGTTACCGGGGTTTGGATTACCTCATGTGATTTCTCATCCTTCGACAGGAAGGTTTTATTCCATAATTTTCTAATAATTGACAGAATATGAACACATTCCGGTCCTTTTATCAGCAGTGCAAAATCGAGCCATTCCTTTTTTTCAGGAGTACCATGGTATCGGTCCGCAAAGTTCATTCCGCCGATTATTGAAACCTCACCGTCAACCATTACCACCTTTGAATGAAGCCGCAGACTAAGCTGAAATCCCTTTGTTATAAATGTCGGCGAAAAGAACCTGAAAAGAATACCGGAATCTTCAATACTATCAATAAGCTCCTTTGATAAATATTTTGTTCCGAACGCA
>Ga0307437_1000805_pt1 | contig 22847 bp, 18 predicted proteins | sample SalMarWE160390MG_FD_202146 | JGI IMG/M metagenome (GOLD analysis project Ga0307437, IMG submission 202146) | Salt marsh sediment microbial communities from the Plum Island Ecosystem LTER, Massachusetts, United States - WE1603-90 | ecosystem: Environmental > Aquatic > Marine > Intertidal zone >...
ATCGCCCGGCTGGCTCCATTTATGGATACCATAAAGTTAACCGAAAAAGGCTATCATCACTCATGGTGGAGATTTTGCTCTGCATCGGCGACGGAATCGAGCGGGGCGTGTTAGTAAAACACGTTTTTGGGCTGGAACGTCGATACTGCGGATACTTCAGTGACCCCTGCCTTCGAGGAAAACAAAAGCGAGATTACGAAGACCGGTACCGGAGGGCACAACCCGTAGTGACTAGAACCTTGAAGCGAATGGAAAAACGCGGACTGGTTCAACTGATTAGACACAGTAAATATGTTAAACAGGTTTCCCTGACCGAAGAAGGGCGAATAGTCGCTCGCCGGTTAGAGGCAGATGGGAGACTTTTTCCTGAGATTTCAATTAGAGAATAATAATGCGACACAACTTCAGCAGATTAACGGTTTCGGGGAACAAATTCCAGCACCCCCCGGTCCGTCCGCCATGATAAAAAAGCCCGGATTCCGGCCTGCCCTTTCCCCGGTCAAAGGATACAGGGCCAGCCGAACAGCATCGTGTGCAGACGGCATACGCCGCCCCGGGCATGTTTTATCTTATCAGTCCCCGGGGTGGTTATCAAGCATGTTGTCCTGCCCAATCCTACGGAATGTAAACCAGGACATTATTAACCATTACAAGGGATTGATTATGAAAACAGAACCCAATTTGAAAAATAACGAAGCCCCGGACATCGGGGAATCCCCGCCGGGCAAGCTTGCTTCTGCTTTGCAGAAATTCTTTGAAGCCTGCTGCAGCAAGGTTGCCGAGAAAACCGCCAAAGAGCTTGAGCAAAGCAAGAAAATAACATCTATCGAGTCGAGACTCGGCGAACTGGAATCTGAAAACCGCCAGATGTACGACCTGCTGGGCGACAGGCTTCCCAAGATGAGCGGCCTCGACGAACTGGTTGCCCAGCATACCAGGCTGCTCGAAGGTTTCCTTGATGAGAGGGTGATGGACTTGTTCAGAGGCATCATCCCAGTGCTAGACAGGATCGAGGCAAGGCTGTACGTACTCACCAACCTGATACGCTCGCGGAAGCTACCCGCCCGGGAGGCCCTGGAATTGCTCAGCTTTCTAAAGGGCGTGCGTATCGAACTCGTGTCGTTGCTGTCAGCCAATGGCATAGAGCAATTCACTACAGGCAAGAAAACATTCTCCGGCAAACACCACCAGGCGACGAAGTTTGTCACCTGTGACGACCCGTCGCTCGATGGAACCATTTTCAGATATTTAAAGCCTGCCTACAAGCGGAACGGGACCATGATAAGGCCGGAGATAGTTGAAGTTTACCGTTACGAAGATAACGGTGGAAAGGAGATTTAATCATGTCGAACTCAGTGATTGCAGTGGGCTTTGACTTCGGGACAAAACGGTCGAAAGCCGCCTACGTGGATGCAACCGAACGTCCCATAGCTATCCAGAACAAACGAGGCGACTTTTATACACCGAGCGTGATAGCCTTTGACGACCAGGGCAAGCCTTACCTTATAGGAGAGGAAGCCCTGCTTGAGGCCTTTGTGCGGCCTGACCATGTCTTGGCGGATTTCAAGCCCGAACTCGGCAGCAACAAGGTGCTCTACAAGGGCGATAAAGAATACACTGCCACGCAACTTGCCGCCCTGGTGCTCAAATCCATGAAGGAAGATGTGGAACGGGCAACCAACACAACCGTAAACTCCGCTGTTCTAAGCTGCCCGGCCAATACCAAGGACGATTTCAGGGCAGCCCTGATGGAAGCCGCAAGAATGGCAGGGATTGAACCGGAAGCCTTGATAGGCGAACCTTCGGCTGCGGGCCTGGGATATGCTTATAACAAACAGTATGACAGGCGTTTCGTGATATTCGATTTAGGCGGTGGTACCCTCGACGTCTCGGTCATCGAAGTCAGCGGTAACAACATCACGGTTACCGGCACAGAAGGCGTGCCTCAACTGGGCGGAAGGGATTTTACTGCCAGGCTGGAAAAACGTATCCTCGAAGCATTTGCCCGGCAAACCGGCGAACATCCCTCAAAACAGGACGACCCGCACTTCTTTCAGGAACTCTACCAGAAAGCCGAGGGTGTGAAAATCACCCTCAGTGAACGTGAAGACCGGACGGTGGTCATCGGCTGCCGCGGCAAGCAGGCAATTGTCAAAGTCACGCGAAGTGAATTCGTATCCATGTGCAGCGACCTGTTCGATCAGTGCATCGAATGTGCCGACAAAGCTATAAAGGGACGCGGCCATACATGGAAGGACATTGACAGCCTCGTGATGGTTGGTGGTTCTTCAAGGATGCCGTACATCCAGGAGCAACTGGCCAATATAAGCGGGCTTGCACCGAAAAACGACATCTTGCCAGACCGGGCTGTCGCTATCGGGACGGTCTTGAAGGCCCGGCTCGTTCTCGGTGAGAAAGGTGTTCTTCCGCATCCCGGCATTTTCGTGCGGGAAGTATCATCACATGATCTTGGCTGCTGTGTCCTCAAGCCCGGCGGTAAGGGCGAGGATGACCTGGTGCAAGTGGCGTTGATTTCCAAGAACACGCCGGTGCCTGCCCAAAAAACTGACAGCTTCTTCCTCCAGCACGAAGACCAGACAGCGGTGAAAATAATCATCGCCCAGGGAGATGACGGAAGCCCGCTCAGGCAGTGCCTGGAGATAGGCGAGATACAACTCGAAAACCTGCCCAAAGAGTCCAAACGCACCCAGCGGATAAAGGTGGACTATGCGCTGGATACGAACGGGATGGCAAAAGTTACCGCTACTGACCTTGTGGGAGGTGCGAGTGAAACAGTCTCCATCGACTGTAAAAAGGACGTGAAAAGAAAAAAATAACGAAAGGAGATTGGCAATGTTTTGGAGTAAAGGCAAACAAAATTCAAACCATTCGGATCAGCGTATTCTGGTTCTGGACCGTTCAACCTCTATGGAAGCCTATGATTTACGGCCTAACAGGTTGGCAGCAGCCAAAAACGCTGCTGCTGCATACGTTGAGAAACTGTGTGATGTGTCTCCGGAGTCACGGGTCTCCGTCGTCAGTTACGGCGACTCCGTAAGTGTTACGTGTGATGGCCTGAGTGTTTCGGAAGATTACGAGAGCATAATGAAAAGCATTGAAAAGATAAGGTTGAGCGGCAGCACGGATATTGGCAAAGCTCTGGCGAAGGCACGGGAGCTTCTCAAAAGCGGGACCGCGCAGTCACAGGTGGTCCTGTTAACCGACGGCGAGCATAATGGACGAACAGACCCGGTAGAGGTGGCCCGGAAGCTCAAGAAACGTTCGGTAAAGATTGATTGTGTGGGCATAGGGGGCAGGCCCGGCAACGTTAACGAACGGCTTATGAAAAAAATAGCATCCCGTGACGAAAACGGCCAGCCCTGTTATCACTTCATAAAAGATGGCTTCGAGTTGGTTGAGCATTTTAGAAGCCTGGCGGGTTATTTGAGCAGGGAGTAATACATGTTCGTGCAAGATTATGAATTCAACGGAGACGCGAAATGAACGAGAGAACCCGTAAGGATTTTCTGGACCTGTTGAAGAAGAGCAACCCAAGGCAGAGGAAGACTGCTGTCCAGCGTGTCGAGGGCAAGGTTTCGAGCGACGGCACCAACTACGTTAAGGAAGAGCTCAGTTTTATGTCACCTGACCTGACCACCAGGCAGGTGACATTTGTTTCCTCCAGGCTCTGCGATTGTGGAGCGATGTTGTCAGCAAACAATCCCATCTTGGGAACATGTCAGTATATAAGCGTCCGCAATAAAGTATGCGAAGTCTATTTATGCAGCCAGTGCAGCAGAGCATGTGAACGGTGCCGGAAAAGAATCTGTCCAAAACATTCCATCAAAGTCGGCGACGTTTTTTACTGCCGCCGGTGTGCGCCGTTGAAAATAGCGGCCAAGGCGCTGAAAGCGTTCTTCCGGATTGGTGAAAAGGAAAATAACGGATGAGTCGGCTTATCATTATAGTAATTTTGTTGCTAACCGTGGGGCCGTTGAGGAGGCCATTGTTCTCATCCTGGCGCACTGTTCTGCCTGTCGCGACCGGCGCCCTCGTGGGCTGGTGGGCATCCCTGCTTTTTCTCAGCTATATGTATTCCGGCCCGGTGTTTCTAGCCGGCCCGGTTCTCGGTGCCTTGATGATAGGTTCGGCGGGCCGGGCCTGGCTTTATGAAAACTTTCCGCCGGGAGGCAAATAGGATGATTGACAAGAGCTTATTCTTGATGTCGGAAGTCTTGGGCAGGGACGACCCGCAGGTCAAGGCCTTGTTGTGGGCGGCCCGGGACCCTGCGATTGCACCAAACGTTAAGATCATGATGGAAAACCTGCTGCGGGAAAAAGGATGGGACCCGCAGAACCTGCCCAAATTTTTCCTGCCCCGCAACATATCACCAAGCGATTACATAATCGGAACCGCTGTCAGCGGCAATGTTCACGATGGTGACATCGGTTTTTCGAAAGACGACCTGGATTCGCACATCGGCATATACGGGCAGACAGGAGGCGGAAAAACAACTCTGGTTATGTTGCTGCTCCTCGCCTTTACAAATCAGGATAAGAAAAATAGATTCTTCATTTGGGATGCCGGTAGTGAATACCGGCGGCTGCTGCCTTTTTACAGCCCAGCCGAATTGATATGGCTGGAGCCTGATAGTATGGGAATCAACCCGCTTCAGGTTCCTCTTAATGCCGAAGGCAAGTCGGTGATGTCACCCGCTAAATGGATAGATATGATCAGAGAATTGCTGCGGATGCTGTGGTTGAACGAACCATCCATAAATCTTTTCTGCGAGCTGCTTGACCAGGAATATCTGAAGCGAGGCGTTTACAGCGATCCGGTCAATGCAGTTTATCCTTCGTTAAGTGACATACTCGTCGAGCTTGAAAACTTGAAAGCCAGGCAGGGATCGGACCGCCACAAGGCGAAGGGAAAGCTCATAGACAGATTGGGCTCAATTTGCAAATCGTTGCCCGGACTTGGCGTTCAGCGTTCCCGCAACGTGTGTGAACTGTTCGGAAATCATTCGGTTATCCTGGATGTTTCAAACCTGCGGGATATTGGCCGGCCATTCCTGTTCTCGTTCTTATACATGGTATTCAGGTCGGTTTTTACATGGAAGAACCGGTCATAACCGGGATGATGGTTGCGGAGGAGGCCCACGAGGTCATGGGCGGCCAGATCAACAAGCGGACATCGGACCTTAAAGAGGCAATCGCAACCGGCATCTTGCGCGACATACGGAAATCGGGTTTTTGCGCTGTGGTTGTTTCGCAGCTTGTCCCCGACGTTGATAAAAGCATAAGGGGAAACATGGGTTCGGTGATTTCACTCCGGCAGGGAGACCACTATTGTGTCAAAGAGGCTGCCGCCGATCTCAATCTCAAACCCTGGCAAAGTGACGAACTTGCGAAGTTGGGCGACCGGCAGGCCGTTGCCAGATTCAGCAGGTTTGGTGAGCCGGTCAACGTTCTAATCGAGGATGCAGCTAAGTTGTTTCAAGTACCGAAACCGACGTGTGAACAGGCCAGGGCCAGAAGCAAGCCGGTCCTGGACATGATCCCCTTTGCCAAAAAGCTGCAGAAAAAACCGCCAGCAGATAAAGAGAATAGTGCCGCGCTCGCTCCGGACAGCAATGAATACAAAGACTTTGCTTACATTGCCCGCTTTCCCTACAAGCTCGCACGGGACAGGCAGGCGGAAACCAGACTCGGCAAAGACGCCGACAGCAGGGCCGCAAAGAAGCTCAGGGACCTGGGGCTGGTGCGGCTGGCTGGCAAGGCGGGTGCGAAGTTCATGCTTTACCGGTTGACTGATAGAGGCCTTGCCCTGGCCAAGAAGCTGGGCCTGCCAACCGCTGAACCGCACAAGGGCGGCACGGTTCACCGCTGCCTTGTGCATTATCTGAAACAGTGCCTGAAGGATTTTTGCCCGGGACTTTCCTGCACCGAGACCGGTGCCGCGGCGGCCGTCGGGAAGGTACTGGTTGAACCGGACTTGGTCGCGGTGCATCCCTGCGGCCGCCGCTGGGCTGCACAGTGCTGTGTGAAAAACAGCGTGCAGTATGAAACGGACAGGCTGCTCCAGCTGCTCGAATTAACCCGTCGCGCGCCCGAAGACCCGCAGCGGTTCGAGTCGGTCATCTGTTTGGCGGTTAATAAGTCCCACAGGCGGACTATCGAGCAAATAGTCAGACAGCAAACCGGAGGCAGCCTTCCGGGTAGGCTGGTTATGCTGGACTTCGATGAGCTGATTAATGGCGTGGACTGGAGAAATGCTATCACTCTGTAAAAATATCGTTTTGAACCGGGAACCGCTGCGCGGGGAACCAGACTATGCCCTGCTCGCTGTGCCACGGTTAGTTGGCCCAGCCATAAAGCACACCGGCTGTCATAAAGCCGGTCAGTTCACACACGGCATTTGCAGTGCTTACGGGCCAAGTGTGCTCTGCGCGGTTCGCTTTCATTCCGTACTTTTTCCACAATACAGCGTCCCCAATACCGCAATCACCTCCGAACCTGTACTGCTTCGGCTCATAACTCTAATTTCCGCAGTGCGAGTCTTGACGGGAAATCAGGTTAAGAGCCTCCGCTCATTGCCGTCCGGAGGTGATTGCTTGCGGTTAAGGGACGCTCAATGCAGGAAAAACCGGCTAAATGAAAGCACCGCTAACGGCACCACCCGGGGAGGTGAAAGTGTGAGCTATAAGATTGTTGCCTACAAAAATGGCAAAAAGATTGGTTCGATGAGAGACCACACCGGAAAGGTTATGGTCTTCAAAACCAAGCAAGAAGCAGAAACAACTAAAGGCATTGAATCCTTGCAAATAGAAAGTGTTGGCCTCAATTTGGAGATTGTCCAGATTAGGCAAAAGGCAGGTAAGAGATGAACTTACTGCCTTTTTTATTTTTTTAACAGACAGTAGCTGTTTTGTTGGTTCGCTGTGCGACTCGGTGAAAGGGTTAAGGATTATATTGGATGTTTTTAACAAGGCATGTTCGAAACATGAGTTGATACCCGCTTCACGGTGTGGCGGGTGTTGGGTTAGGCCGGACAGGGGAACTACTCCCTGCACGGCTGTTCTTCCTGCAACGGTCGGCCGTTGCAGGGGTTCACTGGCCGGAATCCGCGGGGCTGTCCGGCAGTTTCACCTTAGAACGGATAGGTGGTTACCTGTGCAGCTGTTAGCAGGTAATTGGTTCAGTTGGATGGTAGTGAAAAGTAATGAAAAGCTTGCTAATGATAATGAAGTGGAAGGATTAAGAAATGTGTCAGGATCTTAACTCGCCAATACCGGGTCCGCATCTTGACGGGCTTATCAGCTCCGACGGTCGCTTGCATCCCACCGGGCCAACGTGGCCCGATCCGCTGCTGGATGAACTGGAATTCCAGATTGAGAATCAGACTCCGGTGGAGCCTCTGCCCGTAGAACTGGAAGATCCTATGCAGGATGCTCTCGATATGGTTGAACGTCATATTGAAAGTGAACCGGAATCTCAAAAGAAAGTTTCGATACCAGATGAACCCATAGAACCGGGATTAATACCTTGCGATGAATCGTCACGACCGGTTGCGGGTACCCATAACCCGGCACCGGAATCACCACCACCGCCAATAGAGGAATTATCACCGGTAAGAGAATATCCCTATCCACAGCACAGGATGCACGGAGGCTGTACGGGCATCAGAAACCAGGGAAGTGATATGAGATACTGCCAGCTCCACGACTCCTGGATCCGGCTTCAGGATTGTGAAAATTGCAGTGACTACGAAGCCGGGGATACAGAAGAAGATATCTGCCGTTATGCCTCGTGAAATACAAAAGAACGGATTTATATCATGAGTGCACGCAGATGAAAAAAGAACGCGTTTTTTATGAAAGGAGATTTATTATGTCAATGCCGGAAAAAGAATTCAAAGTTGGTACTGTCTCTGCCACTATCTGGCCGCGGACAGTAAATTCGGACGGCGAGACCTTCACCGCCTACTCAGTAAAAATCCAGCGGAGCTACAGAGACCAGAACGGTGAATGGCAGGAAACGAATAATTTTCGCCCACAGGATTTGCCCGCTGTTGAAACTGTTTCAGGTGAGGCTTTCCGTTATTTGAAGCTGCGGACAAGAGAGCCTGACAAGGATAGTTCGGAAATCGGGTAGTATTCTTTTTGTGTTTAACTTTTAGAATTTACTTCAATGACGCAAACGGGGTGTCTTCGAGACAGGGATGTCTTTTTTGTGAATTATCATCGGTATGTCGGGTTGCGATTATTGTGCAAAATCAAAAATCTCAAAACAGTTATACATACAAAAGCGATAATAACCGCAACCAGAATGCGCGCCGGAAACCGCTCACTAAAGAGGAAATCACCGCTGCCTTCAAAAATGACAATCATTTTCCACCCTTGCTTTCCCTGGAACAGGCAGGCGAATTATCACATTATGCACCCGGTACAATAAAACGGCTTGTATCAGAAGGGTTTTTCTGCAATAGTGTAAAACGCAACAAACCTGTTCTTTTCTGGCGGGACAGGTTTGTGCAAGAAGTTATGGAAATGAATGCGGCCAGAGAAAGACAGGAAAACTCTAAAGCACAGAAAGGAGGACAGTGGAAATGAAACTGATTGACAAACAGATCGTCGAAGCTACAAAGCCGGCGATCTACATCGGCAAACGAACCTACAAAAGCAAAGGTTCAGATGATGTCCGCGTGGCAAAGCCATACTGGGCAGAGTATTTTGTTCACGGCAGGCAGCACCAGGAATCGCTCGGCGTGAGCAACAAAGCTGCGGCGGTCCGTGTCGCCTATGCACTGGCCGAACGGCTGGAACGCGGACAAATGAAGGTTCGTGACAGCCGAAGAACCGTTCAGGAACTGGCGGACAGGTATTACGGTTATTGCAAAGCCAGAAACCTTACGCCGAAGACCTTGACCAAGTACAGGGGGCAACTGGAAAGGTTCAAGCAGTGGTGCAAATCAGAAGGTATCCGCAGGGCAAGAACATTTTCACCGGATGACCTGTTTGCCTACAGGTCATATCTGTCTGAAATGCACGGCTTGTCCGAAAAGAGCATCTACGGTGAGACAATCCTTCTAAAGCAGTTGTTCAAGTGGGCTTCGAAGAACGGCTACCTGGCACGGAACCTTCTGGAGGCTTTGCGGTTTCCCAAGGTAAGGTCGGCCAAGCAGCCTTGCTTCTCAATGCAGCAAGTCGAATTGCTGCTTGCCAATTCAGAGCCTTGGGCGATGCCCATGTTTTCCGCTCTTGCTTTTACAGGCATCAGGGTAGGTGAGCTTCAGCAACTGAAGTGGGAAGATGTTCACTTTGGCAGGAACGTCATACACATTACCAGAGGGGGCAGCGACGGCAGAACCAAGAACAAGGAAGACAGGTTCATTCCTATTCACGGCCAGAAACTAAAACCTGTATTGCAGTCATTGCTGCGTAAATCGGAACTTGTATTTCTGATGCCGGATGGAAAGGCTGTTTCACCGAGGAAGCTTCGCAAATACCTCAAAGGATTGTGCAAGGAATGCGGATTTGAAAAACCAAAGCAGTACAAGCTGCATACCTTCAGGCATTTCTTCGCGAGCTATTGTTCACAGCAAAACCTTTCCTACAAGTACATCCTCGAATGGATGGGACACTCCTCCAGCAGCATACTTGACATCTACTTTACTATGAACGACCGTCAGGCCCAGTGGGCCATGAACAGCTTGAGCTTCAATGCTGAAAATAGGACAGTTCTAGGACAGTCAGGTGTGCATCCCTCAGCAATGCCTTCGCAAGTTACTAAATTCTAAGCACTTACAGAGCCCATTGAAAAATGAACGGAGAGGGCGGGATTCGAACCCGCGGTACGGGTTTATACCCATACGACGGTTTAGCAAACCGTTGCCTTAAGCCACTCGGCCACCTCTCCAAATCATTTCACAGTATTGAATCACGAATTTTACTAAAAATTACCTTTCAGCCACTGCAACTAAACTATATTTTCACCCCGACCTTCGGGCGAATGGCATTTCTATAACTATATTGTTTAGTTTCATGGTTATAGTTAAGGCTATTACTCATGGGAAAACCTAATTCTAAAAGAAAAACACATTTCGATAAATTTCGGCTTAATTTACATCCAAAAGGCCAAATTTGCAAGAAAATTTGACGTGAGTTACATTCTTTATGAACGGATCAAAACGAGGGGTCTTTCCCATTCCACGAATAGGACATTAAAAATAGAAAGCTTCCTGTCCGAAAATATCTTTAGCCAACCACAAAAGTCCCTCTGAACCTAAAAAGAATTATTACTCTCAAGTATCAAATATCAATGTTGGCGAGCACCCAGTAAACTATGGTATAATGCCCGAATGCTATAAGAGCTAAGCTGCGAGGAACCAAACATGATTGACATCAAACAAATACGGGAAAAACCAAAACTATTCAAAAAGGCGGCAGCAGATAAGCATTTTAACGTTGACATTGAACATTTGCTGAATATTGACGCCGAGCTACAAAATCATAAGAAGAAGCTTCAGGAATACGCCACAGAAAAGAATAAACTAGGCAAACTAATCCCTACTTTGAAAGACGAAGATGAAAAGAAAAGCCGCATAGAACTTCTGAGTGAGCTAAAGAAAAATGAAACTCAACTTCAAGATGAGGTCAAAAAGCTTCAGCCAGAGTTCGACGCGCTCATGCTGCAGGTTGCTCAGCCAACTGATGATAATGTGCCAATCGGTAAAGACGACACTGAGAACGTCGAAATAAGAAAAGAAGGCCATGTGCGGCAGTTCAACTTTGAGCCGAGGGATCATGTACAGTTAGGCTTGGCTTTGGACATCATAGACATCGAAAGAGGCGTAAAGTTAGCAGGGACGAGAAACTATTTTCTCAAAGCAGATGGGGCGCTTCTGCACTGGGCGGTGCTGCGCTTTGCGATGGACCTTATGATTAGCCGGGGATATGTGCCACTATCTGTTCCGCTACTGATGAAAGATGAGGCAATGCAAGGCACCGGTTACTATCCAGGCTCAGAAGACCAGACCTACCGGATGGAAAAAGACGAGTTAAATCTGGCAGGAACAGCCGAGGTGCCACTTACAGCATATCGTATGGGAGAAATACTCAAGGCTGATGAACTTCCTTTGAAATACGTTGCTTTATCAAGCTGCTTTAGGCGCGAAGCAGGAGCTGCGGGCAAAGATACGTATGGCCTTTATAGAATCCATCAGTTCGACAAGGTTGAGCAAGTCGTCATCTGTAAAAACAACATCGATGAAAGCAATAAATACCATGAAGAAATCTTGGCTAACGCTGAAGCAGTCATGCAGGCGTTAGAGCTTCCCTATCGTGTTGTAAACGTATGCACCGGAGACCTTGGAAGAGGCCAAGTGAAGAAATATGATATCGAAGCGTGGATGCCCTCACGAGGCAATTACTGTGAAACACACAGCGCCAGTAAATTTTATGATTTTCAGGCGCGACGGATGAATCTTCGTTACAAAGACGCCACCAGCAAAAAGAACACCTTTTGCCACACTCTCAACAACACTGTCATCGCCTCGCCGCGAATATTGATACCAATTTTAGAACTTTACCAGAACTCCGACGGCTCAGTGACAATACCTAAAGTGCTCCGGCCTTATATGAATGATAAAGAAAAACTCATCTGAAATAGCCAAGATTCGATCTGATACTTCTTTTATAACCATCATTCAATCGCAAAATTTGAGGTGTCTGCCGGTTCAGGTCTTGATTACGAGGTTCTTTGTCGTCATTCAGACTTATCTTCGGCATCAGACGCTGGCTCTCTTGCACCAGAAATATAACGCCATCTTTCTTTTAGCTTAGCAGCCTCATCTGGAGAAATTTTGCGGGACTTTGATCTTTCTCTTAGCCAAGGATTTCGGAATCCTTCTCTAATCTGCGCCCGGAATTTCTCCTTTTCCTCCTCAGACAAATTCGCCATCTTCTCAATAATCTTCTTCCTTTGTTCTCGCAGCACCGCTATTTCCTCATTCGAGAGATTTTTCCCTGCCGTAGGGTCGCCACGGTCAAGTAACGGTGTGCCCACGTCATCTAACACATTTCGCCTGTAACCTCGACCAGTTTCTGATATCAATCTGTTCCTTCGAATATAAGATCCAACGCCCAAAGCAGCAAGTAGCACTACAGCAACAATGATTATCATGATGACTGTGTTTAACTGCTTCATTTCATTCTCCCTGCTAATCGATTATCACAGATTGTCGAGTTTTCCATGCATAAGGTTTACAAAACCGTTTTTATATATTATATGCTCCTACACATATATCTTCGCTATTCCGCCTTTATCGACGATAGATGTACCTATAGATCAGTTAATGCCACATATTTGTAAAGATGGCTTCTTACCTAAGTCTTCTATATTTAGCAGCATAACATTATAACACACAACTGTGTATGCACTGAGCAAAAATGTACGCGAGGAGTAATTCCCGTCGCAATAGCCGAAGGCATCCATGTCGCGTTTTGAGTACGCATTTCAGTTTAAAACGATGGATAGGCCCTTAAGGAAATCCTAAATTGAAAGGTGGTGATTATCCAAAAAATCATTTGACACAGCCGACAGTCACGTGCACAATATGAACCGTAATTGGATAAGGGGCGAAGAATATAGGTGTGGGAGGCCATCATTCTAAGCTTCAACACTGCGTTAAGCGGGCGAAAAGAACCGTCCCTTTGGATGTGGGTCGACCGGGGAAAACTTACGCTTATATTATCGGCCTTATTATTTGTTCAAAGATGGGGGTAGGGTGAGAAAAGATAAATTATGTGCTCTTGATTCATCAAGAGATTGTACGTATTAACACAAGGATAAACAAAGATGGCGTATAGCCCTGTCTCGGAGTATACAGAGGGTCGAACTCACTCATGTTTGTCGGGAAAGGGTTGAATTTAAGGTCTGCGTAGTTTTCGCTGACACAATAACCTTATGGTTGCGCCGTATTAGCAAAGGACAATAAAAGCAAACTGCCTTCAGAAATTAGCGCGGTATTGCCGATAAATCAAGGAGGTGGCTTCATGAAGTTGGAACGAAGAAAACCTTCAGGCCGAGAAAAGGATCAAGCATCCGTAAAGCTCCTGGAGAAGCTGCGAGAACAACTATATTCGTCCAATGTATCAACCATTCGCCAGAGTGCGTTCAATCTGTCGTGGATGCAGGAGGACGGACTAGATATACTAAAAGAAGCTCTCTTCAGTGATTCGCTTCGACGTACAAAAAGCGCGGCAGCGTATGGATTACGAAAAATGCGAGGCCGAATGCGGAAGCCGGCCCTTGAGGTCTTGTCAGCGGGTACAAAGCATTCCAACAAAACCACAGCAGAGGCGTGCCAAAACGCTTTGCTGGTTCTAAAAAAGGCTAAACCGACTGCGAAGGGTCCATTTAAAAGAAAGCCACGGAAAGGCAAATTCAAGATAAAAGAAATCGTCAGAGGCAAACAAAAAAGGCAAGCGCATAAAGTAAGTAACCAAAAGAACCGCTTTTCAAAAAGATAGGTAGGTCAAAGTTCGGTGTCGCCACAATAGAGCTTGCGGGATTATTTTATACGCTCAAATTCTAATGCACTTATCTGCATCGGAGAGACGAGCACTTATAGCCAAAAACGATATCCTACAGTACACGGTACATTTGCTTCTGTGGAGATATGTTGAACAATTGTGTATCGGTCAGTTCCAGTGATTCACAAATCATGATCAAACGAATGTTATTCCACATTTATAGCGATATCGGGCCGGATTAACAGCCCCGTATCCATGCCACAGAAGCATCAATAACCGCAAATTGAACCATGAACAGGATTCCACGTGCTGTTTGCAAAGACAATTGCTTAATGGGGCACGTTTTACAAAGGTAATATCAATTGATTTGTACGCACATGGTAGCGCAGGAGCAAAAAGCAATTATGGCTAGAAAAGTGAAAGTAGCTGCACTTATTCTGAAGATTGTAGCAGCAACTGGATATGTCATAATAGGACATGTACAACAGATATCGGCAGACGAGAGCCTGAGGCAAAAGTAGTCAGCGAGGATGAAAGCAGAGACTTAGCCGTTCTTCAAATTACAACCAGCGAGAAATTGCCATTTATCCGTCTCGGCCGAAGTCGTGACCTGATGATAGGTGAAACAGTTATAGCTATTGGTAATCCGTACGGCTACTCACACACGCTTACAACCGGCGTGGTAAGTGCGGTGGAGCGAGATATCAAGATAGAGGAAGGATTCTGGCTACGCGGATTAATTCAGACAGATGCACCGATTAATCCTGGCAATAGTGGTGGGCCATTACTTAACATCAACGGTGAATTAATCGGCATCAATAGCGCAATTAGAGCAGAGGCAGAAAATATAGGTTTTGCTATACCTGTCGATGCGCTTGCAGAAAACCTTCAGCACATGTTTCTGCCTGAAGGAATGCACCGGATTCGGCTGGGATTAACCGTAGGGCGAGTCGAGAAACGAGGCAGTACTACCGGCTTGGTTGTAGAATCGGTAAACAAGGGCAGCCCTGCTGAGAGTAAGGGTGTATCCGTTGGAGGTATGATACTTGAGGTGGATGGTCAGAAGCTTACCAGTGTCATCGACTTGTATGTGAAAATCGGTAAAAAGAAAGTCGGACAGCAAATAAAGATCAGATACGTGCCACCTGCGGGTTCTCAGGCCGATAGTCAGGTCATCGAAATAAAGCTGATGGAAAGGCCTCTGCCGGATGGACGAAGACTTGCCAAAGAGTTCTTCCAGATGGAGGTATCTGAGTTAAATGAGCGCGTAGCCAGGAGATTTGGCTTTGCCAGGGCATATCCGGTACTAATCATCACCGATTTAGAAGCGCAAGGAATAGCTGCGAGGCAAGGACTTAAGCCGGGCGATCTCATCCTGCAGATCAACAAAAGGACCATCCGTAATATAAGGGAGCTCTCACTGGAAATGGAGAACATTACAGAAGGTGACATCGTTGAGCTACGGATACTGCGTATCACAAGCGGAATTTTTGGTGAAGTGCGACGTCGGCTCGTGGTCGAATTAAAGGCACAAAGTAAAAAAAGAACAAGATAATCTACATTTGGTAAGCGTTGAGAGAAGGAAGCTATCTTTAACACGTTCGGCCTTGTCACCACGCACGCCAAGACCATTTATATATTATTCCATCACTGTCCGTCCAGAACCAAAAGGTTCCGTACTTCGGAGAAGAAGAGCGAGCTGGAGCTACTTGGCTGGTCGACTCAGGAGATATCACAGAACTCCAGACATATATATTTCCGCCTTGTTGGTTATCTAATATCAATTCCGGTATACCCCAACTGGCAATTAGCTCCGAAAAATGCGCGCCTTTCCACGTATCGACGACCTTATTCATTCTCGGATAATCCATGCAGCCAGCCAAAGCTAATAGAATAAATAAACATACAAGTTTTCGCATTTATTTACCTCTGATGTACGGTAACCGCGACTTCCAGCAACGCGTTATTGAGTATAGAATAGAGACGACCAGACAGCCAAAAAAAACAGATATAATACAACCCCAAATCTGTCCTCCTTTCGCTGCCTGTTAGACCCTAAAAACAACATATATTATAGCGTCTTTTGTTCAAAAAATCAAGTAAAAAGCTGAGAGATTGAGAGATCTCATAACACAAAAAACATCATATCGCTTTCATAGAAGATAAATGGATGAACAATGAATAGCCCTACAACAATTGGTCCTATAATTTGGGATTTGATGAAATAACCACTTTAGATGCATAATTCGAACCTTTTAATCGTTTTGTTTAAAGTTTAATCGCACAGCAGGGAGTAAGGAAATATAACCATTCGGCAATCACTCTATCATTAAATATCGCTGAAGCCGCCTTGCCGTAAAGCTCCAACTGTTGACGATAAAGTTGCGCGCGCTCACGAACCTGCGCGGCGGTAACATTATCCGTTTTGAAATCTATTACAACCAATCCCTGTGGGGATCGAATGAGTAAGTCAATCACTCCCTGAACGATAATCGTGTCTCGTGTCTCGTAGCTCACATCCAGTTGCAGTGGCAAATTTTTCCATTGCGAAGCTGGTAACGAAAAAGTAAACGGCCACTCACGCCGAACGACATTTCGCTTATCAAGAACCAACCGGCCAAGGTTGCTATCAAAAAATGCCATTATTGAAGTTGTGCAGATATGTTCAGCAATATCTTCTGCTATAGCACCTTCAGCAACGAGTCTCATTTTGATATTTTCTATCTTTTTTTCGGTTACTAAGCCGGTCAGATCGAGCTTAGAGATGACAATATGTGTAGCGGTGCCAATCATTCGAGCTGCAGCAGGACCTGTCAGAAACGGCTTTTCACCCAAAAAAGCAGCAGGCTGACGGTCCAGAGCATGTGAATAATCAAATTTTACATACTCGTCACCTCGATGAGTCAACTGTGTAACCGAGCTTTTGGCAGGCAAAAGCGACGCATTAGCGAATCGATAGCTCCAGGCTAAAGAACTTTTTAGTCTTGAAAGCAGTTCAGTTTGTGCTGGTTTATTAGATAAGCCTTTCAAGGGCTGGATTTTTCTCGGTGTCTTTTCAGACCTTAAACCAAGCACATAACCCGACAACTTTTCAATTTCAGCCCGTCCATGGAGCTTGAAATTAAACAGGCCATCGTCCTTTGCCGTTCGCCCCAAATTTGTATCGAAGGTATCGTGTAAGACTTTTTGATTCGACAATCCGTAGAGCAGCCACTGCAGAGGATTCTGACAGTCACGAAGCTGCCAATGAGGAATTGGCTCGCCGCTAAAGAAAAAGCCGTCAGTGATAATTTGCGCGCAGTTGGTTCGCTCCTGAGAAGCTGTCAAAATGAGTCTGTCTTTAGCTCGAGTTGTAGCAACGTAGAGAATGCGCATCTCTTCAGCTAATGCAGTCGAAAGTTTCTTCTCCGCGACGACTTCATGTGCAAGAGAGCGTAGTTTGCTGTTGGAAACACGGTCAACGATCTGCACGCCGAGCGTTCCATCAGTATCAGCAATTATATCAACGTAGATATCCCGCTTGTTAAAGGCAGTTTGAAGCTCAGCCAAAAATACAACAGGAAATTCGAGACCCTTGCTCTTATGCACGCTCAAGATACGAACTGCATTTCCTGCCGCATTCTCAGGTTCTGCCGGTGACCAGTCCTGACCTGTCTCGAGAAGTCTTTCGATGAACCGGACAAAACGAGTTAGCGATGGCGCTGCGGCACTCGTGGCAAAGCCCTCAAACTGAATGGCCCTGTCGTGTAGTTTGAGAAGATTGGCTCTACGTGCCTGGCCGTTGGGCAAAGCTGAGACGATAGATAAATACCCACTTTGCCGATATATCTGCCAGATAAGTTCTGCAAGTTCGCCGCGACGGGCATCGGTCCGCCACTTTTCAATCTGAGCAAGTATATCTCTTAGTCTGTCAGACAATGTCTTGTCAGGCGCATCGTCACAATACTGATGAATACAGTTGTAAAAATTTGTGGAGTGTCCCTTTGCCCAGCTATGTAATCTTATCCTGGCTAAATCAGTGTCGCTAAGATTGAAGAACGGACTTCGTAACACCGCTGCCAGCTCGATGTCACGTTGTGGATTGTCCAGGACTTTGAGCAGAGCTATTACATCGCTGATTTCGGTTGTCTGAAAGTACCCTGCTGTGCTCTGGCAGCTAACAGGTATACCTGCCAGGCGAAATATTTCTACATAGTCATTAGCGCTTCTAACCAGAGAGCGCATCAAGACAACGACGTCACGATATTGAACGTCTCGCAGGCAATCTTGTGTTTCGTCATATATTTGTAGCTGAGCTTTTCCAGATTCAGCTCCGACCATTTTGCGAATTTGCCGGGCGATAAAAGCCGCCTGACGCTGGCGTTTACTAATAACACCCCACTCTTCTTGCTGCAAATCTTCTTTTACATCGGTCTCATCAAGTATGTGGAACTCGACAGCACACTCGCTACCGCTGCTCGGCTGGCTGGCAAGATCAGCACCGCGGGCCGGTCTGAGTTTCGCTGAATCATCGTAATCAATCTTAGCGAAAGAAGATGTCATAATGCGTGAAAAAACCGCGTTGACAAAATCAAGGATACCTTTTGCAGAGCGAAAATTCTTATTCAGGTCAACACGCAATCCATCAGGTGCGTTTCCTGAATCAACAGATGCCAACTGAAGATTACTTGCGAAGATTTCCGGCTCTGCTCCTCGGAAGGCGTAGATGCTCTGTTTTATATCGCCGACCGTAAAAACGTTACCTTTCGAACTGAGCATTTTCAAAATTGCCTGCTGGACCGGATTAATATCCTGATATTCATCGACGAATATGTATTTATACCTCCTGCGAAGCATCAGAGCTGTCTCAGAGGGCGTCAGTTCGTCTGCGGCTGGATCAGACCGGCTTAAGAGCTTAAGAGCGTGATGCTCAAGGTCAGAGAAATCCAGACAATTGAGCGAGCGCTTGGCCTGAGCATAAAGTTGGTCAAATTTTTTGACAAGTTCAATGAAAACGCGTGTTTGTAAACTGACTCCTGCACCTATTCTATCGACATAGTCCGGGTTCAGAATCGCCAGGTCATTGAGATTCTTTAGAGACGAAGTCGCTTTTTTAACAGTGCTCCTGACAAGCTCAGCGATGGGTTGCTCCAAAGCTTCAGGCTTATAAAATCTGGGCAATTTGCGAAACATCTGCACCTGTTGAACACAGGCATCCCAGTTCCCGCGCTGCAAATGCTCAATACATTGTTTAACAGGCTCTATAAATGTACGTTGAAATTTTTCACTCCAGCCTGCTTCAACTCCCACGTTTTTACAGATGTTTTCGACGTGACGGAGACGGCCTAAGGCGTGCTGGAATCTGTCGGCAACAATTTGCTTTTGCTTCTGGCCCAGATCGGTTGCGAAGGGACCGGCGGCTCTGGCCAGCAGAGAAGCCCTATCGCACCAGCTTTGACGTGAGACGATACCATCTAAGAAATCACTAAGCTCTATTACTTTAAAGAGAAAACCGTCATTCGTGCGCAGGTCCCGTCGCCATAACAATTGCTCAAGGGCAGGCACCAAATTGCTTTGCTGCCAGGCCCACTCGATAGTTCTATCAAGAACCTCGCCTTTGAGCAGCCTCGCTTCATCAGCGTCGATCACACGGAAAGTCGGATCAAGGCTGAGCTTATAGAAATACTCGGTGATAAGACGTTTGCAGAAAGCATGTATCGTGCTTATATCGGCTGCCTGAAGCAGTACAAGCTGCTGACGAAGATGTGGATCAGCGGTTTGCATAAACGCAAGCCTTAACTGTTCTGCGATGCGTGCACGCATTTGCTCCGCAGCGGCGTCGGTAAACGTCAACACAAGTATGCTCCAGACATCAGGACATGCAGACTTATCGGAGACGATACCCGCGCATCGGCCTGAAAGGACCGCTGTCTTGCCCGTACCGGCTGAGGCGGCTACAAGAACATCACTTCCCCGAGCGGTGATTGCCCGCTTTTGCTGATCTGTCCACTTAATCCTCTTCTGAGCCATTAGGCGGATTTATCCTTTCAAGGACTTGAAGTTTGTTGATCGGCTGTAAAAAGTTGTAATCATTTATCTGCCAGTCAAATCGACAAACCGAATTATAATCACAATATCTACAAGGAGAGTCACCACGGAGCTGATATGGTTGAACTTGAATATTTCCAGAGAGCATCTCTTCAGTCAATTGGATGATTTTATTCTCGGTAAATTGCAGCAGGGATTCGAAATGAACCGGTCTTAAAGATGCGCTTTTACCATAATCACCGTATTGCACATCCTTGGAAGTAACGCGAAAGCTATAAAAACGGCTCCAGCCCGAACTTAACGAGTTATCCAAAATCGGAAAAAACTCTCCGTTGAATATACCCTTTGCTTTATACAAGAAACTATCCTGAGTCCGTGAAAGCTCAGTTAATGTAGTCGCTGCCGGAGTCACTTGAATCGGCATGAAGAATGCTCCCACCGCATCATCTATTTGCAAACTATCCGAGCTGCGAACAGCTAAAATATAAACCGGCAACTGGATATCAAGACCGTGATAGAGGCAAGACCAACTGAAAGACCGGTCTCTGAGTTTGTAGTCGAAAATCACAGCGATTTTTTTACCATCTATCTCAGCAATATCAAGCCGATCAACCTTGCCATCCAAAGACAACAAGCGACCATCGCCAAGCGGAAGCTCATACCTGCCAAGTGTCTCCTGCGCCCCTTCGACGTCGCCGAACGATACCTCCGAGTATTCCGGTCTGAAATTGCCCGCTCGCACCATCTGGGCAATAGCTAAAACACAGTCCTCAAGCACCTCGGCAGATGAATTTATAATATACATATTGTGCGCCGAATGGCGCGCAAAAATCGATATAAAGGGGTGCTCACTAACGAGCTTCAGTATTTCTTCTTGCAGAACGCTTAAAAGCTGCTGATCCTCAACGACGGTGATGTCTTGCCTCTGCGCGTTGAGTCGCTTTAACAAAGCATCAAGGACAAGATGATAAAAGGCGCCTACATCCAGGGGTTCGAGTTTGAATTCCTGTCGTTTTTTTAGCTCCAGTACATATCTGGCGAAATATTTATAAGGACAAGCAGCAAATATCCCCAACTTTGTAACTGAGCTTTGTATTTTTTTGCCGAAGAGCTTCGCCAGCAAGTTCTTGTCAAGGCTTGCCTTATTATCATAGGCTATGGCTGAAGTTACAGTACCTGCTACATTACCAAGCTGCTTATCCGAGCGAAGACCAGCCAGTAACGTGGCAAGTTCGCTATCCGGCAGAGATTGAGTCGGTGGGCCATCTCTTCCAAGTTGACTACAGAGCAAATCAAGAAGCTCGATTTCATTATAAATCTGTTCGATATTAACCGGTTCGGGACCGATCGATTCTTCCTGAAGATTTTCAAACAAAGATTCGAGTTCGTCTACGAACTGCGAGCGAGTAACTGTACCGCCCTGCTCATCGACCGCAGGATATGTGACATACAGAATTTCAGATGGCCGAGTGAACGCAATATAGGCCAAATACTGCCGCTGGACAAGCGCCTGACTTGTCGTTAGAGCCAATGGAAAATCTGTAGATTCAGCAACAGCACGATCGTCATCGGTCAGGATACTGTCAAAACTAATAGGGACCGGAAACTGTCGTTGAGTCGCACCAACAAGAAATACCGCTCTCAAATCAGGATGTCGACTTCGCTCGATAGAACCGACCAGCACTTGATCCAAAGTCGGTGGAATTAGAGCCAACGTTAACTGCGAAAGAGCAGAATTGACGACTGCACAATAGTCTTGCGCCGGCATGATCTGCCCTGCAAAAGTTTCGATAAGCTCATCAAATACGTCCAATAGCCTGTCAAAGAATTGTCGGTGCTGCTGAGCAATCTCATAATCTCCAACTTGAATCGCTTCTTCGGCCCATCTCCCCAGGGTCTGACGCACATTCAAACTATCAAGAAAGGTAAAAACAGCACGAGTAAACTGCTCGGCACCTGTCGCCTTTACACTACCTTCATTTATATATAGCGCACGTCGCAGTTCAAGCAAAGGTTCAACTGCTCTTTGTCTTATTTGCTCGACCTGCTGGTCATTAAAATCACGGCTATCCTGGCCCGCAAACTGCCATGGTTGAGAATCAATCCAATCATTAGTGGTTACACCAAATGCAATACAATAATTTTCCAGAAGGTCGACATCGCAGCGTTCAATCAAAATAAGGTCGGTTTTAAGAAAGGTGAAAATATCGTTATGTAAAAATCCGCCAATTATCACCTCGAGAGCTGAACTAATAAGCTGAACAACGGGATGCTGGTTCAATGGCTTTGGCTTATCTATAAAAAAGGGAATACGATAATCTTCAAAGTATGCACGTATGTAATGCTGATAGGCCTCGATATCGGAGGCTATAACAGCAATGTCACGGTATCTATAGTCCTTTTCTCTGACCAATTCAAGTATCTGTCTTGCCACGAATTGGACTTCAGCGCGCCTGTTTGGCGCGGATATTAACTTTATGCCGTTTGATGTTTTTGACTTTGGTTCGGTAGGCTCGAAAATATTTTTCTCAACATGAGCAAGCTCAGGACAAGATGTAAATCTAAATGCCTTATCCAGAATTAGGGGATTAGCTAACGATAGCTTAAGTCCTTTTACAAGCTCGACGAGTTCGGCGTATGTACGGTTTATGACGCTGAACAGACTCGCTGGTTCGTAGGTTTGCGCCTGTGGCTCTGTTAGATTAATAGTAGATGGGTCAAGGCACAATGCAATCTGGGCATCTGCAACCACATTCAATAGCTCGGCAAGTATCGCAAGCTCAGCAGAGGTGAAGCCGGCAAAACCATCGACCCACAACTTCGCACCTTTAACAAAATCGGCTCCTGCTATAGCTTGACAAGCACGAGTTAACTGGATATCAGGATCAACAAATTTACCCTCGATAAAATTCAGATACTCCTGAAGAATAAGATGTAAGTCGGCAAATTTTAACGCAGCTAAACCCTGCTGCTCGTCTTTATCAAGCTGCGCCAGCATTTGCTCTATATCTTCAGGAGTTTTAGCGTATTGGTGCAATTCCGTGATTGTTCCAGCTATCTGATGAGCAAGACCCGGACGCTCCGCAGATGAGCCAAAAACTTTAAGCTTTCTCTGGATTCTCCGCAGAATCCTATGGACGATCATTTGCTGGCCGATTCGTGAAATTGCAGGCTGTGCTGTCTTGTTGCCGAGCAGTAAGAATCGCAGACGGTCAAATGAAAGCACCTGCAATCTGCTATAGCCAGCAATTCTTTCATCCCCCAGAATAGACCGCTCTGCTTGAT
>Ga0307437_1000808_pt1 | contig 22774 bp, 17 predicted proteins | sample SalMarWE160390MG_FD_202146 | JGI IMG/M metagenome (GOLD analysis project Ga0307437, IMG submission 202146) | Salt marsh sediment microbial communities from the Plum Island Ecosystem LTER, Massachusetts, United States - WE1603-90 | ecosystem: Environmental > Aquatic > Marine > Intertidal zone >...
CCTCCTCCTTCTCGCTCAGCACGAAGCCAGCTCGCCAGGGAGCCCAGATCGCCTTGTCATTCATAGTACTATAAGATAAGAAACCTGAAGCGATTAGCCAATAATAATGAAGAGTTTTTCTCGTGTCGTTGTATCATTCTGTACGATAAGGCGTTACAGTCAATGCCTTTTGAGCATTGCTTTGCTGTTGTCGAACATCGTTTTGTAATTGGCGTATGTCGTATGCAAATACCCTCTCGTTGAATTTTTTCTTGCTCAGAGAATGCGAAACGGACTACTCTGTACACAGTGTGTTAGTGTGCGAGTGTGAATGTCTTGATTGTCCTGTCGCGGTACAGATGGCTGTCGCTGGCTGCCCGGCCTTAAGGTTACGCGTGTTCAGGCCGAAATATAGGATGTGACACAATAAAACCTGTTGATAAGGAGTTCAGTATGAAGAAGCCACTTTTGACGGCGGTGTGTGTGATCGCTTTCGCATTCGGCGTTTCAGCGCAGGTGCCGGCACCGTTCAGTCTGTATGCTGGGGGAGCGCTAAGCCTGCCCAACGCACCTGATGACTTCAAGGACAGCTTCAAGACCGGCTATCATGGTCTGGTGGGGGTAGGGTATAAGCTTGGCCCCGGTTTCCAAGTCGTGGGCAAAGCCGAGTACCATAAGTTCTCCTATAATTTTGACTTTGTCGGACTATCGGGTGTCGACGGTGGTGACAGCAAGGTGTGGATGTTCGGCGGCGATGGGCGCTTGGCTCTTGGCCTTCCTGCCGCTCCCATCAAGCCGTTCGCCTTTGTTGGTGTCGGGATTGCCAACATCAAGCAGTCAGACTTCGGCGGCAACGTGACCTTGGCCACCGCGCTGAATGACGCGTTGCCCGACACTCAGAACAAAGTTTACTACAACATTGGAGCCGGGGTTGAACTCAAGGCCGGCCCGTCGTTTAGCCTGTTTGCTCAGGGTCGCTATGTGAGCATCGCCACTGAGGGAAACAGCACGAGCTTCATCCCGATAACGATCGGACTGAAGTTCTTCTAAGCTACAGTTTAGCCGAGAAAAGCCGGGGTTATCGCTCCGGCTTTTTTTGTAGGTACTTTTTTCAGCCATTTTGGATGGGGATTGCCTCGTTGCTCAAGTCGATCATTGTTTTCCCAACAGCTATCCGCATTACCCTTGCCATACGAAGGCGGACAGAAGCCGACCGACTTATTTTCCATACCTGAGAATACGCGAAAAAAAATTTGACTTATGTACATTTTTTCATTGACAGCCGATAATATGCACATATATTTACCGGTACATTATGTGGTAATGTGTGTAAAAGAGTTTGATGTAACTTTTAACCGCAACGGAACGGAGACGGAACAAGTAATGAGCAGAAATCGTATTATTATGTTCGTGACGCCACTTGGCGGAATCCGCGGCGGGAGAGGTGCACCAAGTTCTTAGTGCAACGCAAAAAGGACATTCACCCCGCCGCAACTGACTGAGGTTCGGCGGGTTTTTTTATTGCCGCTCGAACCGTCTGTCGAAAAGACCTGTAACCGAAAAAGACATAGGCGATGCGATGAATAGCGAACTATACGAAAACGAACAAGTCAACGCGCAGGAAAAGACGGTTAAGTCGAGACAAGCTTTTGCCAGACTACTCCCCCTGCTGAAACCTCACAAACGGCCGCTTCTGTTTTGCCTTTTCCTTCTGGCCGGGGCCACTCTGCTGTCGCTGTACTGGCCGATCCTGCTGAAGCGGGCACTGGATGTTGACATCAAGAACTCTGATTTCCAGGGCCTGCTGGTTACTGCGCTGGGAATCGGGCTGCTTCAGGCGTCAGCGCTGGCCCTACAGTATGTTCAGAGGATAAAGCTGGAAACGATCGGGCAGGGTGTCATGGTCGACCTGAAACGCAAGCTGTTTGACCATATCCTGTCCCTGGACATCTCATTCTTTGACCGCAATCCGGTCGGACGTTTGATGGCCCGGATCGAGTCGGATACCGAAGCGCTGCGGATGCTGTTCACCAACACCGTGGTATTGCTGGTCGGAGATCTGCTGCTGATGGTGGGGATTTACGCCGTGATGTTTTATTACAGTTGGCGGCTGACATTGATACTCCTGGCGGTTGTGCCGTGCGTTGGGTTGTTGATCTACGTCTTTGAACGGAAAACCACCCCGCGCTTTCTGGAAGTCCGCAAGAAAATAGCGGAGTTAACGGCGACAATAACCGAGTTCTTGCACGGTATGTCGATTGTCCAGATTTTCCACCGCGGGGCCTACGTGCGCAAACGAGTCGACTACGCCAACGAACTGAAGTTTATCGAAGACAGGTACGTGAATATTGCCGTAGTTCTCTTTTTCAACACGGTGTTCTTCTTCGAGCCGATCGGGATCGGCCTGGTGTTGTTCTTTGGCATGCTCTGGGTAAAATCGGGCGCTCTCACGATCGGCACGATTAGCCTGTTTATCATTCTGATCTGGCGGTCATTCGAGCCGATCTGGCGCGTCTCGGAGCAGTTGTCCACCATTCAGAAGGCGATCGCCGGCGCCAAGCGGATCTTTGCCCTTCTGTCCGAAGAGCAGAAGCTGCCTGATCCGATCAGGCCGGTTCACTTCAGCAAGCTTGAAAAGGGCATTCGGTTCGAGCACGTCTGGTTTTCCTATACCGGCGATGACAACTACGCTCTGAAGGATGTGACCTTTGATATCCAGGTCGGCAAACGAGTGGCCCTCGCGGGCGTGACCGGCGGTGGGAAGTCGACCGTCATTTCGCTCATGCTACGGTTTTACGATCCGCAGAAGGGCCGTATCACCGTCGACGGAATCGACATTCGCGATGTCCCGAAAGCCGAGCTGCGCCGCAGGTTTGCCCTGGTGCTGCAGGATATTCTGCTGTTCCCGGGCGACGTGCATGCGAACCTCGGTCTGGAATCGGAGGCTGTTGCCGATGAGAAGATCCTTGCCGCCGCTCGGACGGTGGAAGCCGACCGCTTTATCCAGAAGCTGCCGAACGGCTACCGGACCGAAGTTTCCGAGAAGGGAGCCAATTTCAGCCGCGGGGAGCGGCAGTTGTTGTCGTTTGCCCGGGCGCTGGTGGCTGATCCGGATCTGTTGATCTTAGATGAAGCGACCAGCTCGGTTGACCCCGAAACGGAGCGGACGATTCAGGCCTCGCTTAAGAAGTTGATGGCCGGGCGGACCTCGCTGATAATCGCCCACCGGCTGTCAACGATACTCGACGTTGATGAGATCCTTGTCATCCGTAACGGGGAGATCATCGAGCGAGGAACGCATACGGAGTTGATTTTGATGGATGGCTACTATTCAAAGCTGTTCCATCTGCAGTTCAAGACGGAAGAGGAAGTGATTGCCAATGCGTAAAAAAATAAAATGGCTCTGGAAATACTACCGGAAGTATCCGTATGTCATAGCGGTGCTTTTGGTTTTCACGCCAATACAGACAGCGTTTCAAGTATCGATCCCGCGGCTTATTCAGTTCGCCGTTGACTATGTCGAGGCTGGCGAAGTTCCTGCAAACGCTGTGGCTCTCTGGCTGAATAACTTCGGGCACCAGTTGGGATTTTCGACCCCGGCCACACTTATGCTGGCTCTTATCGGAATCGGCTTCATAGCCGCCGTTTTGTATGCCTTTGTGCAGACGCACCGGGCGTGGATGAACCTGCGGCTGGAATGGCTGTTTAGGCAGGATGCCTTTGACGGCATTACAGGTAAGGGTCCGGACTTTTTCAACAAGTTCCGTACCGGCGACCTGGTGACCCGCATGACCGACGACGTGGCCGAGAAGTTATCCTGGTTTGCCTGTTCCGGGATATTCCGACTGTATGAAGCGCTGATAATGGTGGCGTTTACCCTTGTTATGATGACGATGATTGACCCTATGCTGACCCTCTGGTCGGCCGGGCCGCTGCCGATTCTGATTCTGATATTTTTCAGAAGCTCAACCCTTCTGGACAAACGGTATGACCACCTGCAAGGCCGCATTTCGGCCTTTAACGATGTCATGGAAGCCTGCTTCTCCGGTATCCGGGTGGTCAAGTCGTACGTCAAGGAAAAGGCGCAGAAGGCCAAGTTTCAGAAAGCGGTCAATGAACGCCGTGACGCCGAGATTTCCGCTATCAAGGTGAGTACGGTAGTCGACTCGTTGTACATGTACATCTGGCAGGTCGGGGTCATCATTGTACTGGTGGCCGGCGGCTACATGGTTATCAACGCCAACCTGTCATTGGGTAAGCTGGTGGCGTTTATCTTCTATGTAGTTTACCTGGTTTTCCCGATGTTTGACATCGGCCAGTTCTTGGTGAAGTCGCGTCAGTCGGCTGTCTCTATCGACCGGCTGGTGGAACTGGAGCGAGTGCCGCTAATGGTCTCCGACCACAGCAGCATTGCCGGCGACGGCCCCACCAATGGTAGTCTTAGTTTTGAAAACGTCGATTTCTTGTTTCCCGGCTCGGACAGGAAGATTGTTGACGGCGTTTCTTTCACAATCGAAGCCGGACAGACGGTCGCTCTGGTCGGGAAGGTCGGTTCCGGCAAGACCTGGTTGGTGAATATGATCCCGCGTCTGGTGGATCCGACGGGCGGCTCGATCGAACTCGATGGCCGTGATCTGCGTCGGTTTAATCTCGAAGACCTGCGCAAAAGTATCGGCTATGTGCCCCAGGAGCCGGCCCTGTTCAGCGACACGGTGCGAGACAACATCCTGTTCGGACGGGAGAACATCGGTGATACCGTGCTGGAGTGGGCGGTTGAGGTTTCACAGTTGAAGGATGAAATCGCCGGTTTTCCGAAAGGGATAGATACCCCCATCGGCACGCGCGGGATGGCGATCTCCGGCGGTCAGAAGCAACGCTTAGCCCTGGCGCGGGCGCTGGTAGGCAAGCCGAAGATTCTGATTCTCGATGACTGCACTTCGGCGCTTGACTCCCGCACCGAGGCCGCTCTCTGGTATCGCTTGCAGGAGGTCATGCCGGATATGACGGCCATTCTGATCACGCACCGTCCGGACGCGCTGGAGCGAGCCGACGCCATCTACGTGCTTGATGAGGGAAAGGTAATTGAGTCGGGAACGCACTCCGACCTCATGGCGCAAGACAGCCACTACGCCCGCATCTACAAGCGTTATCGTCTGGAGCAGGCGGTGAGTTGATCTAATTTTGTACGCGGCGTACATCCTCGTGCGCCGCGTCCTTCATAGCCGTCATATATCAGCAGGTCACCCACAGCTCTGCTGTGGGTACTTTCTTAATGACACACAATGGTTATGCAAAACAAAACCACCAGTTACTCATCTATGTTAGGTTCCCACAGCAAAGCTGTGGGGTACTCGGTGCTGGTCTCAGGTTGCTTCTTCTTACCTCTCCAATAAATAGAACGTAAGAGGATCCTCCCTGATGGATTTGCCAGCGTCAACTCACTGTACAGCCGGGCGTTTGTAAATCGCCGCGAAGATCACACCCGCCAGAATCATGATTATTGGGTAGCCTATCACCCAAGCTACAATCCACTTGCCCGGAAACGGAAACACGGGGTAATGAATCAGGCTTGTTGAAACGCAGAATGCGATGCCGATGTAAAGGCCATAACGAAAGCCTTCCGCAATACCTTTGTTCTCATAACCCTTGACGAAAATGAAACAGAAGCCGAATGCTAATATCAGAAATCCCAGCAGCATCCAGATTACGTTAGCTACGGAACCGTAATCAGAACGAATGATCTCAGGGCTCTCATTGTACCAACAACTCAATAGAACTCCGTGAAACAGCCAGTTAATGACCAGCAGGAAGCCAAACACGACTATGCTGCCAATCACGTAGCGACCAGTGTTCATTTCAACACCTCCTACAAACTACGTTAACGGTTAGTACGGAAAGTGCATACTAATTCCGTTGAAACAAAAGCAGCACCGCTTCTTTATGTCAACAAAAAACTTGGTCTGCCTCTGTCGAGCCGATTCAGTTTTAGAATCAGAGTACTACCGGACTGACTTTTATATAATAATACCGACTTCCGTGCACTGTTGAAGTCCCTTACCCGATTGCCATGCAGGTCAGAATAAAGAACGACACTCCCGCCCACCACTTTTGGGAGCCTTGAGCACACACACAAAACGGAGCTCCTCGGTTTGAGAGGCTCCGTAGTGTTCTTGGAAGCCAGAATGTTGCCTTTGTTTCAAGCAGGTCGCCCACAGCTCTGTTGTGGGTACTTTCTTAATAATACACAATCGTTATGCAAGACAAGCCCATCAGTTAGTCATCTATGTTAGGTTCCCACAGCAGAGCTGTGGGGTACACGGTGACGCTTGAATTCAGCGTACGCCTTGCAGTTCAGCCGGAGGTTGTTCCTGTATGAGAGACTTCCCACCAAGGTAATCAACGGCTGGCGGCGTTGCCACGAGTTGTTCCACACCCTGCGCAGAACACGCGGCATGGAGTAGAAGCTCCGGTCGCAGGAGATCATCTCTGCAATGATGCCGTCCAGAGACAAATGCTTATACCGGGCCACCGGGAAGGTCAGCGTGTAGTATTTCCAGTCTTCCGGGAACACATCGAGGGCGATGCGGTTTTCCGCTTTCATCCGGTCCCACAGGCGCGTGCCGGGCAACGGCGTCAGAAACAGCACGTTGAGATTGTCCACGCCGTACCGGTTGGCCGTCTCGGCGATACGTCTGCCGATGCCCGGTTCGTCTATGTCCAAACCGATGATAAAGGAACCCACGACCAGGATGTTGTGCTGCTGGATACGCCGCACGGAGGCGCGTAAGTCCCGGCCCTTCATAAGGTTGAACTTCTTGCCCAGTTCCCTAAGCCCTTCCGGCGTCGGGGACTCAAAGCCGACGAAGACGCCTCTGCATCCGGCCTTCGCGGCCAACGTCAGGAGTTCCTCATCATCGGCGAAGTTAATGGTGGTCTGGGCAACCCATTCTTTTCGCAGGTTCGCTTGTGCCATGGCGTGGAACAGATCCTTGGCGCGCGCGATGTGTTCAGGGCGCGTGCCGACGAGGTTGTCGTCCACCACCAGAACGCGTCTTTCACGGATCATCTGGAATTCCCGCACGACATCCGCAATGGGTCGCTGACGGTAGCCTGCCCCGTTGAACGCCGTCACGCTGCAAAAGCTGCAGTTCAATGGACAGCCGCGCGTGGTCTGAATGGCTCCGAAGGCATATCCCGCAGGCAGCAAATCATGACGAGCCAACGGGACATCTTCCATCTTGGCCAGCCCGCCGTCATACCGGCGCTTCAGGCTGCCATGCCGGACGTCCTCCAGGACCTGCGGCCAGATACCCTCGGCTTCCCCCGTGACGACCGAGTCCACACGCTCCATGACCTCGTCCAGGCACATGGTTGCGTGAATGCCGCCCATGACGACGGGAACGCCCAGATGCCGGAAGTGAGCGGCCACTTCGTAGGCGCGGTTCGCCTGCGAGGTGAAAGCGGTAATGCCCACCAGGTCCGGCCGAGGCATCGACCGATAGTCCGGCGCGCCGAGGTTCTCGTCTACAATTGAGACTTCCCACTCCGGTGGAGTCAGACCCGCGAGAACCATAAGGTTGAGCGGTTTCCACACGCGGTAACGGTTCCATCGGCTCTCCTTGACTCTGACGATGCTGACAAGCGGGTTGGATGGGTTGATCAGATACAGTCGCATGGCGTGCTTTCAATCCTTGTTAAAGATCCCCTTTCTGTCTTTCTCGTCCTCAATGCGGGCACAGCAGGTCGCCCACAGCTCTGCTGTAGGTACTTTCTTAATGACACACAATCGTTGTGTAAAAAAAACCACCAGTTAGTCATCTATGTTAGGTTCCCACAGCAGAGCTGTGGGGTACTCGGTTTCTCATCCGCCTTTGGCGTTCGCCGGAGGCGGAGGAACCCGACCTACTGTCTGATTCCCCTCGAATTGATCTACCTGTTTCATGACGCAACGGCAGAAACCATGAAAGATGGCGCAGATGCCGCCCATCAGTGAGAAAATTCCCCAGAAAAGGGGGCGTCCAAAAATATGGGCCATCTTTGGTTCCGAATACGGTAGCAACAGAATTCCCCAGGTAATCAGGTATGCCCCGGCAACAATGCAGGTATGGCCGAAAACAAGCGTACCTACACGGCCTCCACCTAAGGCAAGGTACACTAATGATCCACCAACTAAGATAGGTATAATACCCCCGTGACTTATAGGTTTTACCAGTATAAATGTACCCACCCCAATCAGGATGATCCCCAAGGATGCTGTAATTATGCTTGGTTTCATCTCTTCTCCTTCACTTGTCATTATAAGAATGTCGTAGTGGTACTAACGAATAATTCGAAAATGTGTTTCATAATCATTACCGCTTTCACAGTTCTGCAGGTCAAAATCCTTGTGGTTTTGACGCAGATTCAATGTCGAAACCGCAGGGGTTTCGACCTACTAAGATCGCCACAATCGATGGAGTACCCAGACTCACCCCTTCACCACCCCCTTCGGTCGCATGCGGGCGACCTTGTGCGCCAGGCCTGATTTGTGGGAGATCTCTACTACCTCGTCAATGTCTTTGTAGGCCTCCGGCGCCTCTTCAGCAATCACCCGGTGGCTCTTGGCCCGCAGGTAGATTCCCTGGCTTTCCAACCCGGTTACAACTTTGTCGGCCGACTGTTGTTTCCTGGCTGCCGTACGCGACATTTGCCGCCCGGCTCCATGACACGACGAGCCGAACGTCTCCCTCATGCCCTGTTCGGTACCAACGAGCAAATAGCTGGCCGTACCCATATCCCCCGGGATCAGGACGGGCTGTCCGACGGCGCGGTATTGTTCCGGCACATCCGGATGTCCGGGTCCAAAAGCGCGCGTGGCACCTTTACGATGAAGATAGAGCATCCGCTTTTTGCCATCGACTTCGTGCTCTTCCAGCTTGGCCATGTTGTGGGCTATATCGTATATCAGACGCATGCCTAACTCCCGGGCGGATTTACCGAGGACCGACTCAAATGATTCTCTTACCCAGTGGTTGATCATCTGCCGATTGGCCCAAGCGTAGTTCGCCCCGCATTTCATAGCTGCAAAATACTGCTGCGCCTCTTCGGAGTCAGCCGGAGCGCAGGAGAGCTCGCGGTCGACCAGAGGGATGCCGTATTTCTTGTTGGCCCGCCGCATGACGTCCAGATAGTCGGTGCAAATCTGATGGCCACAGCCGCGGGAACCGGTATGGATCATCACCGTCACTTGGCCAACTTCGGTGATACCGAATACGCGCGCGGTCTCGGCATCGTAAATCTCATCTACGCGCTGGATTTCAAGGAAGTGATTCCCAGCCCCCAGGCTGCCAAGTTGAGGCGCTCCCCGTTTCTTGGCGGTCTCGCTCACCAGAGAGGGATCCGCTCCCTCGATACACCCCCCTTCCTCCATGGCCGTAAGATCTTCCTGCCAGCCATAACCCTGCTCGACCGCCCAGCGAGCGCCGTTTATCAAAACCGCATTGATCTGCTCGCGCGAGAGACGGACTTTCCCTTGAGAACCGACGCCGGACGGAACATTGTTGAACATCGTATCAACCAGCGCCGGTAGCCGGGGATGTATCTCTTCAAAGGTGAGCCCCGTTGTGAGCAGCCTTACGCCGCAGTTGATGTCGTAACCCACGCCTCCCGGTGAGATGATACCCTCGTGCGCGTCAAAAGCCGCCACGCCGCCGATTGCGAAGCCATAACCGTGGTGAATGTCGGGCATGGCAAATGACTTGCCGACAATACCGGGCAGAGTTGCTACATTAACCACCTGCTCCGGGGAATCATCCCGAGTGATCGAACGAAGCATCTGCTGGTCGGCATAAATGAGGCCCGGCACACGCATCTTAAGCCCGTACCTTTTCATTATTTCGCTCTGATACGACGCCGGTATCTCAAACCGACAGTCATCAACTTGTTTTATTGGTCCTGTCCAGGCCATAGCACGTTATCCTTCATTTTCATGCTTATTTACCACTGTTCCTACATTGCGAAGAAAAATACACAATCCACGTCACACATCAAACAATACCTGAACATGACAGGGCTGATCATCACCTTTGCCCTGGACAACTTCCATCATGTGGTACGAGACGCCCTTGACGTGCAAGCCGCCGGCATGTTTAGTTTCGGTGAACTTTTCTCCCCAGGCACCAGCCTTGAGACTGTTGTCCCCGGTGAAAATCACCACAAAATCTTTCAGCACCAGGTTGTCAACCTCGTGAAGCACGATCAGCTTTGAAAGGAAACTAACAAGCAGGCCTTCTATATCTATAGATTGTACCTCAAGTTCTACTTTCTGTTTTCGTTCTATGGGTGACTCGTCGGTCATAATGTCAAACATCGCCCCGGCAGCCACGGCGAACGCCTCTTCGAGGGTGGCGCCATACGCTTTGACGGCGACGTCAGCGGTATGTTCGATGAACTCGTAGCGCTTCATAAATGGGCGACCCGCGGAATCATATACACCATGTCGAAACCACAGGGGTTTCGACCTACACAAATAATATGTCAAAACCGCAAGGGTTTTAATCTACTTGTCTGACTGACCGGCCTCAAACCGTTTCAACAACCAGAGGTCGTGTTTATGGATAAAGGTGAACACAATGGGACGGTCTTTACGGTCCGTGCTATCCATCACAAAGCAGTCTATACGCGCCTTGTCGCTGGTGTAGACAATCTCACAGTTACCGAACCGCTCAAAGGCAAAGCGGTCGTCCAGCCCGTACACGAAGCGAAGGAGCGAATCCGAGTCCTGCTTGTACGATAAAATCTTAGGCGACAACAGAGAATCAATGACAGCGTGGTTCTTTTCCTTCACTGCTTGCTGCAGAAGATATACTCTCTGCTTTAAGATGGGTATATGGTCACGAGACGGCGTTTCTTTACTGCAACCCGCCGCCAGCAGGGCCAGCGAGGCCAGAACGACGAGGACATGCAATATGAATCTCACCTTATCCCTCTTTTTTGCGTAAGGCCGTTAAACATGAACTGTCCATTACCGCGCCTGGTGATGACACCGCTGTCCACCAGTTTTTTCAGCGTGCGAGTGGCGGCCAGATTCCAGAACCAGTAGCGCTCGCCATACAACAGTTTTTTGTGCCCGTACTTGACTGCAATATCCCTCAACCGGAAGTATGTCTCTACCAGAAGTGAGTCTGCACCGGCGCCAAGCATATTCAGCATCGGCTTCACAGCCAAAGTATCCAGCATAAAACTTTCCGGCCGAAACTCCTGCGCAAAACTCCAGGAGACCTGCTGCTTGAGCTTGGCTTTAAGGATGAAGTCTTTCCCGCACTCGATTTCCGGGATCACGTCACCGTACATAATTTGGAAAGTTGAGGGGCTCCGGATGAGCGCATAAAACTGAGTGCCGTTAAATATGGCTCCGCCCCGAACTGCATACATGTAATAGGGGATGTGGGCGTTGCATGGGTCCGTACCGTCGTAGATCAACAGCGGCACTGAACGGGTGATGAACTTTTGACCCAGGTGGTACCACAAAAGCAGAGCCGAGATCACGGGATACGGCCGGTACAGAACCACTCCGCCGTCGAAAAAGGCATTGCTGTCCTTGTCCACTACCCCCACCGAAACCAGACTGTCGAGAATCTTTCCATAGAGAGCCATATTGTTCTCGATCATCGGCGCCAGGGTATCGGAAAGTGTGACCGCCAGTTTCTTGGCCTCTTCAGCCTCATCAACGGAGATAAAGGGAAATGTTAGCAGGTATGACTCATCCTCTTCTCTGACATAGCCTTTCCGAATCATAGTCTGGACAGCTTCCTGCACAAATGAAGTGTCGGCCATGGCCATGGTGGCAATTTCTTCCACCGACTTGCCCTCGTTGAGAAGCTCCGGCAGAATGCGGGCAAACTCGTTGTCGAAATCGGGATGGCGTTCAACCATCGGCGGCAGATCAATCTTTTCGTTGGTATAGGAAAATATCTCATCAGGGGCGTGGTATCTGACTGTAAACGGCTGTTCAAAGAATTTATGGCTGGGCAAAACTGCGTCAAGCGTATCAACGACATCGTAAAGGAAGATTTTTATCTTCGCCGTACCGAAGTTACCTGGGACGTACACGTTGGGACGGAAGATTTGGGCTTCAAACGGCTTGAGAACATAATGCGATCGTGTCCGGCGGTTGGGGTTAAGGTATAAACCGGAAAACTGTACTTCCGTTTCAACCGTGATATACTTGAACTCATCGGTATTGTTGGTCACTTCGAAGATCGCTGTCCGTTTACCCCACCTCAACGAAGAAAATTCAATCTCACCCACGAAAAGTTCCGGTCCTGATTCTGGTTCCGGCTCTTGTGCTCCTACAAACTGAAACAAAACCAGACCACAAAACACGCAAACAGCTAACTCAACTGCACGCATTTTCTGCACGCCTCCTTTCTGGATACCGGCCGGCCAACTGCCCACAGGCGGCATCAATGTCCGTACCTCGGCTTTTTCTCACCATTACCGCCGGCGCCCGGGGATATAGTTGACGGGCGAACCAGTCCACCCGCTCGTCCGACGGACGCTCGAACTCCAATCCCTTAACGGGATTATACGCCAGCAGATTTATTTTGCAAGTTATTCCCTGGACAAGCTGACTGAGAGTTTTAACATCGGCCATACTGTCATTAAAGTCCTTGAAAAGGATGTATTCAAATGTCACCCGTGTTCCGGTCTTTTCCGTGTAGTACTTCACGGCTTCCATCAGTTCATCGAGGCAGAACTTTTCGGTCACCGGCATTATCCTCGCTCGCTTCTCCTGGGTAGCGGCGTTCAGAGAAACCGCCAGACGGGTCTTAAGTCCGAGATCGGCCAGTTCCTTGATCTTAGGTGAGATACCGACAGTGGATATAGTCGTTTTCCTGGCGCTGTGCCCCAGTCCTATTTCATCTGTGATGATCTTGACCGCTTCGATAGTGTTTTCAAAATTGAGCAGCGGCTCCCCCATCCCCATCATAACGACGTTGGTAAAGGCGTTGTCACCGTAGCACTCGCGAAGGTAGATAAGCTGGCCGACAATTTCCCCCACCGTCAAATCCCGCAACAGACCCATCGTTCCTGTCGCGCAGAAGCGACAGGCCAGTGAACAGCCGGACTGCACTGAGATGCAGACCGTTTTCCGTCCGTTTTCATCGGGAATAAGTACCGTCTCGATAGGCTGATCGTCGTTAAGGCGAAAGAGAATCTTGAGGGTGCCGTCCTGCGATTCTTCCACGTGTTCTGCCTTAAGGTTCTCAAAGGTGTACTTTTCTTCAAGCCGGTTTCGCAGGTTCTTGGTTAGGTCGGTCATCAAGCTGAAATCGTATTGTCGGACACGGTATAGCCACTTGAATATCTGCCGACCCCTGTACGGCTTCTCCCCGAGGGACGACATCAGGTTTTCCATCCGGCCAAGCGTATATCCCAGAAGGTTCTCCTTTTGCATAGAAGTACAATTTACCCCAAAATCACTGTTTGGCAAGAAACAGTTGGCCTTGATATTTTCCGGGGTGGCCCACCGCTTACGGTGGGTTCCATACCTTCGTGGGCGGCTCGCCAAAGGCGAGTCCACATCTGCCCCATTCCGGGAGCAGTTCATTGCTGTCGGGTTTCTCATCTGCCTTTGGCGTCCGCCGCAAGCGGAGGAATCCGACCTACTATGCCTTGACAGAACTGACGTGGTGGGTTATTTTTTCGGTCACAAACGGGGTGTAGCGCAGTCAGGCAGCGCGCTTGCTTTGGGAGCAAGATGTCGGAGGTTCAAATCCTCTCACCCCGATTTTGTTATCTGCCAGATCCTAGTATATCATCTCCACCCGAATGTTCACCATTGTGAAATAGAGTAGTTGAAATTATAGCATATTCTCAGCACAGGTAGTTTCAAGCTCCTGTACAGCAATGCGCTATGACAGGTTCAAGTCCTCGATTGCAGGCTAATCGACAGCCGACCTTATGCAAAGTTCTACCAAGATGGATAATTTTGCTTAGGCGTGTATACTTTCATATGCTCTGGTGTGTCTTACTAACCGTAAGTCATCAAATTAGAACTGGAGGATCAAATGCTTTGGTGTACTTTTTATTCGCGACAGGCTTTCTGTCTGGTTATCTCGCTGGCCCTGCTGCTGTTCACGGGATGTCTGGAAGTGAGCGAAGAGATACATATCAAGAAATCCGGCGAAGCCAATCTGACGATCACCCTCAAAGGAGACTTGGACGAATTTTATTCAGTTTTCGCCGTGCCCTCTGAGAAAGACTGGCTGGTCGATACGCTTGAGATCAAGGACCCAGATGGGGAAGAGCCCGAGATGACACTCAGGGCTGAGCGGGTGGTGAAGCCGGGTCAGGAATTTCCACATACCTTTGCTGATCTTAGTGATCCGCTGGCGAGCGAACAACTGCAGTTTCCCACCGAACTAAAGGTGTGGAGCCAAGGGAAGCGGACATTCTATGAGCTTAAGCGCACTTATCTCTCGCGCCGACACTATCGGTTTGTTGGGGGGGATGAGGACCAGATCAACGAAGATCTGGAAAAACGGGTTTTAGAACAGGGAATTTTCAATGTTCCCGAATCCGATCGAGACGAATACTTAAGATCGCTCTCACGCCAATTCCAACTGCAGATGCTCAGTATGTTTAAAGAAGCAATGGGCGAGATGATCATATCGGGTAAGCTCAAAGCTGATCTTCTCGGCCCGGTCGGTCTGCATGCGGAACAGATTCTTGAGGAAATGTTGACACCTGAGATTGTGCTGTCAATTGCCTCACTGCCCGATGACTCGGTAGGGATCGCCCTGGATGAATTGAAAGCTGAGATTGAAACCAGGTTCGCCGCAGCGCTGGAAGAATGGACGGCCGGTTCCGACGGCATCATCGGATCCCTAAGAGCTGCCCTGGCGCAGATAAATCTTGAATGGGAAATAACTGAAAAGCTTGATAATGATGTTTTTCTTGTCGAAGTTTATCTGCCAGGGATACTGATTAAGACCAATGGCAAGACCAATCCAGACTATCCTGGTGCGGCCGGCTGGAAGTTTGAGGGAAAAGATCTGCATGATCGCTCGATTGGACTCTATGCTCTGTCTGTGGTAGAACCCTGATACGACCGGAAAAAGACTATGGTGCCCCTTTCAACAGAACTGATCAACGAGCTTTCGGCAATCGCCTTCCGGGCAGCGCGGCATATAACCGGCGAGAGAGAAGCGGCTCTGGATATCGCTCAGGAAGTTCTGATAGGCGCATTGAAGAAGCGGCTGAGTGATCCGACCAAACTCAAAGGCTACGTTGTCCGCTCAGCGATGAACCGCGCCTTTAATGCCAAGCGTGACACCGCTTCCCACAGGTCCAAGCTGAGGCAAGAGGCAGAGACAGTTGATCAATTTGCTGATGGCAATCAGACCGATCGGATTAGAGCATCGGCATTAATTCATAGCCTGCTTGAGAAGCTGGCGGCCAAACAAAAAGAGGCGCTGACTTTGAGATTCTTCGCCGAGATGAAAATCGGAGCGATTGCCTGCGCTATGGGAATCTCCGAAGGGGCCGTCAAAACTCATTTGGTTCGCGCTCTGGCAAATCTCAGACGAGGAATCGTACAATACAAGGGAGTTACTCCATGACCAATTGCAAGTCGTTTATTGATGAACTGGCGTTAATGGCACTGGACGAGCTGTCAGAAAACGAAATGCAGCGGATTAACCAGCATCTGGCCGAGTGTGCCTCTTGTGCAGAACACTTCAAGGAACTGCAAGAAGTGACCTTGATGTTAGGCCATTCACCTGCGGATAAGATTACTGAGCTTGAGAAGCTGCAAATTGAAAATGCCGTCTATCGCCAGTTGGCCTATTCTCCGACCGCGTCACCACGTCAAAGTTGGATCGGCACCACCCTGAGGCTCGCGGCAGCTCTGGCATTGATCTGTCTGGGATATGTCGGTGGTATCTTTTCGATTGAGTCGCGACCGCTGCGGCCCGAACCGCTATCGGCCGAGAGCCAATTGGCAAGCCATGAGTGGAATAAGAATGTAGCCTCGTTTCGGTTCTCACCCCAGGGGTTGAAACTGATTGCCAGGGGTCGGGAGAGTTTGAAAAGTAACTAGAGTGTTCGTCTAGAGAAATGCCGAAGGCACTGTCTGGCAGCGCGCTTGCTTTGGGAGCAAGATGTCAGAGGTTACAAATCGGGGTTTAGTGGAGGTGGATTGGAATTGACACGGGTTGCTATCTTGCAGGGATAAAACACAAAGTTTGGACACAAATCTATTGACATGACCCTTAGATATTCGCATCCTAGTAAATGGCACAATCGTAAGGTGATGGAATCGCTGTGGTCTTTTGACGGACATTATTCGGACACCCGCCCGAGGCCAACGGCCCGATTCCAAACGCTGAGTGCTTGTGTCGCAAGTAACGCCGAAGTGGTGAAATTGGTAGACACGCTGCGTTCAGGGCGCAGTTCTCGCAAGGGAGTGGGGGTTCGAGTCCCCCCTTCGGCATTTTCGTTTTTCCGATAGGCTTATCTATAATTAAATAACGTGCTACATGGAATTAGTTCGGCACATCTCAATTCCTAATCGAAAGTGCTCACTCGAGTCTTAATGATTGAGAGTTACGGCATTGACCCGAATCGCCCGCAGATCACCTTGAAAAGTTCGCGGGCAATGAGAAGATGCCCTTCCGCAGTCGGATGACAGTGGTCGATAAAGAGCTTTTCATTGCCGTTCTTTCCAAAAATGGTCGGAAGGTCGATCACTGTTACGTTCGGTTGAGCTTCTAGCTCATCAATCTTTTCCCAATAATCTCTTTTGATTCTCAGTGAGAAGTAGTCGGCCTGCAAGGCTGAATCGAGATATACTAACGCCGTACTATTGGTGTCTTCAAGAAAGCTCAGGCTTGCGCCATTCGCATACAGGTAATTGATACCAATGTTAAACAGGAATGGTGAGCCGGCCCCCGCCAGGGACGGATTTGTTCTATCAGTTTGTCTGTCGACGAATATCTTCCGCGCTCTTCGCAAATAATAGTCAGCCTCCCGGTATTGCTGATTTTCCCAAAGGGAGACACCTAAGTTGTTGAGAAGGGCCGGGTTGTCCCTATCCGTTTCCAATAGCTGGGTGTAGTACTCAATGGCCTGGAGAGAGCTTAGCGAATCCGAGAAGGCGGACAGGTAGACCGCTCTGGTAAACTTGTCGCCTCGACCGTATAACTGAACGAACATCTCCTCACTCAGACAGTATTTGATTTCTCGACCCAAAATGTCCACTATCGCATCCGGCAGGATGAGATAGCCGTCCCGGCCGGTGACGTGTGTAAATACTTTGAACTGAAGTCCGGCGGGCCACAGCATTGGGACCGGCGGCTTGAGGATTACCAACGAGCAGTTATGATTAGTACAGCCATCGGCGATTCTCTGGAGATTCTCGCCGAACCTATCCCGCGGGACCCTGACCTTAAGCGACTCACCTGGGCCGCCGATCTCGCTAATGCGCTTGGCAAGCACACCCCTCAGCACTCTATAGAGTGCAAAGCGCGAGAGAAAATTCCGGACAGCTTTCAACCGTTGACGCTTCAACAGTTCCCGGTCGGAGTATGGTCCGGAAATCGAGGCGTCGTTGTTGCCGCAGTAAAGTATCACCAGGTCTGGTTCGTAGGACCAGCCTCTGAGTTCGATGAACCGGGCAATCTGCTCACTGCTGTAGCCGGAAACGGCGGCATTGACCACCTCAACTTGTCTATTGCCCTCACACTCAATTTGCAAAAAGCGCCTCAGCACCTCCCCAAAAGCCGACTTGCGTGACTTAAGCCCGATACCGACCGGCGCGGAATCGCCCAGTAGAAGAATCCGAAAAGTGTGCGGATCCTTTTCTGTGGTCACCTCGTCACCGATAAGATGAGCCGAGTTGGTCTTTATCAGCGGGTTATCGAGATGGGCTTTGAATCTCCACAGAAGGTTCGGGTCAGGTTCGTGCCAGTCGAACAGCGAGGCAAAGAATTCCGCCTGCCAGCCCGGTTTGTCGCCGGGTCGTACGGCCACAAAGGAGAGGTTGGCCTCAAGCAACCTGGCCGCTGATTCCAGAAGCAGCAGAAAAACAACAAAGACCACTACGGAAAAAGTAAGCTTCCTTTTCATTATCCTCCTCAGGCAGAGAAGAGACAGCTAACTTAACAATTTATAAAATGTGCCTTTGTTTGTCAAAGTTTGCAGCGTCGGTAGCTACGTACGTACAACCAGTTCTGGTCATGACCTGTGCGCTGGTATTGAAACCGGATGAAGAATAACGTATAATAAAGAGATGAGAACATCGGAGCCGTGGTGATTCATTTTCCTGTCAGTAACGTTGAGGTCTATTGGTGGCTGCCGCCGCTGGTGGCTTTCGCTATATCATGCCTGACCTCAACCGGCGGGATATCGGGGGCGTTTTTGCTTCTGCCGTTTCAGATGAGCATGCTGGGTTTCACCGGGCCAGCCGTCAGCCCAACAAACTTGATATTTAATGCTGTCGCCATCCCTGGTGGCGTCTACCGGTATTACCGGGAAAAACGGATGGTCTGGCCACTGGCGTGGGCGATCATTATCGGCGCCTTGCCGGGGATGTTCCTTGGCACAATTATCCGTGTCACCTACCTGCCTAACCCCAGAGCATTCAAGCCGTTTGTTGGATTCGTGCTGGCCTATGTCGGTTTCCGGCTGCTGAAGGACATTTTTTTCAAACGCACGGAGCTAAAAGCCCGCCAGGGACGGACGAGGACACTACTCAGTAGGTCAGGTCTATTCACCGTAACTTCTCCGTTCTTCACTATGAGACAGGTGGGCTACGAATTCAGCGGTAAAACATATCAGGCTTCAACGTGGGGGATTTTCGCTCTCAGCTTTGTGGTGGGCATAATTAGCGGCGCGTATGGTATGGGCGGTGGGGCAATTGTCGCCCCCTTCCTCGTGACGGTTTTCGGACTTCCCGTCTATACGGTGGCCGGGGCGACGCTGTTGAGCACGTTTGTAAGCTCTGCTGCCGGTGTATTCTTCTATTCCCTTATGGCTGGGTTCCATGTTGCCCCGGAGTTGTCGATAGCGCCGGATTGGCTGTTAGGATCGCTATTTGGAATAGGCGGCTTGGCAGGAATCTACGCCGGGGCGCGGCTGCAACGATTTGTACCGGCCGTAGCAATAAAGGCTTTCCTGGCTTTGTGCGTTCTTTCGATCGCGGTGAAGTATATCTCGGAATTATTTACCTGACCGGCGAAAATGGCCAACACCTGATAAAGAAACCCTGCCTGGTTAGGAGGCTATATATAATGGGAAGCCAGGCAGGGTTCCTAAAAGGAGAAATCATGAAAACGCACTTACCATAATAGGTCATTTCAACTTTTTGTCAACACCTATTTATGGGAAATTACGTTTCAGCTCGTTCACGCTGGCAGCCATGCCACCACCCTTCGTCTCCGCCCGACAGGCCACCTGGTCAGCCCGCTTGGGGCAGGGTCAGACCTGGACGTCTCAGATAATGTGCAGGCCGTCAGTCAAGTGAGCAGGTTGATAAAAAAAACCGGAATGGTTCAAAGACATTTGCTAAGTGTGAAAGATCACGTGTATGCTGAGTTGAATGTGCACAAAAGGTCTCATCATGTTGCGATATGATTACAGGTTGTTTTAGAGAGTGGCGTTGAGGTGCCGGCACCTGTTCTGGAGAAGGCGTCAGGGTAGAATCAACCACTAAACCCTAAGCCAATCGCCTTGGCCTACGTTTAACCGTCCTGAGGGTGTTCCAATAGTGTCCACCGATGATCAAAAATAACTCAAAATGATCTAAAGTAATACTTGCAATATATAGCACTAATTGTTTTAGTTACAATGTATTGTATTGATCACCAATCGTTTCTAAAATCTTCTAATCGGACCCTGAACGCAGCGCGTCTACCCATTTCATCACTTGGGCAATGCCAAATACGGAGCCGCATATTGCAATAAGGTTAGACACAGCGACCTACAACACAAATATAGGCACCGCCGATCCATAAGCATACAGTTTTTGATGCTGATCCCCGACCGGTTCTGCTTACTTTAGAGGGAGAGGGGCAGGACGAGACCTGCCCCTCGCGAATTTCAGTTACAAATCGGGACCGGGCCACCGAAGAACAGATAATCGACCAAATATGTCAGGTCAGCTATGTTCGGATCGCCACCCGAGCCATCGACGTCGGCGGCACCCATAGTCGGTGGCGGCGGACCATCAAAATACAAGTAGTCGACAAGGTAGGTTAGGTCTGCAACGTTCGCCGCCCCGCTCCCGTCAACATCGCCGCAGATAAAGTCACAAGCGTCGCCGATCCCGTCTGCATCACTGTCTTCCTGGAGAGGATTGGGAACATCGATACAGTTGTCGCAGCTATCCCCCACTCCGTCAGCATCGAGGTCTTCCTGCAAAGGATTGGCTGCGAAGATGCAGTTGTCGCAGCTATCGCCCACATCGTCGCTGTCGGTGTCTTCCTGGAGGGGATTGTACACGGTCGGGCAGTTATCAGTGGCGGTGGGGATACCATCGCCGTCCGGATCCATGTTGGCAGGAGGAAACACGATATAGTCAACCCAGCCATAGTCGCTGCCCTCTGATACCAAGCCATCCTTACCGTAAGTCCACCGGAACGTGTGTGTACCAGCGGGAACGGAATACGTTGCCACCGCCCAGTCTACCTCGCCGGACCACTCCCCCTGTTGGTCGTCATCAATGTAAAACCTGAGGTAATCCGACACTGGTTCTGAGGAGACCTTATAATAGAAAGAGATTTCCCCAGCCTGCAAATCCTCAAGAGTTACCGACATGGTTGAGGATTGGTCATCCGTAATGGACCCTGATCTGGCGCTGTACATACCCTCATACACGACAACCTCGTTGACAATCCAGGGCTGGTTGCCACTCATTTGCCAGGTAAAGACGCTGAAGTCGCCCGTTTCAAAATCTTCGATCTGCTGGCCGACAATCAGGCTGAAGGCAACACTGTCGCTATAGCCACCGTCGGCAGTTACTGCCAGGACAAAGCTCAATTCATGCCCAAAGGGACACAACGAGGAAACAACGAACTCGTACGGCGTGATTGAAATGCCGATCCCACCTACAGCCGGGATTGTGGGATAGATGGAAACATCTTGCGTGATCGTGACGAAAGAATCCTGGGCCGAGAGGGTACTGGTGACGCCAGTGGCTTCACCCCCGCCGTTGTTGACCAGAGTGATGTTCATCACCACCGTGTCACCCGGGTCAACGGCGCCTGCGTCATGCCCGACAAATTCCAGGATCGGCTCAGGAGTTGAAATCCGCAACTGGACATCAACCGTCGTGACGCTGCCGTCAGTGATCACTACGCTATTGATCGTCTTGGGAATGTAACCCTCCGCGCTAAAGCGCAAATCATAGACACCCGCCTCGATCATACGGTGGTAGTCACCAACATCGGGATCGGTGTAAATCTCTGAGCTGTCCTCGTCGTGGTTCAGAACGGATATTGTTGCCGCTACCGGCAGACCGGTAGCGGAATCGGTGACAACTCCTTTGATCCCATACAGGGCATTTTCGAGATAGTTCAAAAAAGAGATTCTATTGTAATTCCAATGAGCCGGCAGTTGGCTCGCCGGAAGCAGCTTCGTGTTGGACAGTTCTATTGTAACCTCACGGCATCCCTGCCAGTAATTCATATAGTCCTGGCGGCCGCCCGCTATCGTGTACCAGTCCCAGCCGTTAGTGATGCCGTCATCGAAGCCATCCATATACCCTGGAGGGCTGTACGTCTGAGCTGAATCGGCATACTCGTGACATATATCCTGGAACCAGTCGTCATCAGCATGTCGCCGTGGCCAGGTATCCCATGGATAATTGACCACCTCCGCCCCACCGTGATAGTTGGCTGAGATGATAAATCTATGCGATTCGGCAAGATTCATCATAGCTATCGTTTCCGGTTGCCAGGGGTTGCCGTCCGGATGTGGGCCCTCGTCAGGATCGGGAAAGTTGCGGTTTAGGTCGACCCAGTTGGCGTTGTAGCGGATGGAACCATAGACTGTATGGTTTCCGCCGTGATAGGTGCCGTCAGGATTGGCCAGTGGGTTGATCCAAATTTCCATGTTGTCGATCATATTCGTTACCTTGGGGTCGATACCATAACTTGAAAGTAAGGAGTCGATCAGGCGCAGCATCAGCACATATCCGGTTGTCTCATCGCCGTGCATGGTAGCGGTGTACATCACCTCGGGCTCGTTTTCCTCGTCATCGACGTTGGCTGAAATCCTGGCAAAAAGAATCTCGCGGCCCTGTACGGAATAGCCGATATTCGACACCCGGCACAGGTTCGGGTAGTCCGTCTCAAACTGGTACATCATGTCGATGTAGGTTTCATACGTCGGGTATGAATCCCAATCAAGCAGATCCCGCTTGTCAGTGGCCATGACCGGGGAAATAAGCGTTCCCGGATGGGGCAAAATGGTGTAGTCGTAACCAAGCGTTGCGAACCTCTCCAGTTGCTCGTCGTTGGCGTACGCGAAGACAATGTTGTCCTTCACGTTGTCGATAGATACCACTCTGGTAAGCTTGCTTAGCTCTTGGTGGGACTGGATAACAAACTTGAAATAATATTCCGCACCGTTTGCCGACAAGGCCGCACTGAATAGAACCAGGACGGTCAAAATCAAAGCTGCTTTTTTTCTCATAGCTTCCACGTTTCTATCGTGAGTCCTTTTTTAATTCATTCACTTTTTCCACCTCCCGGTGGGCGCTCCGGGAGTGGAGTTTAGGGGCAATTGAGCTCCGGGCCTCCAAAGAACATGT
>Ga0307437_1000810_pt1 | contig 22754 bp, 26 predicted proteins | sample SalMarWE160390MG_FD_202146 | JGI IMG/M metagenome (GOLD analysis project Ga0307437, IMG submission 202146) | Salt marsh sediment microbial communities from the Plum Island Ecosystem LTER, Massachusetts, United States - WE1603-90 | ecosystem: Environmental > Aquatic > Marine > Intertidal zone >...
CTGAATAGATTATTTTCAATCAAGAGGTCGGGACTGTCCTGGGTATCGTCGGTATAAATACCATATTCCCCATCCCAACCATCAAATCGACAATTACGAATAGTAACCTTAAAACTATCACTAACGTTACTGATAACAATAGCATTATAGGTATCCAGAGCGCTGGAAAACGCCAGCCCATCAATCACTACCTCGTGAGCATTGATTGTCATAAGATCATACCCGGTAGCATCATCCCAAAGCATAGCTTTGTTCTGCGTATCTGGTCCCGGGCCAATAATCTGTAATCCGTTAGTCGTAATCGCTACTGTATCGCCCTCATCATAATCTCCAGGTGCGATATAAATCTTATCGTTGCGTGTAGTGGCCACGGCAATAGCTTCAGAAAGAGTCTTAAATGCAGTGGTCCAAGATGAACCATCCCCGCTGGAAGATATACTAGCATCAACATAATATATTCCCGCCATCCTTTCGATCCCTTGGAGGTCATCTATGCCTGCGATAATTGTACCATGTTCGGCGGGTAAGGTTGTTCCTGTATCCAAGAGGATAGCATCCAAATCAACTTGGTCGGCTGTGTTTAACGTATCTACCCTATCACGAATGGCTTCCAGTGAATCCGTTGAACTATCATAGGTATTACTTCCAGCCCTATCTTTATTTAGCATATCCTGTAAGGACTTTGCCACAGGAACAGCAGGAACAGCGGCAGCAAGGTCTTCGATAATGGCATCCGTGTCATCGGCTATTTCTTCTTGGCGTTCCAGTACAGAACCGTCTCGATTCGACGCTACACTTGATGTATCTACGGCATTGTCAGCACTATTTTTCCCAACAAGAGTCTCAACTTCCCAGTCCCCAACTCCAGCTTCGTTAATCGAGTTACCAATAACGAGAGCAGCAGTAGCTCCTTCTATTGCGTCAGACGATGCAATTATTCTATTGTCAGATATGCGAATAAGATTATTGGAAGTGTTGTCCAAATCAATACCTTTCGCAGGATTGGCAATATCATTCCCCTTAATCCATGTTCCACCAGATAGAGTTACAGAACTTGTTACGTAAATGCCAGCGGTCGATGCGTTGATAATATTATTCTCGAAAACGCACCCAAATAAAGTAGTTCCACTATTAGCTCCGGCATATATTCCGTAGCCACCATCGGTAGTTCCACTGCTAAAAATACAATCTTTAATAACAAGTCGAGTTGCGTCATCGAGTTCTATGAATTTGCCCATGTCTGCCACATTAGTATGAAAGCGGCACTTCATAAAGGCAGAATTATTACAAATACCAATATCGACAACTTTTCCACTGGAATCCTGCCCTTCAAAATGAATATTCTGCCAAGTACAAGCTATATGGGTAGAAACTGCAAGAGGAGTACCACTTGATGGAGCTATCATTACAGCACCTTCGGTAGAAGGAAGTCCCTGACAACTTCCCATTCCTATCACGGTACAACTATGGGGAGCAGATGTTAATTCTTCCTCATATTTTCCAGGAGCTACAAGGATATAATTATTTAAGCCCCACCATTCTCCTTGGTCTGGAGACCAGTCAATAGTAGCATTGTTTCTGGTGATAGCGTACCCTATAGTGTTATAGGGAGTTTCCCATGTTTGTCCATGAACACCATCATCAGCATCAAGAGCATTGGGACTATTTTGGTCAACAAAAAAGACATGGTTATTTGAATTTGGAAAAATCCCAAGTCCATGAAGGCTTGCCAGAGCCAACCAACCGTGTTTCTTTACTAAATCAAAAACTTTCATCTCTAAACTCCTATGTACTAAACTAAAAACTAAACTACTGTTAGAAATTGAATCGGGCCGGGTACTCTACCCAACCAAAACCAGAGAAGGAAAGAAAATGACGTTCCCCGGCCCGAATATTCACTTTTACAAAGAACTAATCTTACCGCATTGTGGCTTCTGTCAAATTCGTGAGCTTAATTCCACGAGGGTCTGTCGGCGCTATGAGTTGGTAATACCAGAAAGGGGCCTCAAGCAAATCCTGCGGAGCACCGGTTGAACTATGTGACACCATAAATACACCCGTATGTCCACCAAGAGTTGCCAAGAACTCAAGTTCCGGCCCCATACTTGCATCCACACCACCAATTCGAGGAGGTCCATATCTCTGAATATTATTTCCTGAAAACTTCATAGCATACAGGGTCTTGCTCAGACACATAGGACTCATAATCCACTCGAATGTTCGGCCTCCGAACTCATACGAAATCTGACTCCATCCACCTTTGAAACTCAATGCCTTGCCAGTTCTCTCATAGTTCTGCCTATTATTGTAAAGGCCTGGTTGCTGTAACCATTTTTGCTGCACACCCTGAGTTGTGATAATAGTATCCAAACTCTCACCTGGGTAAGCATCGAGATACCCACCAATATAACCATTTATCACATCATCAGTTAGTGGGCCACTTACATCCTTAACTTGACTTTTCAAGAAACTATACAAGTCGAGGTCTAAACCACTTGCCTCGTTAACACCGCCAAGAATCTGACCGGAACTTTTTACCCAGTTGTTGATACCCCAACTATATTGAGGTCTTGCCCCAGATGTATGGCGAGTAGTCTTGGCAGCGACAATCCAGTCATTTGCAGCACCCGCGAAAGCAGCAGTACCGTACCAACCATTTGCATAAGCGGGGGTAGAGCCATCGCCGGTATCAACTGGACGCAACGTAATCTTCTTGCCAAGATAGTCTACATCAACCACAACCAACATTACATAATTAGTAGATTCGTCGTAGTTTCTTACATCGGTAGTATTCTCGTCTGTACCAGATTGCAGAACTCCATCACTATCGGCCACTATGTCGACTCTCTGGCCTTTGCAGAAATTAGCAATACGACCATATTCCTCATCAATAGTAATAACCAGATAGTTTGTCCACGCACTATGCTGTGCTATAGCCGAAACTCTACCGAGTACCTGGCTATCGTAATTTGCACTATTTGTTACGGAATGACTAAAGAAACTCGAAGCCTCATACAAGGCTTTCTGCTTTGCTACGGCTTTCAAATCCCGTGCCACTTTCTTCAATTGCATAGCATTGAGCATATCCAATTGTTTCCAAGCCGCCGGAATACTATAGTTACCCACAACCTTGTGAAGTCTAAGAGTTCTCTTAACTTCACCCGTATGGGGCACTTCAGTAGCGGTTGGGAAAATAGCCAAATTTGTGGCCGCGGAACCCAAAGCGAGCAACTGGGCTTGATTACCTAAAACCTCGGTCATTCCTGGGCCAAGAGGGTCGCCCGACTCAAACGAGCCAGCAGTACCAGTTGCGTAAATATGAATAACCTGATAGCCCTTCCCTAAGCCGTCTTGACTCTTTACTCCAAAAGAGGTTCTTTTAATCTTATCGAAAACCGGAGCTATTTCCGGCTCAATCTCGACAAGCATTTGAGGCAATTCTTCACGAACCAAATCGTTCAAAAGATCAATTGCTTGTGCCATCGAAGTATCCTTTCACTATCGTTAATAATACATTCAAACGAATATAGCAAAAGGACTTACAATCTTAAGAATTAGTACCCTTGTTCCTAAGCATTTTCAGAGCCTTTTGAGTAGCTCTTGCTATGAAGTTCTCTTCATTACCGTCCTCGGCGGCACTAACTCTCTTGATTGGTTCTTCGGAGTTGACTGAGGCAGGAAAACCTGCTCCTGGCCCAAGCCCCATTGAAATGGGATACTCGTCCGGCTTACCTGGGATACCGAATTTGGTTACATAAGACCGTATCTTTTGGACACTTGCCTTCACCATATCAGCCCCAAACGGCACTCCATCCTGAATCTTCCTTAGAACATCCTCAGCTACCAAATCTTGCACTACGGCGAGACGGTCTTTCCCCTTCTCACCTATCTTAATTTTACCAAAAATCTCATCTTTGTCAACCGCTTCGTCCGATATTTTCCTAATTTCTTTTCTTGCATCCTCGATATGCCTCTGATGCGAATAGTCGGCCACGGCCTTCAGTTGGTCTAAATCTATCCCCTGCTCCTTCAAAGCAGACTTCAACTCCTCCGCAGATAACTTCGTAGTTGTCTTGCCTTTTTGTGGTTTGTTGTCCGAACCATCATCTTCCTTCAAATACTGTATAAACTCATCCGGGTCTAAATTCATAAGGGCAGCAAATTCCCTAACTTGTGCATCCGTTGGATTATCAGACAGGGCTTCTGTAAGCTGCATAATTCTCAGTCCACTCTCGGCGGATTTTTTCATCTCCGAGGCATCCTGGAATTTCTTATCGGCCCCAGCACTTTTCTGTGCCAAATCCTTCATCTCATCCAACGTAACAGTTCTCTTGGTTCCATCTACGGTGAGTTCATACGTATCCTTCTTGGAATCATCTGAACCTCCACCACCGGCCTTGCTTTTGTCGTCTCCTCCAGTCACATTAGCATTATTTGCATTTCCTTTACCATCCGAATCACCATCGAACACTGCTGATATTGGTTGATACAGACTAAACAAATTTTTCCACATATCTTTTCCTTTCTCTTATACGGGGGCAATTGGTGGTAGCCCCTCAAGTGATTGTTCTGCTATCTCTTCTGGAAATGGTAACTGTTCAGGAAAAGTCCCCAATCCAGTTTTATGTTCCTCATAGTGAACAGCAAATGCTTCTCTAACCTTACCATCAGCGACATAAAATTCTGGACGACTCATAAACGCATCAAGCACACTCAAATGAATCCTGTGAACGTCTCTATCTGATACAATAACTTTCCCGGGACTTTCGCCATCCCCAAACAACAATATATTTTCAAGCATGGCTCTACGATAATTCTGCCATTCAACCTCTAATCCCACTGGCAAATCCAATCCTTTTTTCCTAACCTCAAAGCTATACTCCTCAAGCGTTATCCTCTGTTTATCCAAGGCCTCCTTCAATTCCATTTTCATCTGTTCTTTAGACACCGGAATCTCGGAAGCAATAGTAATAGAAACCTCATCTGGATACGGGATAGCATTTTGAGACAAACTTATAGTACCAGATTCAGTATCCAAAACTATACCGGCAAGGGAATCGTCTAAATTCGATATATTAACAACCTGTTTATCGGTCCATATATCCTTTAGAATACGCAATAAAGCCCTATATATCCCAGATACACCCTCCGCAAGGTTCTTGGCAGTGGGGGACAGGGGCACATTGGAAACCTCATACAACAATCCTAATCCTGCGGAGGAGTCAACCCTGCCTGGAGCTTTTCCCTGCATTAATTCTGTAGGCTGATTTGCCATCTTATCAGAAAGTCCTGCGGCTAATTTAAGTATCTCGAATTGGGGTGCCGCCATTTTAGCAGGATATATATTCTCAGGTTTCAAATCGGGAGTTGTATAATCGGGTTCATATCTAATTCTCTTTAGACCATCTTGTCCTCTTTCCGCTTGTGGTGGAGTACCAAGCGTAGTAGGCCAAAGTTGAAATCCATATATATCGAAATCGGATACCGCTTGGAATGCACTTGATAGGGCTATTTCCATCTCATTATTAAATGGAATTTGCATATCAACAAAACTACGTCCCCAGAAACTACCAACTGTAGTATCACGAACTATTCTGATGGGCATGTGGTATTTGCTATCAGAATGGTCATGTTTATATAACTGCTCGAAAGCCGTGACGCCTGCGTATATTCCATACTCTGCGAGGAAACCGTCCGATGTCATCGTCCATATTTCGGCCATCATAGTTAAGTTCGTATGGGACTCATCTTTTTTCTGATTCCTTCCACTACCTGTACCTTGAGTAGTGGATGTCCTGACAAAAAATCCTCCTCCTCCTGGGGCAGTAGAAACAATTCCTTCCCCAAATGAATCGGGGCCAACAGGAATATTGCCAGTAGGAAGTCGCATATCATCAACTTTTTTGTACGCCTTAGATTTGGCAGATGGTGTTATGGATAGGTTCTGTATCCATTCTTTTGGAACCCATCTCACTCTCATCAAGCCTCTAACATCTGAAGGCCCAGCGATATCTACTGGAATAGGCAATACCTCCCACGGATTTATAATTTCTATACCAAAAGAATCCCGCCCATCTACCCATAATCCAAGCCCAACGGTTCCATACATCAGAACTGGAGGACATAAATTAAGTTTTAGTGCTGCAACTTTATCTTGCGGAAATGCTGAATCTAAGGCCACCTGTGCTACACTGGCCTTTTTCATTCCATCCAAACTTATCCCAGTGCGAGTAACCTTGGGGGATAAATCAAGTGCCATAAGCCTTCCAAGTTCGGCTTTATACTTGGCTACTATTTCATCGTACCGGAATTTCAGGATACCAGCTTCATTTAAGTATGCTATGGAAACTGTTCCAGTAGTATAGTCAAGATTGGAAAACTCGCGGTAGCCATTCATGTATGCGTTACTAATCCACCATTTCACTGCTTGCGGGTTACGTTTGCTCTTACCTTGAGCGACCAAATCAAATATTACATTGGCTGCCTGTTTTTTATCTTCTGGTAATCTCCAAGTATACCCCATTCTACTTTACCCCCATAGTGACTGTTACACCTTTGGGTGGCTCATCTTTGACTTTATCCCCTTTAGATAATCCCCTCAGAGGCTTAACCGGTTCTTTACTCGAAGCCACTAAAGCCCTTGCCACACCATCCCCTTCTCTAGCTCCTATCATTATAAGCAATTTTTCGTTGACTTTGGTAAGTTGTTTGGAGAGATTACTGACTGCAAGAGCTAACACATATATTACCATAGCAATCAATCCAGCAAATACTATGGCAAACGGAATTAGGATGTCTTTCATATAGACTTTCTCCTACACTATTAATTATACCACAATTCCTACGGATTTCAACCTATTACGGGCGATTTCACAGTAATTTGATTCTTTTTCTATAAGAACAAAATCACGACCTGTTTCATGGCAAGCTATTCCAGTAGTTCCAGACCCAGAAAAAGGGTCTAAAACAATCCCACCGGTTGGAGTTTTTGTCAATTTACAAAGATACTCCATCAAAGACAAAGGTTTTACTGTAGGATGATTATTATAATCTCCTCTTTCAGATTTCGACGCTTTTGCACAATAGAAGAATCGAGAAGCACCACCCCCCATATCTTTAGGCCATATACCTTCTTTATTCTTACTTTTTTCATCGTTAAAAAACCCAAAACCTTTTCCACCACGTTTTCCTTTTCGGGCTTGTTTAGGTTTACTTATCCCACTTTGCTCATCCAACATCTTTGCTGCTTCTTCATCGAGGATTAGATTGGCAGGCCAGCGGCCTTGAGCTTGTGCTTGTTTGCCTTGCCATTTACCTTTTGTACTTTCAACAAGAGAAAAGCTGTTATAGCCACCGTGTCGATTTATAGTTATTTGTTCTATTCCTATTCTCGCTCCATCTATGTTTAATCCGGCAATATCCCACTTTTCTGCGTTCTGTGCAAAAGTACCATCCAAAGGTTTCATCGCAACAATAATTGGTTCCCAAGAGGGTTTGAATGCCGTGCCGTAACCATCCCAAAGTTTGGCAAGTTTTGAAACCGGCTCTAAAATCTCTCGTCCCCAATTTGTCTCTCCCGCAGGAGTCCAATTATTCCTCTTGCAAGTTTTTGGGCCTCTCCCGGCTTTCTTATAACCTGCAGGACCTTCATATTTTCCAATAACATTCTTTCTTTTCTTTCCCTTCCTTCTATCAATCGCCTTGCTAATATCCAACGATTTAGGAAACCCGCTTCCATAAAGCCACATCATACAATCCCTAATTTCCCAACCAGCATCTTCAATAGCACACGTTAGTCTATGATGAGTACGAGTACTTCCGAATACAAGAGCAAAGGCACCTGGCTTACATACTCTTAAAAATTCTTTCCAAAACCTAACTCCAGGAATACCATAATCCCAATCTTTTCCCATAAAACTAAGGCCATAAGGAGGGTCAGTAATTATGGTGTCAAAAAAATTAGAGGAAGAATCTTTCAACACTTCAAGACAATCTCCTTCGTATAATTTCATCATAACTTTCTCTCAACAGTAACTACAGTATCATTATGGTCTCCATTGTGGCAGACTAGACATATTGCTACTTTCTCAAACCCCAACGTTTTGGACATTCCTTGTGAATTATACCCGAAAGAAATAACGGTAGCATGACAATTTAACACTCTAGATAATGCCCTCCTAATTCTAGTCCAGTTAGAACCAATATAATGTCCCTGATACTTTTCGTATGACTTACGTAGTGAATACGGAGGATCAAGAATTGCTGTATCAAACTTCAAATCTGTCTCATTCAAAAAATCTAGGGCATCTCCATACCAATCGGCATCCATATCTCTATTAGAATCTACCCTATACTCATCTACATTAAGTCTTGTTTTTCCTGCGAATAAATTAAGAACTTTACCCTTGCAGTTGGACTCTACCCATTTTCTCAATTTTGGCTGTTCAAATGTAAATCTTTTTGGGGGTTGAACTAAATAAGTCATTTCCATATATCACCTCACAATATTTGGCCTTCTTCTTTCTATACGTCTGGTTCTTGGATTTATAATCCTACTATGTGCCTTTTGTGATAGCACATTCAACATTTCATCTGATAATTGTTCAGAAGGAACACCTGACAATAGAGGCATCCCCTTAACCTCCGGCTGATTTCTAATAATTCTTTCCAACAAACTGGGTTTTCCTCTTTCCCTCTCACGCTGATTTCCCCTTGTCTTCACCACATACTTACTTTCAGCCAAAGTGTCAATAGCGTCATCGTGTTGCAGTAGTGCCAAATCCATTGTAAAATCTGCGGTCTGGGCATATAGCTCATTATATGGCCAAGTATTTGCCAAATGAGCCGGATACTTTATCCTACCAGAAGTAAACCTCCATTCCAAAGCGGACGATATTCTCTGTGCCTTGGACTCACGTGCGGGATATGTAATAGGAAAAACCCTACCTCTCCACTGTGGCCCCACATGAGCTTCTTGTTCTGCCACATAATCCCTCAAAGCCTCCACAAATGCCTTCTGTATACTCACCGCTTCAATCCCTATTACCCTTGGCTGCCAAGCCAAACCCGTTTCCCATATCATCCGCATCAAAGTAGCATCTTTTGCCCGCCCAAGCCACATATTTAGAATCCACATTGTCATCAACGTATCAAATCCAACAACTGCGATACAGGAATAATCATTATATGAGGTCAGTCCAGAAGCGTAGTCAAACAGTATTGCACGGAACATAGGCTTAACCAACTCACAATAAGGCTTTTCTTCTTCAACATAAACTCTTCCTGCGGGGGTATCTTTTCTCTCAAACCACTTTATCTTGCCAGTATGATTGAGAGGATTTCTCATATCCATCTCGCCTTCTACAATATATTCATTCTTCTTTGGGTCAACCTGTAGAATCCTATCCTGTGGACTTATTGGTTCGTTAAGATATTCTGAATGGAATGCACTCGGTCCAATTTCCTCAAGACGGGCATCCAATACTTCTTTGGGCCACTTCTCCGGCCACAGCAAATAAACTTTTTTAGGGTCATCCTCATCTGTAGCTATAGCCTTCAGAACTTTCCTATTCCATACATTGAAACGAGGGTCATCATCACTCATCGTAGCCCGATACAGAAATGCCTTTCTATCTATCAACGTACCTATCCAGAAGATACACGAACCAGCCTCCAACATAGGTATAATCTGTCGGAACAAAATCATCTCAAACTTCTCAAGCAGTGCCATACGAGAAGTTTCTGAATCAGAGTCGGGGTCATTCTCTGGGTCATCCAGTATAAATAGTTTGGGACGTCCTCCCCTTTTCTTTCCCATAACAGATAATCCACGAATCTTAGAACCGATATTAAGACTCAAATGACTGTGATTCCAAAGAGCCTGTCCCCGTTTAGGCTGTAGTATACCAAAGTCATTTATGATAAGTTCGTTCTCTTGGAACTGATTCATTATGGTGTCGAACCTATCCGTCATCTGCCTATCGGTAGAAAGAGCAATAGTAATATCAAAAAACGGACGAGTCAGTGACAATAACATCGACATCTCTTCCGTGATAACAGAACTCTTGGCAAATCCGCGGGGGGCGGCATAGGCATTACGACCGAACTGTCCTAAATCTCTTATCATACTATAATGAAAATCTGGACTTTCGGAGAAACCCTTCTTGTAAAATGGGGCTTGTTTAGAATTACATAAATATATTCTTCTAAAGGTATTCCACGCTATAACCAGTTTGATTGGTGTGGACTGGTCACACAATACAGACAATCTTGCCTGTCTTTGACCATCAATAGTCAAATCCCCATAATCTCTTGGAAGAGGCCAGAACGGATTACTCTTATCCCTTATTCCATTTTTATCGAACCAGTCCAACTATTTCTCCTCAAATAATCCTATCAAATCCCCCATACTTTCCACGACTGGTAAAAATCTGATTGCATCATTCAACGCTGCTGATACAGCCACGGATGCAGTCCAGAAGGCATTACCAATATTAGTTCCCATCACCATCTTCAAACATGGCCACAGAGCATCTACATATCCATTCGTAGTGACGATAGTATACACATAGAGAGGAATATCACATTCCTTTGGAACAACCCACGTATGAACATACGGGAGACCACGTGGCTGAGAACATATCGTATTAATCATGTGACCGACAGTGGACACATTAAATGAATCACTTTTGATAAAATCCTTCAATGCTTTGAGTTCCTTTTCCTCCGCAGGCTCGACCTGCATCAACAATCCCTCACTAGGAACTGGTTTAGTCGTCTCCGCAGACTCCTGGGAAGAGATTGTCACCGGATGCTGGGGGGCGGTGTTTGATACAGGGCTTATAGGAGGAATCATCACTGGTTTGTTGTTCTGTATCACCATCGTTGGTTCTTCCGTTGGACTCCCCATCTTCAATCTGTCCTCCAGACTCGCCTCGCTCATCGCCTGTTGAACCATCTCGTCCTGTGTCTGCTCCGACGGAACTTCCTCGTTCATCCTCGGTTTCAGGGCTTCCTCCACCGATGGCTTTTGGTTCTTCTTTTTTTCGGTCATCTGATTTCTCCTCTTTATTTACAATTGTGGATTTAACTTCTTTAGTAGGATTTAACGATTGTATCATACGCCTGGCACTAAATGTAGTAAATTCTCCATCTTGGCCTGGGATAGTTTTGGATACTTTGGCTGCCATGCCAGAGGACTCTGCTGATTCTTGGAGTAACTTGCGGAGATGCTTAATAGCTGTCATTTTTGCACCAAGATTTACATTTTGCCTGGCAACAGAGAGTGTTTCTAATATTTCTTGGGAACAGTCCCACCCAAGTTGTTGAAAAATGGATGTAACAATGTTGGCATCATTAAAACTAAGGATAGCCGCAGTAACATCTTCTATAGACAGTTCGTTTTGTTTTTGTATTTCGTCCATATTAATTAACAACGCCTATCAGTAGAACTATAATAACAAAGAAAAATATTGTCGTTATTATGTCGCCGATGTTGAAATCATTTTCATTCATCCCTTATTGCATTTCAATTTCTTTTGCAATAACTCTATTAATACATCTCCGTGACATTTCTTAGGCCAACAGAAACAACCAAGTCTTTTTCCCCTCAATTCCTCTAATGAATTCATTAGATGTTTTTGGCCAATAATCCAATTCCTGTATTTGTCTATAACTTGTTCCCTACTACCATGTATTCCTATGCTAAATGGATTACCCCATTTAGATGGCCTGCCTATGTAAATATCGTAAGCAGTACCGTGTGTTATATTAACAATCGTTGTTCTACTTATCCCCATGAGCATCATCCTTTTTAGGTCTACCTTGCTTGGGACTTATTAGTTTCTTAATAACCGAATTATCTTTGCCTTCTGATGCCACCATCTCTGCAAGTATTTCGGGTTTAGCCGCCAGTTCTAAAATATCATCCGTAACTTGAGTCATATACTCATTGTTGTTTATGAAACGTGGATTATTCTTGGCCTTACTACCAGGGAATATGAAACCATTTGCACCTGGGCGGGACAATACAAATAGTATACGTTTTAGAGTAACCAGACTAAAGTATACTTCCTTTCCAATATAGAATGGTTTGATACGAAGGGCACGAAGGTATTTCATGGCCGTTCTTCGAGTCACATGGAAGACCTGCTCTATGTATTTCAATTCGACGACTGGGCCGAATCCGAAATCTTTTTGTGGAGGCAAATCAAGACTCATTAAGTCTCCTTTGTGTTAAGTCTACATAACCGTCTGGTATCTTCTTCATTTCGGCAATTGCATCACCACAGATAAGTTGATTGGATTCTGTCATAATATTTCATCCTGCCCGTGTTCCGCGTTCTGTGGTAGGTTCTCATTTGAATCGGCGGTTGATTGTTGCGCACCAACCCTATCACCTACGAACCGTTCTCCGATTCTGTACGTCTCCAATGGCTTACTAACGGGCAGGATAACTCCACAAATTTTACTATTTATTTCGTTACCACACGCGTCCCACCCTTCTGCATATTCTCTGGCGAATAATTCAATCTTTGGAGGATGACTAACTATGTCTATCATCTTTCTCATCTCATCCGGTTTGGAACTATGTTCAGTTCTAATAGCCTGAAACGCTGTAACCCCCTGCGCCCTTTTACCATTGGGAAGGGTACGGTAAGGCAGCATCCCTCTTCGACCAAATAAACAATGTTCGGACAAACCACGGTAATATTGACCAAGGCCCTTTCTATCTTTCATCCATGTAATCGTGGTTATATATTGGAATCCCCAAACCGACATCACTTTAAGCGCATCAGAAAGATAGTTGTTGGTTGTCCACAAGTACAGATGGCAATTATCATCAGCTATTTGCTTAATAACAGATGACATCATCATAATGTCATGTACCGACATAAGAGAATAATGCTTATCCGCTCCTCTTTTGATTTTGCCGCCGCCAACTTCGGGCCAAGGGGGATCGGCATAGATAGTTTTATATTTCATTTCATAACCTTTCCGTCTCTAATTATCAAACCTTTCCTCCGCAAGTTGTCCATTCGACTTTCAAACTCTTTTGCCGTAATATCACCAAAAGCAAGAGTATATCTTAACTCTTCCTCCTCACGTCCAATTAAACTCTTTCTTCGGCGACTACCCTTACCCATCTTATATAATAACCTCCTCTGGCCATTTACAGGTGACTTTTTCTTTGGTCTCGTCAGTATAGCAGTCTAGTGTATCTACATCTAGACCTTCCACATATTGCATAGCATCTGATTGGTCTTCCGCATCTACCTCAATAGTTCCGGTAATCCTCATTTCAAATGGTACTCTCCATCGTTTCATCTGTTTTTCCTTTCTTGGTTTGGTATCGCTTCATATCACGCAATTTTCGGCATACATTACACTCCCCCTTGAGTCTAAGTTCTCCTTTATATTTGTATTCTTGGAAATATTCATTAGTTGCAGGTTTTGACTCCCCACATTTAATACATTCTTTATATTCAAAACTTAGGGGATTAGGTTGTCGCATAAGTTCATCTGGGTCTGGCAAATCTGATTTGCTTTTGTCGGCCTCGTTGAAACAATCCTCACATACTTTCAGAGAGCCATGAGGAGTTGAAATCAAGAATGTCACACCAAGTGGAGTTATTTTGTTGCACTTTTGACATATAGGATTTATATTCTCAGTAGTTAATCTTTTGGACTTGGCTTTAGAGTACACTTCAGAGAGAGGGCCATACCTTGCCTTTACATACTTCTCACAGGCGGACAAGGCTTCATCTTCTGTGGGATAGAATCTGTCCATTATTAGTAGGGGACGTGGTTGTTTGGGGTCGTCAAATAGAGCAGCTTCATATCCCAGTTGAGTTTTGTGGTTACGACATCTTATAGCTTGTATAGACTCTTCATCGACTGGAAATCCATCTTCACCGATATAGTTGGAACGTGGGAAGTTGAGAACATCGTCAGACAATCCTTTTATAACACATATTAAGTCCCTATATCTGGCCGCTACTATATCTAAGCCGAATTGTTTTAGACACTCTGTATTTCCAGATTCAGTTTCTTTACTATTCAAAAATGCTCTCCACATCTTGCGTGATTTAATCCAAGAGACCCCTTTGTACTTTGAAACAGGAATTTCAGGTGTCTTCTCTTTTATCAATTTGAGATTATCAAAGCGCACATCGAGCATAGCATTAGAATCCACAGCAGGATATAATAATTCGCCAGTATCATAGTCCTGTCCCGGAACAAGGGTATTGAAAGTCTGTAGAAATTCAACGTATTCATAGTCTGTCCCTTGTTTTAGACCGTGAAATCCCATTACGAAATCATGGAACCACTGTTTCTCACCTGTAGTACTATTTCTTATCCATCCAACACTATAATTTCCTGGAACTGGTTCGTGACCATAGACATAACGGCCATTTTTGATGTGGTCATAGACATCAGAATCCAGCACTAAATGACGTTGTGTGCCTATATGTATAGCTCGTACTTTCATTTCATATTCTCAATGGCATCTTCACATGCATCTATGATGGATTCTAATTCATCCTGTGCGAACCCCCCACATTCTATTTCAAATATGATAATATCTGCTCTGCTCTTTTCATTATCCATTTTATCTCTCCTAATGCCAGCGGGGTTGGTGTGGAGGTTTGTCTTCGAGACGGTCTCGGACAAGACGATTTAGCAAGTCGTCTGGGAACGGATCATTGATATTGAGCTTGTAGTGCAACCCCATCCCACGCATTACTTCTATGGAGTCATCTTTAGTATTATACAGTAATTCATCGCCGAAGTCGATTATGATCGGTTTTCGGACATAGAAGAAATGCCAAGATTTGCCCTGGGCTAAGGCTGCCTTGTGGCCTAAATCGAATGGAATGATACAAGGATAATCCTCGTAGGATGTTACTACATAATGATTATTGTGGTCGAATACTTCGACGACGACACTACGTCGGATACCGTTGGGTAGTTTTCCTGCTCTTCTCATAATTATAGTATAGCATATTTGACGAAAAGTTCAATGGGTTATTTGACGAAAAATATAAATTTTATTTGTATAATAAGTGGATTAGTATAATCTATTTATTTTAGGTTTTGACGGATTTTGACGAAAAAAGTGGAGTAAAATGGTATATAAATAAGGGCTGTTTTGACGAAAGAAATCCCCGATATTGAAACAAAAAGTCAGTTTTTCTATTTCTGTCATATTTCGTCAAGAAAATACGGTGACATCGAAAAATGTGTTTGACGAAATTTTTTTTAGTCACCCTCATTTTCATCGAAATAAAAGGGGTAGTGACATTGACCCCCCTTGGTACATCAGAAATGGAGGGTATGTCACTCGAAAATTTGACGAAAACTGTAAAATCGGTATTTTTATTCGTCAGCCCCTCCGCAGGTTCGTCAAATGTTTTTTTGGACGACTTTTGTTTTTGAGCTGTAAATTAGGATTTGTCTGGGAAAAGAGGGAAAATCTTCGGAGAGAAAGTGTGTGGAGGAAGTACATACACTAAAATATGTACTTATAAGATATACATACTACTACTACTACTACTACTACTATTGCTACTACCTCTTTCGCTGTAAGGAGTTACAGCCGTTTTTGGTTTTTCGATGTCACTATCCCCCCTTTGTGAGATGTGTAAGTGTTTATGAGAAAAGGGTTTATTAAAGTGGATAGGGTTTGTCCGAAATAGCCGAGATTTCGGGGGGATTTCAAAATGAGAGAGGTCTTTGACCAATGTTATGGGACTCGGCTGGGGGGCCGATGGCTTGCTGTCTGTGGCGATTTTATCGGACGTAACAGTTATCGGACGTATATTGGACGTAGCAATCGCATTGATTATCGGACTATAAATCTAATCAGCAAGGAAAACTGACAAATCCAGTCGCAATGTTCTATAATATAGACGATTGTTTCCTGCGGAGGTCAATGAAACATAATATCCCTTATAGGACTATAATTTGGTGGCGTTATCGGACGTTAAAATGATCCAAAGATTGCGTTAGGTATTGGAAAAATTTTGAACAAGCGTCTACACTTCATTTATTCTACCTTTTTTACTTGACTTACCTTTTCTATTCTGTTATAATACATCCATGATACCTAAATTGCCAAAGAAAAAATATGCTTTATTGCCAAGTGAAAGACATAAAATTTGCAGTCATCCAGCTGGTTTTGCTTGGGACGGTAAAATGCCTTGTACTGGTGTTCGCAGATGTCATCTTTGTAAAACGTCTGAAGAGAAAGCTAAGTGTCCTTTATTCGGCTAATTTGTAGTAATAGGTCGTCTATTTAACGGCGATACTGTATTCCACGTATGCTTGCATCGGCCACACTGATAAACCGCCTTAACCTCCATAACATTCCTGGTTAACATCGTCCGTTTTGCCTTTACTTTCGGTTCCGCGTTTAACGCTCCACAATTCGGACACTGCAAGTATTTTCCCACAAGTAAATCCTCCAAAATTAAATCATTAAACATACTACATTCGACATATCCGTTAAAAATACCATATATAGCTTCAATTACCAAAATTTCAGTAATTTTATTCATAAACAGTATATCGGCTATTGACTTATCATACTTAATCTGCTATAATACACAAAATAGACGAATATATGGGGAGGTAATAAAATGGAAATACACCAAGATTTTACGAGTAAACGTTTTACACTTGTTTTTGAATCGTCTGGACGGCGCATACCTTTAGACAGGCAAGAATCAAAAGAACTTGAAAAGAGAATCGAACAAGCTATTATAGACGATAGACAGACAAATTAATTTTTTAATTTGCCTTTTGCTTTGCAATATGTTATACTTTATTAAACGGCGTTAATCTTTGAAGACTTAATATCGACTTTTTGGAGGATTCTTTTATGGAAGCACACATTAAAGACGGAAAACTCATTATTGTGTTACCCGTCAACAAACCTGCTGTCCGTAGCAGTAGTGGCAAAACGTTAGTACTTGCATCGACACGCGGTAACAAACAGGTTAACATCAACGGCCAAACGGTATACATCGGCGTAAATGCTTATGTATATCCAGACCAAGAAGGATAAAAGGCAAGGTAAAGGATTACCGCAATTATACTATCTAATAGTGGAGGACGTAAAAATGACAGAATACTATACCGAAAATAACGAGCAATGTATCGATGAGGACTTCGGCCAATGCCTTTTGAGAAACATCTTGATCACGGTCAATTTATTTCTCGGCGGTCTTTTGGCATTTGGCGCATTAATGTAAAGCCCACCAAAGACGCGGTTTTACTACGCTTTTCCGCGTCATTCATTCCGCTATAGTCCGGTCTAACACGCCGGACTATTCTTTTTATGGTCCCGTAAATATTATAGGACGTTTGTTTCTGGTCCTATCGGCGCATAAAAAAAGCCGGTTTGGTTTGACCGGCCTTTTAGCAGTAAGTTTCTCTCTTCGTTAGTCTCCGTTGTTAAGGCAAGCACCCGTTGTCGGCCAGATAATCAATTGTGTCGTCATTAATGAAGTCGGACAAAGTCCCCACTTTTCGGTATCCGTAAGCATCAAACCTGTCTTGTCCTATCGTGTCCATACGCCGACCGTTTATGCTTACCGATTCCAGCACGTAACGTCCATGTTCAAAATAAGTCTTAGTGATGATCCTTATTGTCCCACACCCATCCTGATCATCGGAAATTGCCACATCTCCTGCGCTTAACCGGACAACCTTTGCCGCGTCTGTCAATAGCGCATCCTTTTCCGCCTGCAAAGCAGCAATATCCCTGTCCACTTGTACTAATCTGTTTTTACGCTCTACTGTGTTCATGATAAAACCTCCACTAAAATATGTTAAAATATGTTTCAGTGCAAAAATGCACTACAAAGCTATTTTTGAGTAAAAATACGAAAATTCCGTTGCGCCACATTCGATATAAGCCACGATCTCAAGTCTACCCATACTAAACTACTCTTTTTTTCAGTTATAAAATTCGGCCACATTACCATCGTTTTCAATTTCGTCTAATAAGCCAAGTTTATGATATAACATTGATAGAAAACAATCCTCACAAATATGGTATCCAAAAACATCTTTCGCTCCATGTATGCCGCATACTTCGCAAAATTCGGTTTGATTATCTTCACAAGAATCTGGATAATACATTTTAGGATAGGTTAACGGAGGACTGTATAACCTTTCATCTCGGATAAATTCTGTGTCTTTGTGTTTGGCAAAAAACATCTTGAATTTATCTATTTGTCTTTTTATTGTTTTAATACGTGCAAAACTATCTGGACTATGGTCATGCTCAAATCCTATACCTATATTTACACAACACGCGGTAGTGTCTAAATAGCATATATCAGACATAGAACCAAAGCCGACAATCCAGATTTTTCTCAATTCTTTTAAGAACTTATCACTATCTAAATCATACGTAACAACATCGTCACCGTGTCTATCAAATTCTGCAATCCAGTTATACTGTTTGCACTTATGGTACATAGCTGTGGACTCACCGCCCTCTTCATTATCCGTCAATAGTAAGTCTGTATTTAATTCTTTTGACAACATATTTGCAATTAAACATCCAAGCCTATCATCTAATCCGCTGGCATGGATACACTTTGCATTTTTTGTGTGAAACTTAGGTTCTTGAATAGTATCCAAATGCGCTACAAACAAAACTTTAGAACCCCTATCTATAAAAATCCTGCGCCTGTCTTTGTTGTCCTTATCCAATACCGCATACCCAAAGTGGGAAAATATCAAGTCCTTATCCTGTAGCCAATATATTAATTCATTTAGCATCAAACATCCTTAAAAGGTATTTGCATCGTTTCGTTATCTTCTGTTTCGTTTATTGTATCCTTACTGTTTTCCGCACAATCCCTACACAATCCGTCGTCATTTACTCCGTCAACTTCCCCTCCGCAATCTTCACAAAAAATATGATTCTCTAAACAATTCCTGCAATATTCCCCGTGATATAACTCTTCACTAAACCAATATCCACAATCAGAACATCTATAATTGTACATCTCTGCACAATACCCACAAGTCCATGTGTTACGGTCCTCAATATATACTGCATTATCAGCATATTCATATTCTCCACAATGCTCGCAAACAATACAATGTTCACTAAAGCACCTTTCGCAATAGATATCTCCGCCCACGTGATAGATATCTGTTTCATTTACATAGTCCCCACAATAATCGCAACAGACTTCTCCGTCCTCCTCAATTACAATATAACCGTCGGTACTATCCAAACAGCCCTGAGATTTTCTGTCAACGTCTTTATGGAATATAGACAGTTTATCGTCTTCGGATATATCGTAGCATCTTAGAGTGTCCATGAAAGGGACTTCTCCGTCTATGTAGTTTAGATTAGAAACAATCAACTTATCGGTATCAATTCCAGATATACCTATTATATCCTTACCTTCGCTTATACGATACGCCCAACCCTCTTTTATAGCATATTCTATCATATCCTTTGCAAGTGCATAATTATCTGTGTAAATTCTATCCATGAATAACTTGCCACAATCAAGTTTATGCACAATCGCCCGTCCAGAATTACTACCATAAAACATAACTAATTGACTAAATCTTTCCGGGTTTATTTCATAAAGTTTAGTACAATAGCACTTATAATTTGTCATACAGGAATGGCCGCCAATTTCTTTTTTATAATTCTCTGTGATTTCCTTACCTTTACACAATTTAACTTTTCTTTTTGGAAATATATATCTGTCAATTTTATCCGCTAAATCCGAAATTTGTTTATCATTGAGAAACCCTTTATTTAACTCCAATTTTCTCACCAAAAATTTGCCGGTTCTCAGTTTTGCTCTTTTTTTGCCTGGCACTTTATAACTAACAAAACCTTTACTTCCGTCTTCCGGCTTGTCCGGTTCTAAACTTAATAATATGTTACCCAAACCAGATTTCGGCCAAAAACCGTTAAATTCTTTTCGCACAATATCTCCAACTTCACCGAATATATAATTTGCTAAATCTGTGGCGGCCATATACTAAATACCCCCCAAAGATTTATTTATTTTATAATGACGTGCCGGCTGGTCAGACCGGCACTGAGAATGGAGGAAGGAGGAAGTATTGCATTTACAAAAAATTATATTGACCACTGTTACCATTTAATTTTATCCCCACAATTTCAAATTCAACCGTTTTTTATTATGATCTTAGTATACCAAATACCAAATACCAAGTCAACAAAAAAAATCCTTTTTAACAAATATTTTTTATTTGTCTTCTATAAGCAAAATTATTTTGACTTAAATTCCTTCTTTTGATAAAATACCATTATATACTGCACTTATTGTGCATACGGATACTAAGTCCGATAACCAAATGGGGGATTTCGTCAAATTATCGGACTCTATTTGGGGGGATGAGATACCGACATGGAATATATATTATCGGACTACATTTCATCTGAAAAATTTTTACTCGCACCCCGCAGATTTTTCTTGACATCGTCCTCCGCAAGTGTTACAATATACGAAAATCAAATTATGTTTGGGTTCTTGAAAGGGTAAATTTTATGCAAGTTGAAAATCTATTTGTAAAAGTAAACCAAATCCGCCCCAATTGTTTAGTGGTACAAATATCAGACACCACATCTTTTTCAAATCCTGTTGAATATCTCCAGAGCTACTCCACAATCATCGCTAAACGTGATAAATTTTATCCGGGTGTAAAAGGTAGACAAATATGGCTTGATAAATCCATGTGGGATTACTCATCGACCACTGGAAGGCATCGCAACTTTTTCCTTGGGGAAACCAAAGCCGAAACATTGAAAAAAATAAAAAGTGGGGAATACCAACTCGTAAACTTAAACTAAACCTGCGGAGGTTATTATGTGGGATTATGAGCAAAGTAAAATAAATCCTTTAGTGCATTTTGTTGAATCACCTGAAAGAAGAATAGCGGAGGTATATGGACGTAATGGCCCAGACAGTGAATCCAACGCCTCTTGTATTTCGGCTGTTCCCGATTTTATAAAGGCTTGTGAATCAGTTGTCCTATGGGCTAAAACCTACGGGAATCATGGTGGAAATCCCTATTGTAAAGAATTCGTTAAACTGGCTCGTATTGCTCTAGCAAAGGCCAGAAGAATTGATGTAGATTTAGTATGAAACCTTTGCCCAAAAACAGACTCGACTATCTTATATCCTACTACTACGAACAACTCGTAAGCGCATACAGTCTGAAAAATGCTAAGCGCATCGTGTATGGTGTTAAGAAAAAATTACTGGCGGAATCCAAACGCCGAAAAGGATTAAAATAGTTATGGGACACGAATATAATGAAGTAGATGCAATTCATGATTGCTCTAAACTCATAGAACTTTTGGAACAGTGGACAAGAGCCGAAATAATGGCTCGGCTCGGGCATACGCCCCAAGTAACTATGCCTACGGATTGGTGCGGATATTGGCATGATAAGGTAGATTTGGAAGACAAAATAAGACAATTCATTTTTGGTACAAGTGACTTAGTACAGTTAGCTAAACGTTTTAATCTTCCCATTTGAAAGGAAAATTATATGAAGTCTATAGTTCTCAAAGAATATCGTAAGTCAATTAAGTTTACTTGTAGGAAATGTGGCATTGCGGTAATGGCCAAAAAAGGAAGTCAATGTCATATCAAACGACTATGCTCCCGCCACGCCGCCGCAGATCGGTGAAATTCCATTCGCTCGACCAATAAATAATCTAAAGCAAAATCTCAGCTCGTTTTGTTCGCCTTTAACTAGCACTCGTAAGCATCGGACAAATTATAAGCCGTAGAAAGATTGTTGTGTATTGGACAAATTATGGGGGTATTCCCTCCGCAAGGGGTCAATCCTTTATCGGACAAATTACAGTCCTATAATCCATACAATCGTTATACCTAATAGCATCGGAAAAATTACTATCCTCCGCAAATTCATCTGTCTCATCCTCACAATATGGGATATGACCTAATCTCAATTTTGGGGCTTATAAATGACCTCCCTTTTTCATGCTGCTCAAAAAAAGGCCATATCACTATCTTGCACGTCATAAAAGCGCGGGACGGGTAACAAGCCCCAGATTCATACGATCCCCGTCCCTTCGCATGGCTCTCAATCCAACACCCGGGGTTAGCTGCAAATCTATGCCTCCATAACAAGCCTTCCGGCATTTTGCCTTTTCTCGGTATCATAGCTACAGGCTTTGGTGGCAATACACAAAATGTATGCGTATGCCCGCTCAAACATACGTCGGCGCACTCCCACTCCGAAAGCATAGTTTGTAGTTTAGTTGGTTCGGCTCCGGCTGCCCTACCACTACCATATCCGTGTCTCATATAAATTAAGCAGCTTGTAATTGATCTGCCTTCTCCACTTTTACGGACAAATTTCAGACGCAAGATACACTCATCCGTAAGGTTTTCACACTCTAAAGCATTGCACAGTTCTGCCTGCACATCTGTATCGTGATATCTGCGGAGGGATTTCTCGTGATTACCTTCTATTGCACCAATGATTGAATCTTTAATAGGCTTGAATATTTGCTCAACCCGTTTAATTTCCCGTTTGGGCAAATCAGATAGAGCTTCTTTTATTTCCTCTGGCGTTCCGGTAGCTACCCAATCGGCAATGTCAGAAAAATCAAATCGCTTCCTATCACTTGCACTTATAGCGTTGATAGCATCCCCCCCTAATACTACCAAAATATGTCTGTTTTCAAAAGTCTTCCGTCTTATGAC
>Ga0307437_1000814_pt1 | contig 22640 bp, 19 predicted proteins | sample SalMarWE160390MG_FD_202146 | JGI IMG/M metagenome (GOLD analysis project Ga0307437, IMG submission 202146) | Salt marsh sediment microbial communities from the Plum Island Ecosystem LTER, Massachusetts, United States - WE1603-90 | ecosystem: Environmental > Aquatic > Marine > Intertidal zone >...
GAGGATTTTTAAATACAGGTTGCCAAGTAATTCTTTCTGTTCGGATATCTCTAATTCTATTTTCAATCTTTTAAGGAAATCATTTTTTTCATAACCGTTTATGGCACATTCCTCAGCCAAATCAAGAATTCGAGAGACTTTTTTCCAATCGAAATGAGGAACCTCAAATTTACCTACTACAGTTTTTACAACATAACTTTTCTCACCATAGGGACGTGTTTCAAGTGAAGGAATTAAAACCGAATCAGCAAGATATACGGGTATAGATATATTATTTGTTGTGTCTTTTCTGTAATGAAGAAGGTCACCAAGGGCAATGAGGTAATTGGCTCTAGATGTAATTACAGCAAGTGGGTTTAAATCAAATCCAACCACATTTGACAAAATATATTCCAAAACATCCTGTTTTCGCAAGAATTTTCTTTTCGCATATCGCTTAATTCGTTGAATTGCCAAGATTAAAAAAGTTCCAGAACCACAAGCAGGATCTAAAATTCTAGTTTTAGGGTTTCCATTATACCCTACCTCATTAAGCAACAAATTTGCAAGCCAATCGGGTGTATAATATTCTCCTAAATCGTGCCGAATTTTTTTGGGAACAAGATATTGATATAGCTTCTTTAAAAGATCCCTTATTATGAAAGGTTCTAATTTCACTGTTGCTGGTTCATAATTTAATAGAGTTTGAATAATTTGTTTAATAGATTTTTCAATTGAAGAATCCCAAGTGTAAAGGTACCAAGAATAAAGGTCGCCCTCAAGAAAATTTGTTATACCTAGCTTGTAAAAGATTCCTCCTTTTTCCAATTCTTCCATTTTATTCTTTAATTGAGTGGGTGATGCAGAGATAGTTCCCTCTAGAAATGATGGTAGAAATCCAACTGTTTGTATCATTGTCATTATTTCGACAGTTAACATTTTTACTACAAGGGCATAATATGAGTGAATTGAAAAAAGGAAAAGTGTTAAGTCGATATCTTCTTCCGATAGCAAACTTTTAGCAAGTTTTTCCATATCGGAATTTTGTTTCCCTAGATTGTATCCACAAACTTGACTGAAGACTCTTTTCCACTCTTCTAACATAACATTAGCTCTATTTTGTTTTGTGGATTTAATGGCAGAGTAAAATGATGCAATACAAGACTTTGCAATTTCACTTTCAGAATCGAAATCTTCTCTTAAATTTTCAGGTGTTAAAGCTCGTTTTGATAACGCTCTTAAATATTCCAGAAGTCGTTGAATTGAGTCCTCGTTTACATCATATAATGGTGTTATGTAATATCTGCCAGAATACCATCGAATAAAAGATATCCAATAACCATCCAAGGTTATTCCTACGAATTTTGACCTAGTTTCGATATTATCTTGCGATAAAGCTTCAATATATCCAATTACTTGTTCCAATGAATCTTTAAACGCTTTTGTGGTTTTCTTTCCTTTAAATGATTTAGGAAATTCATACTCGATTATGACCCTTCCATAAAGACTGTCTAATTTTTGTCCTGTTAAAATTGTTGACTCATGATGTGGTTTGGATATAATATCTAATTTAGTTAGGTAACCCTTCAAAATCTCAGCGATATTAATTCGCAATTCCGCTTCATTGTTGGATTCATCTGTTGCTTTTAGCATTTTGTCTGCTAATTCTTTTGCCATTACTCTGAGACTCATGAACGTAGCACCAGTAGAAATTAGACCATTCATTTATAATATTTTTTCTTTACAATAAATTTCTTCTAATCCAAAATTAAATTTGTAAGTAATTTAAGATTTGACTAAAAAAGTGCACATAATGAAGATTTACTGATGTCTTACTTTGACAGGCAACGCAAACATCTTATATTAAAGGATTAATTCTTCATAATAACAATCTTTCAACGTGAGATTAAATTGACTAATCTTGGTATCCATATTTTTCGTTCATTTCTCAGATATTCACCAAAAAGCAGAACTTCTTCATTGATTAAAGTTACTGGAGTCTATTTTTTTCCGACCTTGATTCTTGAAATCTCAAGTTCACGATTAAACCATTCCTTGAAAATACATTAAACTTGTAGGTTTTTTTACGAGTGTCGAGGTTGCCGAGCGAATTAGCGAGGCTGTTTAGGCTGAGCGAACCATGTTCCAGCGTGGCTTGATACCTGTGTTCTCTAGATTACCTGTCAGCTAGGAACAATGTGTGAGCGAAGCCGTGACACCGAGGCAACTCTAGTAAAAAAACCGAAATCTTTCTTGAGCGAGCTTCGAGACTGCCACCCAGCACAAAAAACAAGACAATAGGCACTCACAAGAGAGCCTGAAAGATTCAGATTTAAATTTTAACTCTTTGGATTGTGATTAAATTTAACTTTTTATCGTGTTACTTCTTCTGTAATTTAACTCAGTAATCTACTACTTGGAGATATTTTTACCTAAGTACTTGTGGATGAAACAAAACAGAACAAAAGTTTCCAGTTTTGCTCGATCCATCAATATTTTAAGCTCAAAATGCAATAGAGTTTAAGGAGGACGGTATATGGCAAATCCGATTCATGTTGATTTAGTCAAAAAGGGAACAAAATCCATCAATGAATGGAGAAAGGATAACCCAAATCAAACTTTAGAGCTCTCTGGAGAAAAAATCAGTCATATTGACCTCCAAAACGCCAATCTCTCTCCTATATGTTTATCTAAAGCTACGCTTTATTTTGTTAACCTTTTCGAGGCTGATCTGGCTAAATCCGATTTAACTAATATAACTATTGGCAGTTCAGTCCTATTTGCGGTTAATTTTTTTGAAGCAAATCTCTCTAATGCTACTATTCTGGATTCAAGCTTTAATGAATCGAACCTAAATAATGCTAACATTTCCAAATCCAACATTTCGTCAAGTACATTTATAAAGGCTAATTTTAGTGGAGTGAATCTTATTGCTGCTATTAATTTTGAAAATAATTTTACATTTGCAGATTTCTCAAACGCTAATTTGACCAAAAGCGATATGGCTTATTGTAATTTCAAATTTTGCAATTTAATGAAAACAAATTTTTCTCACGCTAAACTTACTGGGGTCATCTTTGAACAGAATGAATTTAATGCTTCAAAACTTACAGGTGCAGAAATGGAATTTACAAAATTTACATCTTGTGATCTTTCAAGATGTATCGGGTTAACAAGCATCAAACATAAGTCCCCAGGCAATATTGATTTACAAACAATAAAGAAGTCACTATTTTCTTCAAAATACTGTCTTGAACCGGGTTTTAAAAAATTTCTTTTTTCTTCTGGATTTCCAATGGAATTGATTCAACAACTACCAAAAATCTTAGGAGATATCAAATATTATTCTGCATTTGTCTGCTATGGAGAACCCGATAGAAAATTTGCTGAAAAATTGCGAAATGATTTAGAGAATGAAGGTGTAAGTTGTTGGTTATACTCACTCGATGCAACTATTGGTAAACGAACATGGAAAGAAATTAGTCAAAAAAGGCGAGAAGCAGAGAGAATGATTATTCTCTGTTCCTCAGATTCACTCGTTAGAGATGGAGTTCTAAAGGAGATTGAAGAACAGATCGATGAAGATCCAGAAAAAATTATTCCCATTTCCTTGGATAATCTATGGAAACAAGAAGGTTTTCGGGTCAAAAGGGGTCAACGCGATCTAAAGCCATTTCTCATAGAACGTAATTACGCAGACTTCGTTGTGAAGTCTAAATACAAACAATCCATAAATAAATTATTGAAAGGATTGAAGAAAAGCAAGTAATAACTTTAGAAAGAATTCTGCCTTTCGATTGTATACAACACGTCTAATGTCCTCGGTCAAGCTCCATCATGTACCTTGGAGGGTAAATTGTGATGTGCGCCCAACTATAAGTAGGAGAACGAGTCCGAAGGGGTCGGGTGGGTGGGAGCAAGGCGAAGAGCCTTGCGAATGTAACTAACTAATGTTATATTCTTTATTTCTCTCCGGCGATAATGGCGATTGTTCCTAGAAACAGGGGCAGTTTCAGTGCCCGTGGAATAAACTCTGCATCACGTGTTTTAATGAACTCCACTTTGCTTATCCCCCAGCTTTTGATAGTGGCAATTAAGTCGTCTGGGTTTCCGTAAATCTTCTTGACTAGAAACTCGTCCTGAAGAGCAAATTTTCCGCCCTTCTTAACCACGCGCAACGCTTCACGGATAAGTTCCCGCTTATCCTTGACGCCGCTGACCATGTGGAACACGAAATTGCTCACAGCCGCATCAAAATATTCATCATCAAAAGGCAACGATACAGCACTGGCTTTCTGGAACGTCACGCGCTCATTTACTCCTTCAATCTTCGCGTTTCTTTCACAAGCCTTTTTGGAGTATTCCCAGCCTTTTCCCCAACAATCAATTCCGATAACATGTGCCTTTTTGTAATTCTGGGCAACCTTAATGGCGAGGACACCGTTTCCGCACCCTATATCCAAAGCTTTTCCTTCACCATTCCAATCCAGGTGCGATAACACTAACTCCCAGGCAGAGTTCTGAACGTTTCCTCCTGCAGAAGAGAACTCGTAGCGGGCATACACAAAAAATGCGGCAACCAAAAAGAACAGCGCTGCAGGAATCACCAAGAAAAGAAACCAAAGAGTCGACACCAAAAACACTAAACCGACTGCAAATGATCCATAGATAAATCTCTTCGGAACCCAATTACCATAATCTGGCTTCGACACCATTACTCCATCAGATTTTCTTTTCATAATGAGACTACTATCCAGCCAACTGTGCATATAATTTTAATCCACAAAAAATTGAGTTTTAAAAGGGGAATGCCTAGAGGCACCAAAAAATCTTTTCAGTCTTTGTCTACAAGTTTTGCTTCTTTAATGACAAAAACACCGCTGTTGTTCGCGTAGCTGGTTTCAGCTTCAACTATCTCAATGCGCTTCTTATAAAACGGGGCGTCAAGAACTAAGGACTCATATTCGCCGCCCTCACCCACCAAACTAATTTGATATTTTTGATTAAGTTCCACAAGCTTCTCAAGCGTTTCAGCGTTGATTTCTCTTCCCAGCCAAGTTTGGTCCAAACCATAAGCGTACACCCCAACGAGGATAACCTTGAATTTGAGATCAATCAACTCTTTCATGATGTCCAGCGGGTCTTGGTGCCAGAGGGGCGCAACAGACTTGATGCCCAACTCATCACATATCCTGTCGATTCGTTCCTTCTGATAAGACGAGGCTATCGCCCCTGACACAACGCCTTCAACGTCAAGGGACGCAAGCAACTTTTTGAGGTCATCCAGTTCCTCCTCTTTTACTCCAGAGGTTTCAGCCGTCACCAAAGGAATCTCAAGCGCTCTGGAAACATAGTCTGTCAGGTGAATGTTCGGAAAATGGAACATGTAGCTGTCATCTCTTTTGGGAATCATGGTGGCTAAAACTTCTACATTGTGTCCCATCTTTTGTGCTCGATAAAGCGCTAGGACAGAATCTTTTCCGCCGGTAACTAATGCAGCTACACGCATATCCTACGCACTCGATTGATTATTTTGTTAAGGGCTGCTCACAGCTTCTTCGCTTTCTCAATTACCCGATTAGTCTTCTCTTCCCACTCCCTTAACCCCTCAGGGGAAGAAGGATAATTTCTATACAAAGTCTTAATTTCCTTCATGAGCTTAGCGGTGGTATTCAACTTTTTGAGAAGAGACAAACTTCCAAGTCCCTTGAAGAGCCTGCTGGTCTTTTCGGTTATGTTAAGTTTCAGGTCCTCGCCCATACTCGCTTTAAGCAGATCATCGTCCGTGATCAAATGGTGCCGCATCCCATAATTCATTTCCTTGTCGGTCAACCGCTGAAGAAGCATACGGAAAACGTCCAGCCCCGCCTGTTTAGCTCCATACAATTCCATGAACATGCCAGTGTAAGACCACAATCCCCTTCTGCTCACGTCCCCCTTCTCCAATGCTTTGATGATAACTTCCCCAGCTTTTACTCCAGCCATCATCGAGGGACCTATTCCACCTCCATGAATCGGATTAACTTGACATGCAGCATCTCCGACAATCACAACCCCATTTCCAACCATACAACTTATGGGTCTCCGAGTTGGAACAAGACCTCCTCCACCAGTTAACGCCCGCGAACCTTTGAAGAACGGCATCGACAAAATAAATTCCTGATACAACTTTTTTGGGTTAGGAAATCCCTTGGTCATGGCTACACCTAAGCCCACGTTAACCGTGTTTGAACTTTTGGGAAAAATCCAGCAATATCCTCCTGGAAAACGCTGCAGGTCAAGATAGATTTTACAAAACCCGGGGTCAGAAATAGTTTCTTTCACTTCACGAATTTCGCGGTAGCAAACCTCCACATCCTCATCTTTAACTTCTGTTTCGATATCCAGTTCTGGAGGAAGCTTCTTCCGCAAAACTGCAGAATGTCCACTTGCGTCCACCACAACTTGGGCAAGCATTTCACTGTTTTCGCCTGTTTTGGGGTCTTTAGTTAAGACGCCAACGACATATCCATCCTTTATGACTGGTTCTGTAACGATTGTCGAGTCAAAAAGGATTGCACCAGCGTCCTTTGCCTCTTTTACGAGTCTCTGACCGAAAAGTTGACGATTAACCAGGTATCCGTGGATGCCTTCCCCCTTGACTGTGACGACGGTTTCCATGTCCGGTGAATAAACTTTGATTCCTTCCATTTTTTGATCCAGTTCCGCTCCTGAGGGATGCGCTAACTTTATGTTGTCAAAGTGATGTTTTCCTATGGCGTCCCCGCAGACCTTGTCTCCTATGTTCTGCTCTGGTTTTTGATCTATCATGCAGACGTTGATTCCGGCTTCGGCAACAGTCTTGGCTGCCAGGCATCCTCCTGTTCCGGCGCCAACAACTATCACATCAAATTTTTTCAACGGTTATTCTCTCCAACAGTTTCTAGTTTGTTATTTTGCCTGAAAAGAGCTTCATAACCTTTACGATACTTAGAGAAGGGATGAACGTTAATTTAAGCTTGTTAACTGTTCAGCCGTTCACAGAACTGGTTTCATTTATGATCGTTGTTATAAGTTTGAAGCTGGAAAACAGTAAGTAACCTGAACAAGAAATGTTTCTTTCGCTTTCTGTTGACTGATCCAGTAACTCCGGTTTTGGAGATTTGAACCCTTCAACCGTTACATCAATTCTTGATAGTTCTGTTCTTCCCACACTTTGGTAACTTCGATGTGGACTTCTTTTTCATATGAGTCTTGATTGTAGAAGTTGAGGTACCAGACCATGTTCACGTTTTCTGGGTCCACACCCCATTTGACGATTCCGTTGTCTGTTTCGCACACCCATCTCTGAATCGTCCCGAATAAACCCCCACCTATTCGACATGGAAACCATCCAAGCGTATCTTCGAACATCACTGCAGAATGCGGAGTCCACTTTATGGTTCCTTTTGAAACACTCAATTTCACTTCAAACAATCCTGCAGGTGCAGACAGATAGAACGCCCTAAACATAACCTCTCCGCCCTCGATTGTTATGGTGTTACTGTAAATCACTTCTCTTTTCTCGGTGTAAGCCAAAGCATACATTACGCTAGCAAGGCTTCCAATAAATATCAGCAAACCCAGCATGCCAATCTTAAACGCCTTTACCTTCTGCATTTTCCATCACCGCGCAGGTATACTTGACAAAATATTACTTCTTGTGATATGATGGATGCGACAGACAAGTAATCAAATGCACATTTGTTTCTGTATACGCTAAAACGGCGGCATACCCAGCTGTGAAGAAGATATAGAGTTACTTGAAACATGCCTCAAAATATACGACATGTCAACTGGGAACAGAAATACTTGCGAATAGATAGAAAACAGGAGAAGAGAACAGTCTCCCTCTTTTCAGGCGCATTTTTGTGCCTTGAACTTATCCCAGCAATTCACTATGTCCCGCATGAGTTCTGGTTGCAGATCATAGAATTCGTTTATTCTTCCCTCTGGAAAGAACATTCTGATCATAACTTCCCGCCCAAGCCTGTCCATGTTGGACATACTTGCTTCTGGCTTCTTTGGAAGGACATCCTTGTATTTTTCATAGTATTTCGTGATAGTCGGCTTGATGCAATCCTCTAACAGTTGCTTGTTTGTTCTGTTTTCGAGGTGTGGGAAGCCCATTTTGAAGGAGTAATCGATTATGTCCTTTTTTCCAGAATAGTTGAGGATGGTGCTGTCCAAAACTTTCCTGTTCGGTATCTCGGTGATGTTGTATGTTGGTGTGTATATTTTGGTGTAGTTGATGGTTATCTCCTTCACCTCGCCTTCAACGTCTCCGATCTTCACGTAGTCTCTCACCATAAACGGTCTCGAAACCATAAGATAGAGACCAGCCAAAAAGTTGCCCACAGTCTGGGTGGAAGCAAACCCTATTGCTGCACCTGTAAGAGCCGAGATTCCGAGGAACAAGTCAGTGGGAAAGCCGAAGAGACTAATGATCGCAACTACGCCTGATGCAGCAACGATTAATCTGGCAACTAACTTCAAGATGTTGATGGCGTGAGGCTCCATATCTATCCTTTTTCCGTATCGGGATATTGCTCTGCGGATCAGCTTGTCGAGAACAAAAGTGACGATGAGGATAACTACTGTTATCCCAGCGAGAACAAGGTTGTCAATCGTTAGCAAAGCAGGAAACATGATACTCCCCGTACAATGCAGAAACTGAGACAAAACTGTCAAACAAAAACCTTTCTATGTCTCAGCGAAAGCAGTACAAGAAAACAAAGGAAAAATTAAGATGGGGGAAGCTGTAAAAATCAGGTGAAAGAGAGACTGGACCATGACAAAAACGATTCGGGTAAATACTTGGCAAGAATTTAAGGAGTTAGCGCTCGAAAAGAATCCCAAGAGCGTCGTATATGTCATCGCCCAAAGTATCCCCGCTAGAAACCATACTGGACTAAAACTCATCTTGCCCGTTGAAGGTGCCCAGTACATCTTCACTGACTCGGCTAAAGGCGACAAGCTGAGAAGAACTGGAATTCCAGTTCGCACCGACAAGAAGGGAAACCGTTTCCTTACAGACGAGGACGTGAAAAGTTTCCTCAGAACAGAACTCCAAATAAAAGATCTGAAAATCTTCTCGTACTGGACAGCCTAACAAGAACTTTACTCGAAAGATGGATAAAATAAAAAAGGATGGGATTGCCGGGTCGAATTTAAGACCCGACGCGACACTTGAGTGTTGAATGTTGTTTCGTTTTTAGGGCGGAATCAAGGTTACGGTGTGAACATTGACAGCAAAGTTTCGGTGTGAACCACGTTGGGATGATCTTCAATCATCTCGTAGATAATCTTTGTTAACTCCTCGGAACTGTCTGCCTCTACCACTGCAATGGCGTCGAACCTTCCCAGAATCGAGTTAGCCATCATTACGCCCTTTATCTTCCTCGACTGCACGATCTCCTCCGAAGTCCCGGGCTTCATCGTCAAGAGTACGAAAGCTCTTATCTTTTTGCTGCGGAGATCTTTTGAAGACAATTTTGTTCTCTCCTTTTAGAAGAGAGTGATTGCAGTTTCGGTGTGGACGATGTTGGGGTCTTTTTCGATTACTTTGTATACGAACTCGTTGAGCGTTTCGAGGTCTGGGGCTTCTAAGACAACTATGACGTCATGTCGTCCGTAAACGGAGTCAGCATGCAGAACATTTTGGAACCGCATTCGGATGGCTTTGACTACGTCTTCAGATGTTCCGGGTCTAGTTTCAATTAGCAGATATGCTTTCATGCTTATTCACCTCTCCATATTCTACTTTTAATAGTCTAGGTATTTCATTATTTCCCACGGAGTGACATAGAGGCAGTACTGGTTCCAGTCGTTGGTCTTGTATTCTATGAAAGCATCGAATATGTGGCTTCCAAGGGTCTTATGAACAACGTCGTCGCTCTGCATCGCCTCTAAAGCATCTCTCAGCGTCGTTGGCAACTCCTTAATGCCAAGGGCACGTCTTCTCTCAGGGCTCAACTCGTAAACATCCTCGTCCACGGGGTCTCCGGGATCAAGTTTCTTCTTTATGCCGTCAAGCCCAGCCATTAGGATGCACGAAAAGGCTAGGTATGAGTTGCAGGATGGATCAGCGGAACGTAATTCAGCGCGTTTTGCTGCGGCGTGCTCGGGACCTTTAAAGTATACGGGAACACGTACCATGGCTGACCTGTTGCGGCGGGACCACATTATGTAAATGGGAGCTTCAAAACCGGGCACAAGCCGCTTGTAAGAGTTTACTGTTGGACAAGTCACAGCAGTTATGGCTCTGGCGTGCTCTAGTAGGCCTCCGATGAAGTATCTGCCCGTCTGGCTCATCTCAGCATACTCATCCGATTCGTCATACATCACATTTTTTTTGCCCTTCCACAGAGAAGCGTGAACGTGCATGCCGCTGGCGTTGTCAAGGTAAACCGGTTTAGGCATGAAAGTGGCGATTAACCCGTGCTTCTTTGCAACGTTTTTTGCCACAAACTTGTAGAACATTGTCCTGTCAGCGGTTTTCACTAACTCTCCATATTTGAAGTCGATTTCGATCTGTCCTGCCGTAGCAACCTCGTGGTGGTGCATCTCAATTTCTATGTCAAAGTTTTCTTCCAGTAACGAGGCAACTTCGTTTCGGTACTCAACGGTTGTGTCCTCTGGCGGTGGCCTGAAATATGCCTCTTTTGGTCTTAGCGTGTGGTGTCCTGGAGTGGTTTCGGGGGATTTAGGTACAACTCGTGGTGCGCCCCATGAGTCTCCTGCGCCGCCTTTTGGGCTAACCCACATGTCCCAAACAAGGTTTGTGGGGTCTATGGAGCTGAAGACGAAGTATTCTAGTTCTGGACCGAATAAGCCGGTGTAACCCATATCTTTTGCTGCTTTGACTGCTCTTTTTGCCACGTATCCTCTTGGGTCTACGACTGAGGGTTCTGTGCCGCCGAAGGCTTCGTAGACGTCTCCTAGGATTATGGCGCTTCTTTGTTTTTCATCAGTTGTCCATGGTATGATAGCTAATGTTTCAGGGTCGGGTTTAAGGATCATGTCGGATTCTTCTATGGTTTTGAAGCCTCGTACAGATGATCCGTCGAAGCCGATGCCGGCGGTTAGGACTTGTCCCTCCGTGTATTGTTTTGCGGGTATCACTACGTCCTGCATTAGACCTCGGATGTCTACGAAGGCTGTGTGTACCCATCGGATTTTGTTTTTCTTCAGGGATTCTTTGGCTGTGTTAATAGCCTCCATGTTATTCACCATTCATTCAGCTGAATGTGAAAATATTACCTGTTTGTATATAAATGTTTCTGATAGTCTGAAGGAAAACTTATATACTTGTTACATTAATGAACAAGTGTTCACGGTAAGACAAAAAACCAAACTGTCAAATGGTCAATCATTCAATGAAAGGAGGAAATGGAAACTGGGTCATGATTCATCTCATAAAGTGGATGACATTGACCGCAAAATCATCCGTTTACTACAAGAAGACGCTAGAAAAAGCTTCAACAAAATATCTGACAGTCTCGGGATAGCAGTTGGAACAGCATACAACCGCGTAAAGAACATGGAGGACCACGGAATACTGAAGGGCTACACGGTAATGTTGGATTCCGCTAAACTCGGTTATGGCTTGACGGCTCTCATACTTATTGAGGCAGAGGGACGGTATCTGCCTGAAGTTGAAAAAGAGCTTGCCACGCTAGACGAGGTCATATGCATATACGACATCACCGGAGACTACGACGTAGCGGTAGTTGCAAGATTCAAAAACAGAACTACACTAAACAACTTCATCAAATCGGCACTGAAGATGCCCCACGTGACCAAAACAGTCACAAACGTTGTACTCAACGTCGTCAAAGAAGACTTCAGAGTAAAAGTATAAACTACTGCGGTTCAAGCATCCTCGAGACATAATTCGATTTCTCCCCGCACTCTTACTTACCTAGACTGCATTTTTTCCTTCTTCATCCAAAAGATTTGGTTGCCTTGAATTAAGGGTTAAAATTTAACCCCAAACCCAAACCCTTTGTGGTCTGCGTTGCGCGCTATCATGTTCTTCAATGGTTTTTTAGCCACTGGCCTTCACTTGGTCAAGAAACCTTGACTAACGTATCATTTGTTTGGTCAAGAAACCTTTACAAAAACACTTTTAACGCTAAGCAAACTGACATTTATAGCGATTTTGACATGACGAAAATATTCGCAGCCGTAGTTTGCATGATAATCGTTGCCAGCCTAGCTTTACCGCCGTTTGTGAGTGCTGACTGGTCAATGTTCCGCTCAAATCCAACTCATGATGGCGTTGGCACAGGTAATCCAGTGTATAGTTTAACGCTGCTCTGGAATTATACTACTGGTGACAATGTTAATTCGTTTCCTGCCGTTGTTGACGGCGTAGTTTACATAGCTTCCTATGATGACAACATTTATGCTTTGAACGCAACGAGCGGCCAAAAAATTTGGAGTTACGATACAGGTTCTTCAACTGATTCGTCTCCTGCCGTTGTCGACGGTGTGGTCTATGTGGCAGGCGGTGACCGCAATGTTTATGCCCTGAACGCATCCGATGGGACTAACCTCTGGACTTTCTATATTGGCAACGGGTGGGGTGGGTCTCCCACTGTAGATAACGGCATAGTCTACATGGGTTCAGGCGACGATTACGGACCAGAAGATTTTTTCGCTCTAAACGCCAGCAACGGCCAACAAATTTGGAATTACTCAACTGGTTGGGGTGGTGCTGGTTCACCTGCTATCGTTGATGGCGTGGTCTACTTTGGTTCAGGTGACGGCTATGTGTATGCCCTGAACGCTACCAGTGGCCATCAAATCTGGAATTACACATCCACAGGCGCTCAATTTTTGTCTTCCCCCGCTGTTGTTAACGGTGTTGTCTACATAGCCATTAACGGCAATAGCATCGGTAGCTGTTGTTGTTACTCATTGAACGCTACTAATGGAATCAAACTTTGGAAATATAATACAACCGGCATCGATAACTACGTTACAACGTCTCCTGCTGTTTCCAACGGCGTAGTCTACATAGGCTCAAGAGACGGCAACGTTTATGCTTTGAACGCTGACGACGGCACGGAACTCTGGAAAGTCACCGCTGGTTATTTTCTATTTTCTTCTCCTGCTGTTGTCGATGAAATAATCTACTTGGGTTCAGGTGACGGCAATGTTTATGCTCTAGACGGCGCAAGCGGCGCAATACTCTCAAATTATACAGTTAATAATACGCCGGGTAGATTTGTTTATTCATCTCCTGCTGTTGATAATGGAGTGGTATACATAGGCTCCTGTGACCATCAAGTTTATGCTTTGAATGGTTCATTCACGCCACCTCCTGTTAAAGAAACTTTTGAGGTTGTTGATGGAGATGATATTTATGTAGTTGAAACATACAGTAATTCAACTGTTTCTAATTTTGTTTTTAATGGTGAATCTTCATATATTCGGTTGAATGCTACGGGTGATTCGGGAACAGCAGGTTTTTGTAACGTAACATTTCCTCAAGAATTGATATGGGGAGACTTCTCGATATATTTGGATGAAATATTGCTAGTTGAGGATTTTGATTATACAAGAACCTTTAATGGTACCCACAACATTTTCCACATAACCTACAATCATAGCTCTCACTTGATAGAAATAGTTGGAACAGAATCTATACCAGAATTTTCTTCAATAATTATTTCATCCATATTATTTGTAGTAATATCACTTGTCATAATTAAAGAAAAAAGAATATTGAGAAAAAAACCAGTTTAACTTAGATTAACTACTCTTGGTTTCCATTCTTTTCTTTCATTTCTCAGAAACTTAGCTAACAAGAGAGCCTCTTCGTTAATCAAAGTTTTCACTATTCTAATCTTCGGTAGATTGCTGTGAACAGGAAGATGCCTGCTGCGGTGAAGACTATGACTCCGCTTGTTGCCACGTTGTAGATTGCTGAGAGTAGTATGCCTGTGGTCATGCTGAGAATTCCGAAGCCTATGGCAGCCAATGTTGTTCCTTTAAATGAAAGATTCAGTTGAAGCGCTGAAAGTCCAGGTAACACTAAGAGGGCGACCACAAGAATCACCCCTATCACCTTTATTGAAAGCACGATTGTGATTGCCACCAGCAAGTTGAAGGCTAATGACAGCAGACGGACAGGGATTCCCATAAGCCGGGCGTCTTCTTCGTCAAAGGTGATGGAAAGAAGCTCCTTGTAGAATATTCCCAGAACCAGTATCGTTGATATTCCAAGAATTGACACTATGATGAGGTCGGTTTGGTCGATGGTGAGAATTGAGCCGAAGAGAAAACTGAAAAGTTCAACGTTGAATCCGCCAGCCAAGCTTATTATTATCAGACCCGCGGAAAACCCTACTGCCAACATCACAGCTATGGCAGAGTCAGACTGAGCCAAACCCTTTCTTCTCATGTAAGATATGCCCAAAACAGCTAAAATCGAAACCAGCAACGAAGTCAAAATCGGATTGACACCCAGAAACAACCCCAACGCAATGCCCCCAAAAGCAGTGTGCGCTATTCCATCGCCCATCATAGCCTCCTTCCGCAGTATCAGGAAGAGACCAACCCATGCGCAAGCCAAGGCTGCTATAGTTCCGCCTAACAGTGCATGCTGGAAGAATTGGAATTCCAGAAGCCTGAAAATCTCAACGATCTCATTCATCTTCGAAAATCCGCTCACATTTGTGTTTATGGAAGACAAAGTGGAAGTGTTCGCCGTAAGCTTTCCTTAAAACATCATCTGGCTCCAAAGCTGTAGTTATTTCAGCCATATTGACCCATCGGTTCATACACATAACCTTGGACATCCGACAGAAAACCGCTGTCAGATCATGGGTCACTATCAGAATAGTGATTCCCCTCGTAACATTAAGGTCGCTAAGTTTCTTGTAGAATTTCTCTTGAGTACCAGCATCCACGCCAACCACAGGCTCATCCAAAAAAATTATTTCAGGATTCCTAACCAACGCTTTAGCCACGAAAACCCGCTGTTTCTGTCCCCCAGACAGTTGCCCAATCCTTTTGTCTGCAATGTCAGATATTCCCATGAAATCAAGTGACTCATCCACAGCTTTCCAGTCCTTTCGCTTCAACGTTCTTCCTATGTTGCTCCGGTTCACCCTGCCAAGAGCTACCAGCTCTCTTACCGCCAACGGAAAATGCGGATCAAAGTTAATGGCGTGTTGAGGCACGTAAGCAACTTTTTCCCAATCGGAGAATGATTCTATGTTCTGGCCAAAAAGACGGATGGTTCCCTTGGTTCTAGGCAGGATGTTTAGGATGGCTAGAATAAGAGTGGTTTTGCCTCCTCCATTGGGACCCACTATGCCAACGTAGTCTCCTTGATGGATTGTGAAATTGGCGTGTTCGACAACCAAAGAATTTGACCTAGTTACGTAGAGGTTTGAAACCTCTAATATGGGAGTTTTTTCTTTCATGACACCCAATTGACTATTATCTATCATTTCATTTCAACTTTACCCTATTCTAATGAAGCTTCAAGTCCAGTCTTTAGGTTTTCCAAGTTTTTCTCCTGTTGCCCAAAGTAATCTAAACCGTCTATGGTGCCGAGCATGAAATAGAGCCTCAGAATCTGGGCATCCTGACCGGAAAGGCGCTCCAGCTCGTTCTTGAGGGTTTGAGCGGATTCGTCTGTGTAAACGGGATCAACATACACCACATAGGTCTCATGCTCTATCATCATCTCGACGAGGTCTGCGTAAACTGAGGCGCTTGGCTGCTCGTCTGCGGAGATGCCTATAACTCCATACTGTTTGAAGCCGTACCTGTCAGCGAGGTATCCGAAGGCAGAATGGGCAACAAAAATCTCTTCCTTATTCTTAGTTGAGAGTCCAGTCAGGTAGTTGCTGTCCAGTTCTTCGAATCTCATCTTCAATTTTTGCCAGCGTTCACTGTAGTAATCCTCATGATTCGGGTCTTTCTGGATCAGAGCCTCGTATATGTTTTGAGCCTGCTGTTTCGCTATGAAGGGACTTATCCACGTGTGCGGATCATCGAGTTCTTCATGCTCGTCCGCATGTTCTGGTTCAGTTTCAAGAAGCTTTATTCCTTTGGTGGTCTCTACGATGATTTTGTCGCTTGAATCGACTATGGAAAGTATATCATCCTCGAACCAGTGGTCAAGAGATGCCCCATTGTAAATTATCACATCAGCCTCGTCTACAGCTAAAATATCAGCGAAGGATGGCTGCCAAGTGTGCACCTCGGTGTTGTCGGGTATAAGCTGCCGGACAGTCACTTCTTCTTCTCCTATCTCTTGGGCGAAAAAGGCGAGGGGATAGAAGCTGGCTACGACTTTTAGTTTGCCACCGTCCATTTCCTTTTGCAGAATCGAAGAGTAAGCAGCAGCAACCATTGCAGTTAATACTATCGTGATTGTTGCGATCACAAAGAATTTCTGGCGTTTGTTCATAGCGCTGTACCTTTTCGTTATTTATTTTGTGCAGTGAACAACTTTATTAAATTTTTGCCGTTTTTTAATAAAATATATTTAAAGGTGATTAAATATTTTAATAACTTGGTGCGTGACGTGACAGTTATCAGCGTTTCAGTTCCAGAAAAACTCCTAGAGCGAGTGGAGAACTCCATCAGGGAGCAGGGGTTCGCTAACCGATCAGAGATTGTCAGGCAGGCTTTAAGGACATTCATTATGGAGAGCAGAAGCCTCAGGGAACTTGAGGGAGAAATCGCGGCATCAATAACAATCATTTACGAAAGAGATGCAAAGAAAGGACAGATATCTGAAATCCAGCACAGCTTCGGAGATATAATCTCAACATTTCTTCACGCTCACATAGAGGAAGACTACTGTCTAGAAGTAATCGTGGTAAAAGGAGAAGCAGACAACATCAGAAAACTGGTAGATGCCTTCCGAACCAACGAACACATCAACCAAATCAAAGTCTCCATACTAAAAGCACCCAAAAACAAGCGACAACAAACATGAATTGGAATACAGGTTTTGGAACATCATCATTGGAAGAGGACTTTACATTCATTAGGAGCAACATTAATAGCTGTAGTAGCTTATTTACAGAATTACTGGTATAGTTGGTGTGATGTGCTGTGAACCGGAAAATTGTCTTGCCATTGTTTTTCATGCTTGTTGTTACGCTTTTTTCAGGTGTAGAATTTGCTTCAGCTGAAGGAAACGTTGGCGTCAGTGTTGGGCAGACTGCTGAATACACTTATGCGATCAGTGGAACTGTAAGGGAGAGTAATGGCAGTTTAACTACGTCAGTGCCATTCAATGCTGGCTACCTTGAAACGATTACGATTCAAGAGATCTCTGGAACCAATGTTACATTTCAATTCGAAAGGGATCTACTTAATGGAACTGAAGAAACAGGCACGTCTTGGGTAAATGTGAGTGATGGGAGCGGCACTGGATTTTTCGTTATTATTTCAGCAAATGTCAATGCAGGTGACCTGTTATATCCCGATTGGAAAAATGAAAATCAAACTTCTGAAGGTGCTCCCTTTGTAAACGAAACTATTTCCATAAAATATGGGGACGCAACTATAGAAGTTAATCATCTAAATTATACGTACACGATTGATGACCAGCCTCGTTCTGAAAATTATTATTGGGAAAAATCAACGGGGTTAAGCGTTAAATGGACTATGAGCGGCTCAGAAGTTGTTGAAGACGACGCAGTAGAAACTTTGACCATTTATTCTCAGAAAGTTGGTCTACAGCAGGTATTCTATCCGTATATTGACAGCATGGACTATCCGGTGACGGTGGACAGCAACTCGGCTATATTAGGGTTTGAGTTCAATCAAACAGAGAGAAACCTGAGCTTAAATGTAACAGGTAAAACTGGAACATCTGGCTTCTGTGAGGTTATAGTTCCTGACAGTTTGGTTTGGGGCACGTTCTCCTTGAGCATGGATGGATATGCCTTAGTGGAAGGTGATGACTACAGCCAAACACATAACGGAACACATTACACGTTTCACATCAGTTACATTCACAGCGATCACACAATCGAAATCGTAGGCTCTGATGCTATACCCGAGTTTCCAGCATTCCTAATTCTGCCATTATTCATGACAGCAACATCACTGGAAGTTATAGTCTACAGAAAACGGCTTCGTCACCTTCCAACGCTCTAATCTTCGGTTCCTAACAAACTAACCGTGCAAAATTGTGTGGTATGGTTAACTGTTGCGGTTCAGTTTTTCTTTTGCTAATTCGGTCATGCCGCTTTTCCATGCTTGTTCAGTCTTTTCTATGATTGTTTCTTCGTTAAGTTCTGGAAAAATGCCGTGCAACACTTGATAGAATATAGTGTACATCAGCTCAAGAAGCCCAATTGGCGAGGGCGTTTTCTGATTCAGTTTGCTATGAAAGAACTTCTTTGATATGCGAATCTGACCCTTCTTGTTAATGTGCGCCCCACACTCTTTTTGGCATTCTTCGCACGTGCACAGGTTATGTGAAAAGTATAGTGCACGAGTTTTCTGTTCAGTGTCCAATTGTGGTGTCGAATCCAAAACCGCTAAAGCTGAATCGTAAAGTGCGTCCAAAATCTCTTCTTCGTTACGTGCAACATGCAAGAATTCAATAGCTGATACAATGCTTCGATGTCTTCGTTGACGTTGTGTTTCTTGGTGTAGTTTAACCAGTTTTTGTGGAGGGAATCAGCTGGTTCGAATTCAACTTTTTTCGTTCTTCTACACTCCAGCAGCCATCAAATGTGATACAGTATTTCTGTGCTTGCATCATTTAAATCTAGAAATCGTCACCGCCGCTTTTTTTGCGATGTGCGCTCTCCAGCAACTCTTTTTCAAAACATTTTGGGCACGTAGAAAAAGGAAATACTTCACAGGAACCATCCTCGAGTATTATCTTCATAACATCTTCATCAGTCAAATCGGCACCACAATTCACACACTTTCTTTTGGTCAAAATTTTGAACCTCTTTTCCTGCAAGAAAATTTGAAGTCAACACTATAAACTTAATGCAAAAAACCCACATTCACTAGCCCACGAATGAGTGCAAATACCAACAAAAACAAATATGAATACGCTAAAAAGAATCGAAAAGACGATTTTGGTAGCCCGGGGGAGATTCGAACTCCCGTCAGAGGCTCCAGAGGCCTCCATGATTGACCGCTACACCACCGGGCTACATGGTTACTATGTTACAGGAAAGTTCTTTTCTCATTAATAAGTTACCTCAGAATTTTCTGAGAGATTTATTACGAGACTTTCCTTTCTGTAACAGTTTCCATATAGATTGCTCATAGGAAAATAAAGTTTCTGGAATCTCACGAAGAGCCTTCCTGTTTCTGTCTCCTCTCCTTTTCTTCTCATAGCTGCTGTTTTAATAGCAGTTGCGGTAATTGCTGGATCTGTTATAATAATACGTAAGAACAGAAAATCCAAACAGCTAACGCAACCTCAATGATCGGATATGCGCTGATGGCGAAACTTGGGAAACATGCGCACGGGGCTAAATTTTGGGGGCAGCACGACCTCATAATCTCCCTTTTCCCAACCTAACGTATAATGGTACCTCGTGTTGAACTCCTGTTTTTCCTCTTCGGTCCACTCTCCCAGAAACAGAGTTTGGTCATGTTTCAGCCTTACTCTGTATTTTGGAGCAGTAACAAACACTACCGCCTTCTTTCCCGATTCTAAAACTTCCAAAATCTTATCTACAATGTAACACTCTTCTGCTAAGTTAGACCTCACATTCCTGTAAAAAGTAAGGAGTTCTTCAGTAGTGGAAGCAGGCTTAGGCTGGTCAACCACACAAGTATCATTTAATACAAAAAAACCATGCAGTTCCTCTCCATCACTTGCAACCAAGTGATCCAGTATTCGACTCATACATTCTGCAGATGAATAACTGATTTCGTTAAGGTCTGGCAACCATACCTGAACCTGTCCACTATGCATAACCTGAAATTTCGCGCCAGGCAAACTGTGAAACTCTACACAGAGGTTTCCACAATCAAAAGTACCATTAGGATTTCCTCGCCCTCCGCCAGAATATTTAACGCTTTTAGCACAAGCGCAGTCCCTTAGTTTTTTGGATGTTTCATCTAAATCTATTTTTCCCTCTGCCTGAAGCCATAACTGACGCATTGTAACACCAAAAAACCCTAGGGGTTTTCCAGTAATATGTCTTATTGTATGAGGAATGCAAGTGCAAGAACATCGCATAACATTCAGAATTAAAAAAGGCGAATTAGCGAAGATTCAGATTTTCATCAAACAGAACTATCCAAAAGTCAAGAACGTGAGCCAAGTCGTCCGATTAGCGATTGATGAGTTCTTTGCAAAAAGTGAGGATGCATAAAAATGAGCGCCACTGTCACAGTTTCCAGATCATTGATTGAGGATGTTATCCGCAAAATCGATCAGATTATAGAGAAACTACCCAAAGAATAATCATCAATAATCACAACGACAGGAGACGCCAAAAATGATGCAGACCACCACAAGAACGCCGGAGACAATCAACAAAGACCGCCAAATCTTAATTCAAAGACTGAAAGAAGCAAACCTAACAACAAGACGATTCTTGAAGGTTGATGACACAAAAAGAGCCTTTGAAAAAGAATGGCAAAACAACCTTTACACGCCTGAAGAACTATCAAAGTATCCTAGTTGGGGAATATGTGGCGGCGGCGGATTAGTTCTCATTGACGCTGACAATAAAGAAATGGCGGAACTTTTACGAAAAACATTGCCGCCAACATTTGAGGTTCGCAGTTCAAGAAGGAAGCTACCACACTTTTACTATAAAGTTGTTGGTGGCGAGGTTCAAAACAAAACATTATACCTTCCAGAAACAAATGATGCCTCAGGAGAAATAAGAGTAAACAATCAATATCTTGTATCTGCGGGAACTAAAACTTTTCATGGTGTCTATAAGATAATTGCTAACCGTCCTATTGCAACCTTAACTTATGAAAGGTTCATGGAATCTGTTAAACTCTATTTAGGTAAAGACTCTTCGCAGAAACTGACAGAAGAACAAATCACAAAAGGCGTAAGCGAAGGCGAAAGGCATACAGTAGGAATAAAATATGCTAACTATCTAATCGGGGTTCAGGGGCTAGACTACCAAACTGCTTTAGTCGAAATGCTACGCTGGAATAGAACCTGCAGCCCACCAAACAACGAGACCGAAATAAAACAAATGGTTCTAGACGCTGCAAACTACCAAAAGACAACCACACAAACCAACAACGAAAACGGCAAAAAGAAAAGCAAGGACAAAGAAGAAATCAAAGTCAAACATAGCCCCGGCTTTGCAGAGAACGGCACGGTTTTCGAGCAGATAGCAGACGGAAAATATACATGTGGCAAAGACTTGGAAGAAACTTTTGTCTTTCAGCATGGCGACGATACTTTTCAACCGCTTGAGAGATGCCCATGGCACTTAGCCACAATTCCGATAGATTATGCTGACGCTCACTCTCTTTGGAACGATGTTTACGGCTTTATCTACGACCATCTTTTTCTGCCAAAAAAGGAACTTTACTCTGTTTTAACCTCATGGACATTATCTACTTGGATTCAAGAACTGTGGCCCGTGGTCCCTTATGTTTTCTTTTACGGTCCTGTAGCTTCGGGGAAAACGCGAGGCTTGGAGGTTCTTCATCACCTCTGTTACCGTGGAATCTTAGCGTCAAACATAACTCCTGCCGCCCTGTTTCGTATATGTGATCTATGGCATCCAACCATATTGTTAGATGAAACTGAGATTTACAACCAGCAAACAAAGGTAGAAGTTGTTGGTCTTCTTAATAGTGGCTATCGCAGGGGACAATATGCCTTTCGTGCAAGAGTCAAAGAAAGTGGAACAGAACTTGAAAGTTTTGATGTTTTCGGCTTCAAGGCTTTGGCCGGAACTCAAGGTCTACGCAAGGCTCTGGAATCCAGATGTCTCATGATCAAAATGTTGAAGGCAAAACGTAAAATTAACCTTTTCATTGACGAGAAAAGAGCTATTGAAATTCGGAATAAGCTGCTTGGCTGGAGGCTCTACACCCTAGCGGAGTGTGAACAAGGTGAACAACGTGAACACTTTCTGGAAGGTATCCCCTCGCTGGATTTTGCTGACGGAAGGCTGATAGAGCTTTTCACACCCTTACTTGCGGTGTCAAATCATGGAAGAGAAGAGCTTGTAAAATACGCCCAGAATCTCTATGAAATGAGAAGTTCTGAGGAAAAAGCTGGTGAAGAAGCGGAGATTCTCGAAATACTCTCCAAAAACAACTTAACTGACGAAAAGAATATTGTATTAACTAAGGATTTAACAGATGTCTTTAATTCAAGTCGCGATGATAAAGAGAAATGGAAAACGAAGAGTATCGGCTATTTGGTGCGCAGATTAGGCTTTGAAAAAACACATACTCGAAACGGTAACGGCTGGCTCATAGACAAGGAACGTCTCTCATATCTTCTGCAGGTTTACGGCATTGAAGAGGCAACACAGACTACACCTCTAGAAAGTGTTCACAGTATTCACAGTGTTCACGCTTCAGAACTTCAAGACGATAAAAAACCTGTCACAAACTCTAAGGAATCCTTGAACATTAACCAGTATTTCCCGGAGGGTCAATATCCAATATGTTTCATCTGCCATAAGCCGGTT
>Ga0307437_1000817_pt1 | contig 22547 bp, 20 predicted proteins | sample SalMarWE160390MG_FD_202146 | JGI IMG/M metagenome (GOLD analysis project Ga0307437, IMG submission 202146) | Salt marsh sediment microbial communities from the Plum Island Ecosystem LTER, Massachusetts, United States - WE1603-90 | ecosystem: Environmental > Aquatic > Marine > Intertidal zone >...
TACCAATTGCACTATTATCAGCAAAGGAGGCGATACCGTCTCTTTGTGGAATTACAAGCACGGGATGTATTACCACGCAAATTGCTTTTTTCAGGGAGCGGTTGATTTTGTTTGCCCGAGGGGCTGGTGTTTTATCCGCGATTCGAAATTTAACGAAGTCAAAAAAACTGCCGCTATATGGCATGCAGGCAACTACTCACCCGACCAGAAATTTGTTATCAGAAACTCTTATTTCGATGGCGTCCCCGGCTTTAACCTGGGCAGACATCACTACGAGGCCCAGTTTTATCTCCTGGATTGCCGCTTTTCCGAAAATATGGCGGATAAACCTATTTACAAAGTTATGGATAAAAACCCTGAAAAAAACAATCCTTATTACGAAGGAGAAAGAAAATATTATTACAACTGCCAAAAACAAGGCACTGCTTTCGACTGGTATAAAGATAACCTCGACCAGGCCACCGGCAAACCTAAACCGCAGGATATCACTCCTGCCTGGACATTTGATGGCAAGTGGGATCCCGAATCAAAATCGCCTTTGCATATAATAGATTATAAAATAAATGGCAAGTCGCTCACTCTTACTTTCAATGAAATTGTTACAGTTCGGGGAAAACCCGCCTTCAAAAACAAAACTGGAAAAATGTTCAGAATTGTTATGCAGCGGTTTAACGATATCAATCGGCTTACGTTTATCTCAGATTCCGATATTACAGAAGACGACCTCAAGGCAGAGATGGTCTTACAGCAGGGAGATATTATTTCTTCCGTCGCCTCCGTTCACGAAAGGTCTGTTGGGCCGAAATTTAGTGTGAGCCGCCGGTAACGCAAATATAATAAGTAAACGAATATAGCAGCCGGTAAATTTATCGTATTTGTTCTAACCAATCATTTACAAAGTAAAGGTATATGATATGCTTCGTTCCAAACTATTTCTTGTCGTCCTGCTAACCTGTTCACTGAACATAAATGCGCAGGAATTTATTCCTCTTTGGCCTGAAGGCAAAATGCCGAATTCCAAGGGATTGAAGGTGGAAGAAATCATCGAAAACGAAAGGATTACTCAGGTTGATGTCCCTGGAATCTACACATTTTTCCCGTCTAAAGAAGAAAACAAAGATAGTGCTGTAATTATATGCCCATCCGGCGGTTATGACCATTTGACCTATATATCGGGAGGATTTCAATTGGCCAAATGGTTTAACACTATAGGCGTCACCGCATTTGTGCTTAAATACCGGCTTCCGACATCCCCGGACCTTATAGAACCGGATAAAGCGCCGTTGCAGGATGCACAGCGTGCTATGCGAATAATAAGAGCAAATGCTTCAAAGTGGGATATTCAGCATAACAAAATAGGTGTTATGGGAACTTCGGCTGGGGGGCATCTGGCCTCGACGCTGGCCACTCACTGTGAAGATGTTTCAGCCATAGGTGATTCGCTGGACAAAATATCCTTTCATCCCGATTTTCTGATACTTGTTTCGCCGGTTATCAGTATGGGCGCATACACTCACGCCGGAAGTCGCGATAAGCTTCTCGGCGTTAGTCCGTCAAAAGAGCTTGTTGAGAAATATTCGAACGAATTGAACGTAACATCCGCAACACCGCCGAGCTTTATCGTTCACGCCGCCAATGATAAATCGGTTAATCCACGAAACAGTATTATGTTTTTCCAGGCGCTGATAGAGAATAATGTTTCGGCCTGCCTGCATATTTTTCCGCAGGGCGCCCATTCCGTAGCGCTTCGCAACAATCCCGGTTCCACAGCGCTATGGCCGTCGCTATGCGAGATGTGGTTAAAAGAAATGGGATTCATTTAAGAAGTGCCGGAATATTAGTGCTGTTGAAACTGTCTTAAGGTATCAAAAACGGGAAAGGCAAAGAAATGGAAAACCACAAATTAGTTTTACCCGAGCACCTTAATCATTACGGCTATCTCTTTGGCGGATATTTATTACAATGGGTGGATGAGTTTGCCTACATAGCCGCCTCTTTGGATTATCCGGCCTGCAATTTTGTCACCATAGGTATGGACAAGGTCGAATTTAGAAAGTCTGTGAAACAGGGGGCAATTCTCAGGTTCATAATTGAAAAAGCAAAGCAAGGGACTACTTCTGTTCAATACAGGGTAAAAGTTTACCGCAGCAGGGAAGATTTGATGTTTTCAACCCACGTAACTCTGGTCAGCATCGACGAGCACGGAAAGAAAAAATCCCTGCCAAAATAATAGGACAAAGGTTCTTGCATTTGGAAATACCACCTCCGTTTTGCTGCTCGGTTTGATTTGTCTAATTTTGGCAAAAAGCAGTCGTCTTTGCACTTCACTTTATCAATTGTAAAGAACTGTCATTTTTTGTTTTCTTTATTTTTTTGTTTTCTCTACCTCGACTAATTCGCCTCCCTGATAAGTATATTCCTTGTTCTCAATCTTATCTATGAACATGTCACCTTCTTCTATTCCTAAATTTTTATAAGTAAAGATTTCCTCTGGAATAGAGTGATTTAAACGGATGTTCTTGTAGGTCTTTTTCTTCTGGTATGTCAGGCTGCCATCATTAGGATCTAAGGTCTCATATGTGGTGCTGCTCAGTATGTACACGCTCTGCACAGACTGATACTCCAGGGTCTGCCGGCTCACTAATTCTCCGTTAGCACGTCTCCTTTCCGAAGAAATCATGTTCCAACCAGCATTGGTAGAGTAGGTCTTGATCAGCCAGATATTGTCACCCTCAGGTCCGACTTTGGCTGGCTCATGAATGCGATATTGCAAATCGCCATCCAGTACCCGCTGCTCAACTTTCAGTGCGTATTTGCCGTCGACAACGTATTCTCCTTTTTCTTTTATACGCTCCAGAATATGAGAATAGGTTAGCCAGACTGGGGTTCCCGCATCAAACAGGTCCAAGGTGTCAACAACAGGCAGGCGTTCACAGGATGAGCATTCCTTATCTATGTTTTCTTTGACCGCTCTTCGTTGCACAACTTGTCCGTCCCTAATTCGGTTTGGCGTTGACTCCATATAATAGTCAGGTGTCGAAATGGATATTCTCCACCAAGGTATAGAATTCGTTCCAAGATCTCTGTTACCTACCAGATCCACATAACGCGATAGATTTTTTCGCAAAACTTTTACATAAAACAGGTCTTTTCCAAAATCAGAACTGAATTTTGTAGTACTCTCCATCAATTCCGCTATTCTATTGGGTGGATCACCGACTGCGCCTGTTCGACTCTCAAAAATACGCTTCGCCTCTTTTCCCTTGTATTCTGTGTACCACGACACATCTGTCTCACCCTCCCAGGAATTTATCTTGAGGAAGTTCTGGTGCACACAGGTTGATATCGTGTTGAGGACATCAGGGATCCTTTGGGCTGGAACAACTTCGAAAACTCCTATCTTCCCCAAGGCAAAATTGCACAATAAAGGAATTACTATTATCATTGCGCTTATTTTCCTTATGATTTTCTTCACATTCATTTCTTAACCTCTTTTTCTAAAAGTTTAATATTTACTTTACGCAATTTTGATTACCTCAGATCTCGTATTATTGTAATTTATAACACGTCCTCAGTCTACGCATTTTTTACTCATTTTCATGTGCTGTACTCCTGGATCATCGAGATCTCGTTGACACATGTGACATCGCCACTCAGGGAGATCTTTCCGATAAAAACACTGATACATCTCAAGTATCGGGTTGTAAATACACTGTTCTTCATTTGGAGCGAGCCACTCCTTGCACTTGTATTCGGTATAGCAGAGCACCTGCTCATCATCTACACAATCTTCATCTTCATCACAACAAAGCTCTGTGCAACAAAGCTCATTGCAGTCGTCCACATTGTTTCCTGTGTACACTTTTGCCGTCGCGTTCGAACAACCGGCGGGATAACAGTATGGACAATTTTCAGTCTTTGATGCATCGCAAGCCTCTGATAGCTCGGCACAAGTACCATGACAGCAGGTTTTGTCAATGTCGCAGAGATAACGAGAATCTGCATCTGAGCAGCATTTTTGGGTATCTGGGTCGTAACATAAGCTGCCGCAGCACTCCTCGCTGTCATCACAGACGGTGATATGTATTTCGTTGTAGTCGCAGGTTGTGACGAGATGTACCGTTTTTATGCCGGGTGTGTCCCACTATGGCTGAACTTGTCAAAGAGCTGGAATGAGTTTATCTCCTCCTGATTATAACAAAATATAAAGCGACTGTGGATTTTTTAATGAACCTATTTGCGGGTGCTACTTGCCCCTTTTAGCTAACATTTAAATATCACATAAAGTGAATTAAGAAATCACCTATTTGTTTGACTCAATTCGCTGCAGAATACTGGCGGCTTTTTCGCGGACTGATGAGTTTTCATCATTCTTGAGGATTGATGCAGCTTCTTTTAAATCTTCCTTATTCTGTGCAAGAAGGTGCTCCAGAACCTGTAAGGACCTCAATCTTATCTGCCATATCTCGTGCCCGAGCAGTCCTGTTAGTGTCTCGACATCTTTTTCTTTTTGTGCTTTGAGGAGTGTCCGCATCGCACCATCAATACCACCTTTTTCACGCACTATGTGGCTTATGTTATTGGCATCGAGTTCCACTACCTCGTAATCCACAGGCGGACTGAATGCAAACACTTCCTCAGTAATTACCGGATTTAACTGGACTTTTTCAATTCTATAAACTGCCTTTTCTTTGAAATTGCCGTCTTTGTCATATTGTATTTTAGTTATGTTATGCGGAAATCCCTGCGAATCGAAGTTGTTGCACTCTATAACATATAGAACCTTTCCTGTTGTAGGCATGCAAATCTTATAGTGATAAACACGTGAGTAATCTTCTCTGTCGCATATCATAATGGTTCCACAGGAATGATTGGCGTCTTTAATTTCGATGCGGTCTCTTGAGGCCGAATTATTTGGGTCTGGCATAATCGTAAGATAAGTTCTGTCTGTTAAAAGGCCTGTTTTTACTAGTTTCTCTATTTTATTCGGGTCCGGCACAAAGACCGGTGCCTCTATTGTTCCTTTGTTAACACCGAGAAATCCTTGAAAAGAAGAAGCTAATCGGGCAAATTCGATGATATCACTTTTAGTCCACACTGTTTTCCTGTTATTTGTTATTTGTGCGTTTTTATTTTCATGGAAGTACGTAAAGCTTGTATAATCGCCTTTACGCTCGTCTCCTGAATTCACATAGGTCGTATCATAAGGCGTATTCGGCCCAAGTATTACTGCCGGCCGGACTAATTCATGAGGTGTACCTTCAAGTAATACCATCTTCGGCCAGCCAATCGCCTGGTCTATTCGCTGACGATGGCCATCTATTCTAATTCTTTCTTTTATCTTGCGTCCAACTTCTTGTTCCTTGAGCGTTCTTTCAACATTTAACTGAATGTCTCTATTGCGCATCTCAAGTTCGGCAGGAGAAAGGTTCTCTTTCAGTCCCTCCATATCCTTAAAAGCATCTTCAAACATCTTACGGATTTTATCTTCAGAAACAGGAGGCTTCTCTATCTCCTTGTATAGTGTAATGTCTATGCTGCTGACAGGTTGCTTCCATGCAGCTTCCACTAATTTAGTAACTTGCTCGTCGGTTGGAAGATTGGGTGGAGCCGCTTTACTATACAAAGTCGTACAAACGGTCAACAAAATTATAATTCTTGGATTAACTTTCATTTTTTATACTCCTAAAAAAGATTCTGTCTCTTGAATATTCTTTTCAATATTTACTATGTTAACCACTGCATGTGCCGTAAAAATTTCCTGCGTAATCAACGACTTGTTTTTCTATGGGGGTCGTATCGTCAGGATTTTGACTCGGCTCACATTTCTCAACGAATGCACAGACCCCATCAAGGGCGCAATCAGCGCCAGCAAGCACTAGACAAGCTACGCACGCCCACGTTGGACCAGTTGAACAGGCGTAAGCGCAAAGACCCGACTCCGAAGCACACTTCGTAATCGCGAACGCACTCCAGTTTTCGGTACATTTAACTATGGCTCCAACTGGTACAGTTTTTGTCGGGTTGTTACACCATCCCTCTTCCCCAGAGAGCGCAAAACGCCATTTATTATAACCGTAAATGAACGTTACAAGCCCTTCACAGCCCTCGATGAAACCTGAGCAATCAGGGCATACTTGCCCTGATTCAGGAACAGTCTCAATCATCCAACAGTTATAAGAGCACTCGCCGTTGACGCAGCATTGACCATTATGGCAGCAATTGCCATCGCAGCAGAACTCGCAATCAGAGTCGCAACAAATCCCTTCACAGCATTCTTGTTCAATGTCACAGATATAATGAGAATCTGCATCTGAGCAGCATTTTTGAGTATCTGGGTCGTAACATAAGCTGCCGCAGCACTCCTCGCTGTCATCACAGACGGTGATATGTATTGAGTTGTAGTCGCAGGTGGAGCAGAGAGTTATCGTTTTTATGCCGGGCGTGTCCCACTGGGTTTTAACTTGTCAAAGAGCAGTTTTTACCTCCACCTATTATAACACAGGATGGAAAAACGACCGTGGATTTTTTGAACTTGTCGGGACAAAGGCCCTTGCATTTGGAAATACCGCCTCCGTTTTTCTTCTTGGTTTGATTTGTCTAATTTTGGTCGTCTGAACTTGGCAAAAAACAATTGCCCATAAAATACCTTTGTTGCAATATCTTATAGATATAACATCTCTCCCAGACTCTGTCCCTGCTTACCACAAAGCAGAACAGGTATCTTTTTTATTCCGATATTTCGCAGATGTCTAACCAAGTGGGTAGCGGAGAGGTCTTTTGGCTCACGAGGATAGTTTATAATTTGAATTTTTTCATCGGCTAACGGCCATAATAAAACATAGTGGCTAAATCTTCGTTCTAAAGCTGCATAATGTTTTTCTGGAGTTGGTATCAAGAGGATACTTGGAACTCGTATGTTGGCTAATTCGTTAATGGTTAGCATCTGGGCTTCTACTTGAAAATCTAAGCACAATAGAGCTGCTTTGAATTCAAGCATACTATTTCCTATATTTGTGGGTGGAAGTAACTCCAAGCATTCCTCATATGAAATCTGAATATTCGATTTGAGACATAAAGCGTATAAGCTGTTGGCAGCGCAGTCATATATGCGTCCACTTGTGGTGCATTTTGCGGGGCTTGGAATGTCAACCCCAGTTTTGTTGAGCGACTTTGGACAAGTGCAACCTTGGAGGAAGATGCTTATGGTTATGATTAAGTATAAAATACTAATTTTTACCATTCCAGCAACTCCGCAACTCTGCTTTTTCTTCTTACCTAAGACGTAACTATTTTCGATTCTGATTTTCATCAGTTTGTAAAGGCGGCAAAGCCAAATATGCATGTTGCTAATAGGTCGTATATGAAACTTTGAGAATATCATCATAAACTTTCGTATTGGGCGGAAAGTCGGGGGTGAAGAATTCTGCCGAAATAGGTTCAAATGAGACATTTTTAATTTCATAAATAAGAAAGTAGGCTGGGTTAGGGTCAGTTAAGGGTACCGCTGGAGATTGGATTTTTTTCGGATACCATATCCCATTCGGTAGTTTGGCAAGATCAAGTAAGGTTGTACCCATAAACAATCTTTCCCCATCGCTTTTTGCAAATTGAGTTTTCAGAGGGAGAAAATTGCGTTCGGGACTAACCCACAATGTCATCGTAACTTTTCCATCTAGAATCTGACCAGCAAGTTTCATGGTTGGTATATCATTCAGGATTTCGGTATCACTTTCAATTCGAAAAGTGTTTTTGTTTTCCTTCAAGATCTCCCCTATTGGTTTTCCTCCAAAGTACCAGATTTTCGTGTGTGGGTCTTTATGGTAACTTGAAAAGTATTTGGAGGCATAATCAGCGAAAATAAATCCTTTTTTTGCTTTGCCGGATTCTACTTTTCTATCGAGAACTATAGTTCTTTCACCGTCGAAACTCGTCAGAGTGTCTTCTAAAAGTTTTTCGCCTTTGGCATTTGGGTCAACAAGAAAAACTTGAAAGTCAAAGTAACGCAAGCCTTTGTCTTTTTTTTGATTAGGATCCGTCTTATGGACGTATATAGCCTGTGTTTTTTCAAAGGGCTGGTTTGGCTCACGCCAGTTTCTGCGTGTGGTGCTGTATTCTATCCTTAAATCTGCAAATTGTGCCTCTGCTGCTAATAATCCCTTTACTATAGCATCGACATTATAATTCGGCGTATCTGCAATTGCCGTGGCATCGTATAGTAAGTATGTTAGAAATGTGGATACGAGTGACAGGATTAGCAGATAAATTACCGCTCGTGTGTTTTTACGTTCCATAAGTTTATTCTCCTAAGACATTAATTGATAAAGAATTTACGATTTAATTTTACACTTAATTAGACATTGTTTCTATTCGTTATAGCATCAGTTCACGTTTGGTTTAGTCATCACACCAATTATACCAATCTGAATCACAATCAGGGTAAGGGGGGTCTGTACAATAATCTTCTTCACATTCGACATAGACACAAAAACCACAGGGTGTCTGGCCAGGTACTCCACCCGCATTTCCACACGGGTCCAGTCCACTATCACAACCATCAAGGTCGGGCCAGTATGACTTGTGATCCTGGCACTGCTGAGGAATGGTGGAAGTACAGAAACGGCACTTATTTAACTGATCGCACGAGGTATGCGCTGGGCAAGAAGATCCACCTACTATACAACGTGGATTATCAAACCAGCAGCCGCCATATAAATTTGCAAGCTCCTTATCTGGGATGATTTCTGCTGCCATAATTATTGGCAAAGGAAATGCATATAAAAGTATAAAGGCACCTGCTAATATTACTTTAGTTTTATAAGCCATTGTTATCTCCTTCTTTATTTCTTTTTTTGATAGACATATTACAAAGGTTATCTTTGAAAATCTTTAACCCTGTATTTTATCATAAGATTGGCCTCCGGTGCATATTGATGATTTGGGTATTTATCAACAAAGTGACAGAGATAATCATACGCCGTCTTATATTCATTTAAGTGTTGAAAGCAAACAGCTTCAAAAAAATATGTCTGCGAAATTACATTAGATTGTGGAAACTCTGTTACTATTCTTTCCCAGATGGCTATTGCTTTTGTAAAATAATCCTTGGCTTTCTGTGGTTGTCCTTCATTTTCGTAATAAAAGGCCTGCGCATAATATTCCTCTCCAATCGTAAAGACTGCATCAGGAGAAGCTGGGTTGCCGCCATAATCGGCGACAAGCTCATCCACAATGGCTTCAACGGCTGTGTCGTTACCATCAGCAATATAAACCTTTGCCAGCTCTAACTTGCCGGAGATTACTATAGCGGCGTTATCGCTCCAGTTGCCAATAACATACTGACAAAGCTCGATGGCTTTTTCGTATGAGTCGGCATTGCAATATTTGGCTGCAATCTCGGAAAGGACCTCAGGTATATCCTTAGAAGAATCGGTGTTTGGGTCGGTTAGCAGTTTATCAATGGCCTCTGCGATAGTAAGCTCGTCATTATCGATGGCCTCATTAGAATAGATACCTTCTGATAGACTATCCTGAGCCAGCATCGCATACCTGTCGTCCGGCCAGGTATTAATTATATATTGATAAAGCTGCCCGGCCTTGTCGGCCCTTCCCGCATTGTTGAATCTGTCTGATAGCTGGTAAATCTCCATCGGTAAAGTTGGCTGGTCGGAGAACACTGTAAGAAGTTTATCAACGGCCTCATCGGCAGCGACGTTATCGCCGTCAAGAATATGAGATTTAATAATCTCCAACTGCGACCACATCGTATATTTATTATCCTTAGATGAATGTTCAACGTTATAGCTATGGAGCTGCAGCGCCCTGTCTTTTCTCCCTGCCTCATTATACGTAATCGCTATCTGGTAAATCTCTTTTGGCAGTGTTGACTGGTTGGAGAACATAGTAAGAAGTTTATCAACGGTCTCATCGGCAGCGATGTTATTGCTATCAAGGATATGAGATTTGATAATCTCTACCTGCGACCACATTGTGTACATATCATCCTTTGAAGAGTGGTCAACATTATATTGATGAAGCCCGACGGCCTTGTCTTTTCTTTCTGCCTCGTTATACTTCATCGCTATCTGATAAATCTCTTTCGGTAAATCCGGCTGGCCGGAGAACACATTAATAAGTTTATCAACGGCCTCATCGGCAGCGGTATCGTTACCATCGCGAACGTGAGAATAAACAATCTCCACCTGCGACCACATTGCATACTTATGGTTTGGGAAATGCTCAACGCTGTATTTATTAAGCTCCAGGGCCTTGTTGCATCTGCCTTGTTTTTTGTATCTTTCTACTATCTGGTAAATCTCTTTTGGTAAATCCGGCTGGTCTGAGAAAACAGAAAGAAGTTTATCGATGGCGGCGTCGGCAGCGGTGTCGTTACCATCGTAGATATAAGATCTAACAATCTCCATCTGTGACCGCATTGCATACATATCGTCTGGGAAATGCTCGACATTATATTGATGAAGCTGAAAGGTCTTATTATATTCCTCCGTCTGGCCATGTGCATTTGCTATCTGCCAAACCGCTTCTGCTATGTTCTTATGTTCGGAAAATTCAGTAACCAATTGCTCGAAAGCCGTATCGGCCTGTTGCTGCTTATAGGTGGCAGTATAGATGAGAACAAGCTGCTTCTGCGCCTCAAGGGCATCGTTAGTGTCCGGAAAAGCCGTTACGATTTGCTGATATATTGCTTCCGCCTGGTCGTATTTCCTGTTGTCTTTGAGGGCCTCCGCCTGTTTAAGCTGAGCTGATACGTCTGCAAAACAGTCTTTTTGCATACCGATAGACAGAAAACAGAACGAAACTAAAGCCGTTAAAGAAATTCTGGCAAACATCGCGTTTTCTCCTAATGATTATAAACTCGCATTTATCGCTTTTCTGAATCTTATTATACGAGATTTACCCCCCCCCGCAACAAAAAAATTTGAAAAAAAGAAAATTTTTGAAATAGCTGTAACGCCTTATTTAGCAGGTAGTTAGGAAGTTTATAACCGCAGGAAATATGTAAATTCTAATAATTTCGTCTTATTGAATTATCAAGACAGATTTGGGCGTTTCTTTTTAGGAGGTCAAGGCCTGAGCGGAGGATAACGGAATCGGCAAATGTGGTTTGAAACTGCTCTTCGCTCATTTCAAGGATTTCCTGCAGGTCAAGTTCTGCTCTATCGCTATAGAATTGGAAATGTTTATTTTTGCATACAGGGGCATCTTGTTGATAGGGACAGGCAAGGATACACTCCTCACAGCCGAAGAGCCGCTCACCGATTTTTTCCGCTAAATCGGATGCAATCCGGCCTTTATATTCAATCGTCAAGTAGTTGATGCACTTGTTGGCGTCGAATTGGCCATCAGGTCCTAATGTTCCTGTCGGGCAGGCATCGATACATCTATTACAGTTCGAGCACGTGGTGTCACGGGCTGGAAGCCCGTGATACTTATCAGTTGGTAGTTTTAGAGTCGTTATTATTTCGCCCAAGAATATTTGCGGGCCGAGCGTGGGATTTATTAACATACGATTTTTCCCGATAAACCCTAGGCCAGCTCTGGCAGCCAGAGCTCTTTCAGCCAGCGGTGCTGAGTCGACGCAGATTTTGAATTTATATTTTTTACCGACAGCGGATGTGATAAACTCGATTAGTTTCCGCAGTTGTTTCTTTATAAATGCGTGATAATCTTCATATTGGGCGTAGCTTGCTACCTTACCCATAGGGGTGATTGAGTCGAGCGATTTAGGTTTTTGTTTTGGTGGTTTGAAGTTCAGGCCGACACAGATTACCGATTGTGCATTTTCCAGCAGTTTGGCTGGGTTGATGCGTTTTTCAAGATTTCGGTGCAGATAATTCATTTGTCCTGCACAGCCGGATTTTAGCCAATCCGAGAGAAATTTGACCTGCTCGATATTTATTGCTGATGCGTCTGTTATGCCGACGAGGTCAAAACCCTCTTCAATGGCTTTGTTTTTTATATCTTGAGCTAAACTCATAAAAGCAATTATACTAAATCCGCTTACAGATTACACCGATTAGACAGGTGTGGTTGATTGTTATATGCAGGGCTGTTATAGATGGCATCAGACGAGAATATAATGCCGAGGCCGCTTCGCGGGATTATTGTGCCGATGGTTACGCCTCTTTTGGGCCGTGATACCCTTGATGTCCCAGGCCTGGAGCGGCTTATCGAGCATATTCTTGCCGGCGGTGTGAACGGATTGTTTGTGCTGGGAACGACGGGTGAGGCGCCGGGTCTCAGTTATGCCCTGCGGTTCGAGCTTATCGAGCGTGTCTGTGCCCAGGTACAGAAGCGGGTGCCGATATTGGTAGGGATAACAGATACTTCTTTTGTCGAGTCCGTGAAAATGGCGCACAAGGCAAAAGAGGCAGGTGCGGATGCCGTTGTGCTGGCGCTGCCGTATTATTTCCCTGCGGGTCAGCCGGAACTGCTTGAATATCTTGAACATCTGGTGCCTGAGCTGCCACTTCCATTGTTACTCTACAATATGCCAAGCTGTAATGGACAGGTCTTTCAGCCGGAGACTGTTCAGGCGGCGGTTGAAATCGAAGGCATCGTCGGTTTGAAAGATAGTTCCGCTGATATGGTCTATTTCCACCAGATTCATTCACTACTGAAGGACCGCACGGATTTTTCCCTACTTATAGGCCATGAGGAGCTTCTTGCAGATGCAGTTTTGTTGGGTGCGCAGGGTGGTGTGTGCGGAGGTGCCAACATTGTCCCGAAGCTTTATGTTGACCTTTATAATGCGGTATGCTCGGGAGACCTGGCAGCGGTGGAGCTTCTGCACAAGAAGGTAATTCAAATAAGCACTACCATATACAAGGTTGGAAAATATGAATCGAGCTATTTGAAAGGATTGAAGTGTGCACTTTCCTGTATGGGTATTTGCAGTGATTTCCTTGCTGAGCCGTTTCACTGTTTTCGAGATGCAGAGAGGGATATTATCCATCGGTACATAAAAGAGCTAAAAATTACGGAGTATAGTTAAAGCAGGTTTGGATAAGACGTTATGCAGGGAGGCCTTGACGTTCTCGATATCGGCATACTGATTGTTTATAGCTGCGTTCTGATTTGGATGGGCGTTTATTATCGCCGTAAGTGCCAAACAGCCGAGCAATTTATGGTTGCCGGCCGTTCGATTCCCGCCTGGGCGGCGGGACTGGCTGTGATGAGCGCTTATACAAGCAGCATTTCATATATCGCTACACCGGGCAAAGCCTTCGATTCTAATTGGCATCCTATTATTTTTTCACTTTGTATTTTTCCTGTGGCCTGGCTGGTCTGCAGGTATGCCGTGCCGTATTATCGCAAAACGCAGCTTATATCGGTTTATACGTTTTTGGAGGACCGGCTCGGCTCCTGGGCGAGAATATATGCGGCACTATCGTTTTTGCTGTATATGGTTGGGCGTGTTGCAGTGATTCTTTACCTGGTCGCTCTGCTTTTAAGTACATTTGTTCCCTGGAACATTGGCGTTGTGATTTTGGTCATCGGCCTGATTACCATTATTTATACACTCCTTGGTGGAATGGAAGCTGTGATTTGGACCGATGTTATGCAATCGGCAATTATGATTGTGGGCATTCTTTTTTGTGCGGTTATTTTGTCGCTGCATATTTTTTCCGGCTCGCAGCCTCTAATACAGGCGGCCATTGACAACAATAAATTCAGCTTTGGCAGTTGGGATTTATCTCTGTCTTCACGAACTATATGGGTAATGATTATTTATGGGGTTACTGAAAATCTGCGGAACCTTCTGGCCGACCAGAACTACGTGCAAAAATACTGCTCTGTCCCGACAGAGCGACAAGCGAAACGCTCAATCTGGATTGCTATGCTGATTTACATTCCTCTTACGGCTGTTTTTCTTTATATTGGAACGGCTCTTTTTGCTTTTTACGGTCCCGGCGGCGAAAAACTTGCTGAGGGAATAACCAAAGGCGACCAGGTCTTCCCTTATTTCATTGCGACCCGGATACCGGCTGGCCTGAAGGGATTAATCATCGCAGCTATCATAGCGGCTGCTATGAGCACTGTTGACTCGGCCCTGAATTGCTCGGCGACCGTTTTGTTGCTGGATTTTTGTAAGCGATATTTCAGGCCGAAAATTGGTGAGCAGGCCGGCATTGTATTTCTGCGTTTTGCGACGGTGGTTTGGGGTTTGTTAGGAACCGGTTTTGCCCTTCTGATGATTGGGGCGAAAAGCGCGCTGGACGTTTGGTGGCAGATATCAGGAATCTTTGGCGGCGGGATTTTGGGGCTGTTTATTTTGTCCTTGCTGAGAGTCCGTCTTCGTTTGTGGCAGGGTTTTGTATCGATTGGAGCGAGTATTGCTGTAATTTCCTGGGGCACCTTTGCTCGGAACCTGCCTGGTTCTTGGAATTGGGCACAATGCGATATCGATAAAATCATCATCGGTGCGGTAGGGACAGCATCGCTTATGGTTGTTGCTGTTGTTTTTGGGCTGATAAATCGCTATCGTACTTCTCTATAATTGAAAACGGCCGCAGAAGGAGTTACTATATTGGCCGATTAAAGTCGGAAAGGCGAAAGATTATGGAAGAAGAACTGATTGGTATAATAGGCGGGACAGGTCTGGGTGATGCAGTGGCCGAGCAGTTATCTGATGTGGAATTTCGCGATATCGATACGCCGTTCGGCAAGCCAAGTACTGCTGTCTTAGTCGGCAGGTTAGGCAATAAGAAAATCGCATTTTTGAATCGGCACGGCGAAGGGCATAAACTCTCACCGAGCGAGGTGCCGTTTGCAGCCAATATTTTCGCACTCAAATCGCTCGGAGTTCGGACGGTAATCGGCAGCGGGGCGGTGGGCTCGCTGCGGGAAGAAATTGCTCCCGGCGATTTGGTTATTGTTGACCAGTTTATCGACAAGACATTCAAACGGCAAAACAGCTTCTTTGATGGTTTCGGTGCGGTGCACTGCGAGATGGCCGAGCCGACCTGCGAAAGAGTGCGAAAAATACTTGTTGATACGGTAAAGGACATCGATATTAAGACACATCCGAAGGGCACCTATGTTTGTATGGAAGGGCCTCAGTTTTCCACACGGGCTGAATCGCTTATGCATCGAAGCTGGGGCGGTGACCTGATTGGTATGACTGCTATGCCGGAAGCAAAGTTGGCAAGGGAGGCGCAAATCTGCTACGCTCTTGTTGCGTTGGCTTGTGACTATGACTGCTGGAAGCTGCATGATGCCGAAAAAGAGAAGCAGACCCTGCTCGAGGAAATAATCAGTAATTTGCGGGCGGCAACGAAAAATTGTCTTGAGCTTATAAAGGCCGTTTTGAAGGGCAGTGTTGAGCTTGTTTGCGAGGAATGTTGCTGTAGAAAAAGTTTGGATCTGGCGGTGTGGACGGACCGCAGCCGGATTGACCCCGCTGATAAGGAAAAGTTGAAAGTGCTTTTTGAATAGGACAAATTATTGACAATAAATAACGTATTGTTATATTGTAAGCCAAATCTTAGGGATTTAAAAACAGCTTTTTTGAAAGGATAAGACGATGAAAGGCCCGGGCATAAGAACATTTATATTAACGGCTGGGATTATTGTTATTATATTAAGCGCCGGTTGTGAGGAAGAGCAGGTTAGGGATAATCAAAAGGCCAGGGTTATTGCTGCGGAAAACATACAGATGAAAAATCTGTTACAGCAGCGTGACAGCGAAATAGAGAAACTGAAAGAGCAACATAAGAGTGAATTAAAAAAGCAGGAAGGACTGCTTATAAAGTGCCAGGAAGAAAAGAAAGCTCTGGAAGAGCAGTTGACGGAAAAGTATGAAGGCCGGTTAAATGAATTTATCGAAAATCTGGGTAAGGAAAACGTAAAACTACACCAGGAAAACGAGAATCTGAAGCTGCAAGTTGAAAAACTTAAAGCTGAGCTTGAGGAAATCAAAAAGCCGGCGGCGCAGCCGGACACACCTTTGTGAGTGGTTGCTAATTGTCCTGTTTACACACTTTTTGGACGGTTTTTATACAGTCGGGTAATTTTTCATCGCCGTATCGTTTTTGTATCGCTGTTGCAACAAGACCGACAAACATCTGCTGAGGCCGCAGCGGACGGGAAGTCAAACAGGGATGTGCCTGGGTGCCCATAAAGAATGGATGGCCGGGCAGTTCCAGTATCTGCATAATCGGCTGGTTTGGAGCTTTGCCGGAGAAGACCAAACCCTCTTTTTCAAATCGCTCTATATACCGCGGGTCAACCTCGTAGCGATGTCTGAATCGCATTCTAATCGAACTTGCCTTGCCGAAAAGTCCCCATGCTAAAGTCTCCTGCTTGAGCTCTATATCCTGTCCGCCGAGGCGCATATTTCCGCCGAGGCCTTCGATTTCTTTCTGCTCAGGGAGAATATCGATTACCGGCTCAGAACAGTTCGGTTCTATTTCGGTGCTGTTGGCCTGCTTTATACCGCATACATTGCGTGCAAATTCTATAACCGCCATTTGAAAGCCGAAGCACAGGCCCAGATATGGCAGATTATTTTCCCTGGCATATTTTATACAGGCGATTTTCCCCTCGGCGCCGCGGGTTCCAAAGCCCCCGGGCACAATAATACCGTCAACGTCATTCAGACTTTCAGCAACGTTTTCATTGGTAATGCCGGTTGTCTCGACCCATTTTATTTCTATCTTGCAGTCGAGAGCGATGCCGGCGTGTTCGAGGGCATTGATTATCGAGGCATAGCTGTCGCGCACAGTGGTATATTTGCCGGTGATACCGATGTTTATCCTGCGATTGATGGCGTCGATTTTGTCGGTGAAATCACACCATTTAGCCCAGGCCTTGCGCTCGTGATGTAGGTTTATTCTGTCTTCGATTTTTAACAGCCGCAAGACTTCGAAATCCAGACCGGCGTCTCTCAGCATTGCCGGTATCATATAGATGCTGGCTGAATCGGGTAAGCTGACAACCCGTTCGAGCGGGACATTACTGTAAACACTGATTTTTTCCCGTGCCTTGTCGCTGACCGGATGGGTGGCTCTGCAGGTGATAATGTCCGGCTGAATACCTAACTGCATAAGCTGCTTGATTCCTAATTGTGCTGCCTTTGATTTTTGTTCGCCGAGGGTCGGAGGTTCTAATATATAAGTCAGTGCGACAAAGCAGCAGCTATTCGGCCCTTCTTCGTAGGCCAGCTCACGCGTAGCTTCGATGAAATACGCATTTTCCAGGTCGCCTGCCGTTCCGCCGATTTCGACGAATACGATGTCGGCATTACTTTGAGCGGCTAATTGGCGAAGTTTCAATTTGACCTCGCCGGTGACATGTGGAATCATCTGGACGTCTCTGCCGAGGTAATCGCCGTGGCGTTCCTTGTTGAGAACGGAATTGAATATTTGCCCGCTGGTGGCGAAGTTTGCCCTGCTTAAATCCATATCGAGCATCCTCTCGTATGTGCCGAGGTCCATATCGCATTCCATACCGTCATCGAGCACAAATACTTCGCCGTGGCGAAATGGGTTCAGCGTGCCCGAATCAATATTCAGGTATCCTTCGAGTTTTATTGGTGCGACTTTAAGCCCCTTATCCTGCATCAGCTTGGCCAGACACGATGAGAATATCCCTTTGCCTAATCCGCTCATTACCGTCCCCATAACGAAGACGTAGCGGGTCTTTCCTTTTTTGTAACCAGCCGGTATCAGCGAGAAAAACTCACTTTCGGTAGAGATGTCACTTACTGAAGCTAATAAGTCTTTTTCTTTAGACATAAGTTTTTCCTTTATGCTCACTGTTGCTGTTTTTTATATCTTTTAATAAATTCTGCGTATTGCTCCGGTGTATCGATTCCGTCGCAGGTATGTTCGACCCTGCCGACTAAGATGATAAAGCCATTTTCAATCGCCCGCAACTGCTCGAGTTTTTCGATTTTCTCCAGTCCGGCAGGACTGCCGGACGGCAGTGCGGTGAATTTCATTAGAAATTCCTTGCGGTAGGCGTAAATCCCGATATGCCGCAAGTATTGTTTAGGATTTCCTATGCCTGCTTTTTCTCTGTCATAAGGAATTGGCGCACGGGAGAAATAAATTGCCCTGTTATTGCAATCGGTAATTACTTTTACGATATTCGGGTCTGCGATTTGCTTTTCGTTTTGGAACTCGGCGGCAAGTGTAGCCATCGGGCAGTCGGGATTATCAATCAAAAGCTGAGCCACGTAATCGATGTTTTTCGGGTCAATTTCCGGCTCATCGGCTTGCACATTCACCACAATATCATCGTTGTTAAGCGTGAAGCATATCTCGTTGTTTTTCTGTTTTCTGTCTTCCGTCCTCTGTCCTCTGTCTTCTATTTTTTTAACTGCTTCGGCGATGCGGTCTGTGCCGCTTTTGTGCTCAACCGAGGTCAGGATACATTCGGCCCCGAAGGTTCTGGCGGCATCGACGACTCTTTCATCGTCGGCTGCTATGATTACCTTTTCGGGCAGTTTGGCAAGACAGGCCCGTTCGTAGGTGTGCTGGATTAGGTATTTGCCCGTATCTTTGGCGAGAACTTTATTGGCGAATCTGGTCGAATCGTAACGAGCAGGGATACAAACTAAAATCTTCATCCCGTTAGAAATGTTGTTTCTAGTGGTTTTTTCTTTAGTCCCGTATCTTATATCGGGTTGTGTTATATCATTTCCGTTTTTAGGGCTTCTAACGGGGTTCACATTTACCCTTCCCGACAGTAGAATCTTATTAAAAACTACTGCCGGAGCATATTAACTGAAGCAGAGTGCTTTGTCAATAAGGCAAAAGTGTCATTTTCGAAAAAACCCGGCAAAATGTATTCGTGTCAATTGCGGCCTTGTAATTTGAAGCTGGGCGGATATACTTTATAGAGGTTTTATAGTGGTTAAAACGAAATTTCTGAGAGCAGGAATATGAAAAAGATATTGCCGATTATTATACTTGTTGCCGTAGCGGCTGTTTTTATCGTGATTGGCATTTCTCGCAAGGGCACAACCGGGTCGCAGCGCCGTATCGCCGTAATTCCCAAGGGGACGACGCATATTTTCTGGCAGTCGGTCCGTGCCGGTGCGGAGAAGGCCGGCGAGGAAACCGGCACTAAAATCTTCTGGAACGGCCCGAAACTCGAAACCGACCGAGAAGAGCAGATTCAAATTATCGAGGATTTTATCGTTCAGAAGGTGTCAGGTATTGTCCTTGCCCCGCTTGACAGAAAGGCCCTTGTGCCTTCGGTTGTGAAGATGTATGAGAATAATATACCCTGTGTGATTATTGATTCGGCAATCGACACGGATAAAATCGTCTCTTTCGCCGCAACAGACAACTACAAAGGCGGTGTCCTTGCTGCAAGGAGGATGGGAGAAATCCTTAATGGCAAAGGCAGGATAATCGTTGTCAGGTATGTGCCCAACTCTGCCTCGACGACTAATCGTGAGAACGGCTTTATCGATACCATTAAAAAAGAGTTCCTCGATATTGAAATTGTGGATGAGCAATACGGAATGGCCACGGTAGAAACGGCCCTGCAGGCAACCGAAGATATGCTGACGAAGAACACCGACCTTGATGGTCTTTATGCCTGTAATGCTTCCACCGCAGTTGGGGCATTGCAGGCCCTGCAAAGCCAGGGACGCAAGGAAATAAAAATGGTCGGCTTTAATGCGGAGGATGCCCTTGTTAACGGCCTAAAATCCGGAGTTATTGATTCACTCGTTGTGCAGAATCCCCTCAAGATGGGTTATTTGGGCGTTAAAACCATAATCGACAAGCTCGACGGCAAAGAGCCGCCCAAACGCATTGATACCGGTGTTGAGCTGGTAACGAGAGAGCGTCTCGGAGAACCTGATATTAAGGAATTGCTCAACCTGCAATGATACAGGCAAATCAGCAAAAAGAATCACGTCAGGAAAACATTGCTTTGCAGATGACGGCGATATCGAAGCGTTTTGGCCCTGTTGAGGCGCTTTGCGATGTTAGTTTTGCTGTTCGAGCGGGCACCGTTCACGCCTTGGTGGGGGAAAATGGAGCAGGAAAATCCACGTTGATGAAAATCCTGGCCGGTGTTTATCAGCCGGATAACGGCTCGATTGGGATCAAGGGTCGGCCCTGTGCTTTTGATAACCCACAGCAGGCGCTTGCCGCCGGCGTCTCGATGATATATCAGGAGCTTGACCTGGCCGAGCATTTGACGGTGGCGGAGAATGTCTTTCTCGGTAACGAACTATCAGGCCTGCTGCCGTGGACTATCGACTACAAAGCTATGGTCCGCAAGACCGTGGAATTGGCCAAAAAATTAAACTTCGAAATTGACCCGACCGACGTGGTGGGGAATCTGTCGGTTGGGGATTGTCAGATTGTAGAGATACTCAAAGCCCTGATGCGAAATGCCTCGATAATTGTTATGGACGAGCCGACTTCCTCGCTTTCTGAGAGCGATACTCAGCGGCTTTTCGAGGTGGTCCGGCAGTTACGTCAGCAGGGCATTGCCATAATTTATATCTCCCATCGGCTGGAAGAGATAATTGACCTGGCTGATGATGTTACTGTTTTGCGTGACGGCAAAGTTGTTCATTCCGAATTGGTAACGAAGCTCGACATCGGCCAAATCGTCCGCTATATGGTAGGCCGTGAGCTGACCGAATTCTTTCCGAGCCGGGATGTCCAAATTGGTGATGTTTGCGTCCGAGTAGATAATCTTTCATCTACCGGGCGCATAAGCGATATTTCATTTGATATTCGAGCCGGTGAGATTGTCGGTATGGCCGGGCTTGTCGGTGCGGGACGAACGGATGTGGCAAGGGCTATCTTTGGTATCGACAAAAAAACTTCCGGCACAATTGTGCTCGATGGCAAAGAGCTTTCAATCAATTCTCCAGCCGATGCCATTCGTCTTGGCCGGATTGCCTTTCTCACCGAAGATCGCAAGCGGACAGGATTGTGTTTGCAGCTTCCCTGTAGCTGGAATATTACGCTGCCGAACCTTGTCGCTATTGGAATGAAGAACGTAATAAGCCCGGCAAGGGAAAATAAAATCGCTGACGATATTGCCTCGCGTGTCGGAATCAAATGGCTGGGCCCGCAGGCGCCTGTGGACTCGCTGTCCGGCGGCAACCAGCAGAAAATCCTTATCGCCCGTTGGCTCCTTGCCAAATCCAAGTTTATGATTTTTGATGAGCCGACACGCGGCATCGACGTCGGGGCCAAAAAGGAAGTTTACGCGCTTCTTAACCAGCTCGCCGAGCAGGGCAAAGCCATTTTATTTATTTCTTCCGAACTGCCGGAACTGTTTGGGATAGCAGACCGGATTTTGGTAATGCGGCGGGGTCGGCTGGTGGGTAATTTGAAAACCAGCGAAACTACGCAGGAGCAGGTTATGCACCTGGCGGCAGTGGAGGTAAACTAAATGAGCAAATTTGCAAGACAGTTACTGCCGTTTGGCAGTCTTATTTTGATAATTTGCGGGCTATCGGCATACGCGCCCGATACATTTCTGACGATGGACAATTTCCTGAATGTCCTGCGCCGTTCGAGTGTTAACGGCATAATCGCAGTTGGTATGACTTCGGTTATTATTTCCGCGGGGATTGACCTTTCGGTTGGCTCAATGCTGGCTCTTGCCGGTATGGTGGGTGCGTATGCGATGATTGCTGTCGGCGGGACGGACCCGCAGGGAGGCGCTCTTGTGTTCGGGACTTTTGTCGGCATTGGGACGGGTATTGCGTGCGGTTTGGCCAATGGTGTGCTTATCACAAAGCTCAGGTTGCCGCCTTTTATCGTAACACTTGGTACTATGAGTGCATTTCGCGGTATATCGTATGTGATGAATGATGGACAACCCTATAATGTGCCGTCTTACAAATATCTTGGCAGCGGCGTTGTTCTGGGAATCCCTGTCTCTGTTATAGTTTTTGTTGTTATTGTGGCTATTGCCGGATTTCTCTTAAAATATACTCGGCTGGGGCGTTACACTTATGCTATTGGCTCAAATCGTGAAGCGGCTTTCCACGCCGGTGTGAGCGTGGACAGGAATCTTATTTACATATATACCCTTACTGGTCTTTTTGTCGGCATAGCAGCGATGATTGCAACCAGCAGGACCGTCTCAGCTCAGCCGACAGCCGGTATCGCCCTTGAATTGGATATTATAGCGTCGGTTGTGATTGGTGGAGCCAGTCTGGCAGGCGGCAGGGGAACAATAACCGGAACCATAATAGGAACACTGTTGATTAGTTTTTTACGAAATGGCTGCACATTGCTGGGAATATCGACTAACGTTCAGTTGATTGTAATTGGAGCGATTATTATCGTTGCCGTTGCAGTGGACCAGTTGGCACGCGCCCGGGCCGAAGCCGGCCGGAAAAGCTAATCTACTACGTAGCACGGCCATCCTGGCCGTGTGACTTATAAATTTTTTCGATTATACTTGACAAAGGTGCAGGAATTTGGTTTAATACTGATGTTATGAGGCAAATTAACCGTCCAAATACTGCTTATTGGTGGTGGCCTGCGGGATAAATTCCGGTCCGTCGTGGCTTGGCCACGCCGAGACAG
>Ga0307437_1000819_pt1 | contig 22510 bp, 23 predicted proteins | sample SalMarWE160390MG_FD_202146 | JGI IMG/M metagenome (GOLD analysis project Ga0307437, IMG submission 202146) | Salt marsh sediment microbial communities from the Plum Island Ecosystem LTER, Massachusetts, United States - WE1603-90 | ecosystem: Environmental > Aquatic > Marine > Intertidal zone >...
TTTTCATACAATCGCATGATTGCCGTGGCAGTATATAGTTTGGTGATACTGGCGATATAGATAGGAGTATCTTTGGTCATCGGCACCTGATCGGCTTGGCTGGCGATTCCTGCTGCGCCCGACCACGAGAAAGAGCCATCATTCTTCATCACGGACAGAACACAATTCTTAATTGATTTGTCCTTCTCTACCAAGTTGGAAACCAGATATCCCATTTCCTGATTTAAATCACTAAACGCTGGAGTTGTCGATCTCAACCGAAGTATGATCAATCCTACAGCTAAAATCATTATAACTATTATGAATGCTATTATTATCCGTTTCATTCTTAGAACCCTCCTATACTGTAAAAATCCCGGGGACGTTGGTGTGCAGACAACTTCCTCCTTTATCTTTGCCAAGTATCTTATGCACCTGCGTTCCCTTCTTTCCTCCCTTCATACGCCTTCACCACGCTGTCGATACTACTGAAGGGAACTACAATTGCAATTCCAGTATTGATGTGCTCGATGGTTTGATCCGCATCGATATCGTAATTAACCAAGTCGATATCGGATGATTTCGTGTCATAGTGACCATGCACTAGGCCGAACAGAAACTCCATTGGACCACTAGATTGCTTGAATTGCCCGTCGATAACTCGAGCAACGCCAAGATTAAGTAACACAGGAGAACCACTTAAACCTCCTATAGAGCGACATTCTATAAGTATGGCATCCATTTCCCCAAAGTCTTTCGTAACAACTTTTTCGTCCGGCATTGAAGCTAAATTTCCAACTCGCACTATTGGAATGTTTTTTCGAGTCCCATGATGATGTCGGAAAAGACCAATGATAAATACTTCATCGCCAAGGCTAATTTCGTTTTCCTCTATAAGCTGGGATGTTGCGCATTTTGAATAGGGGTAAACTAGATGGTCGTACTCATACGGAATTCCGGCTCGAAGAATCGCAACATCTATTGAATTGTCAGAGGGATGAAAAAACCAGTCCGTCAGCTTAGTGGAAAACCACTTAGAGGTTCCATCGGTATGATTAAGCCTTGCCCATACTTCGGGAAGGCCCTTTTTGCAAATACCATCAATTACGTGTTTCGCGGTTACGAGGTAGACGGAAGTGGCTTTAGCTTCGCCAGGAACGTCACGACCGAGAAAGAATGCGGTTCCAGCAAATCTAAATGAACCGTCCCGTGTCCTGAACCCCACAAAAGCTACGCACTTTCGAACCTGTTCGTCGATTTTCATTTTAGACAGCTAAGATTAATATACGTATTTCCTAGTTGTTCTTGACATGGATACAATATAGCACACGTTAAGAATGGCGAAAAGAAATAATCATGAATAAAAAAGGGGGAATAAGAATATATTCCCCCAAGATTAGTATCTGATAACTGACTTTGTCGCCATGCGACATCCCCTCTGGCCAAAGGGCCACCTACGGCTTATATATTTTTATCAGGTAGGGGACTGAATTCTGTTCTCTCTCCTACGTCCCCATCTCCCACGAGGAGAGATACTTTTCCTGTTCCGGTGTGAGGGTGTCGATCTCGACCCCCATGGCCTTGAGCTTGAGGCGGGCGATGGTCTGATCGATCTCAGCCGGTACGCGATAGACCTTTTTCTCCAGATCCCCGGCGCTTTTAGCCAGGTATTCAGCGGCCAGGGCCTGATTGGCAAAGCTCATGTCCATAACACTCGAAGGATGTCCCTCCGCGGCAGCCAGGTTCACCAGGCGCCCTTCACCCAGGACGTTGATCTTTCTCCCATCGGCAAGGGTATACTCCTCCACAAACTCCCTGACCCTCCGCTTGTTGGTTGCTATCTCCTCCAGACCCTCTAAACCCAGCTCTACGTTGAAGTGCCCGGAGTTGGCCACGATGGCGCCGTCCTGCATGAGCTTAAAGTGCTCCTTTCTGATAACCTGCATGTCACCGGTCAAGGTGACGAAGAAGTCGCCGATCTTTGCGGCCTCGGCTATGGGGAGGACCCGGTAGCCGTCCATCACGGCCTCCAGGGCCCGCAAGGGATCCACCTCGGTGACAATCACGTTGGCCCCCATCCCCTGGGCCCGCATGGCCACACCCCGGCCGCACCACCCGTATCCGCAGACCACAAAACAGGAGCCGGCCAACAGACGGTTGGTGGCCCTGATGATCCCGTCGATAGTACTCTGCCCGGTACCGTAGCGATTGTCAAAGAGGTGCTTGGTGTCGGCGTCGTTTACCGCAACCACCGGGAACATCAACACCCCCTCTTGTTCCATGCTGCGCAGGCGGATGACGCCGGTGGTGGTCTCCTCGGTGCTCCCAAGGATCTCCTTCGCCAGCCCCTCCCGCTCCTGATCCGAGAGCCCCGCAACCCACTCTTTGACAGGCGGGGCGAGATCGTCCATCCTCCCCCCTCCGATCATGTGCAGGGCGGAGACCAGATCCGCCCCATCGTCCATGGTGATGGCAGGGCGATGGGCAATGGCTTGCTGGATGTGTTGGTAGTAGGTCGTGTTGTCCTCCCCCTTGATGGCGAAGACCGGTATCCCCGAGTCCTCCACCAGCGAGGCGGCCGCGTCATCCTGGGTGCTCAAGGGGTTGGAGGCGCACAGCACCACTTCCGCCCCTCCGGCCTTTAAGACCTCGGCCAGGCCGGCCGTCTCAGTAGTGATGTGCAGACAGGCGGATATCCTGAGCCCCTTGAGGGGCTTTTCTTTGGCAAAGCGTTCTCTGATAAGCTTCAAGACCGGCATCTCGTGCGCGGCCCACTCGATTCTCAGTCTTCCCTTTTCAGCCAGTTTTTTGTCTTTGATGTCGCAGTTCAAAATTGTCACCTCTCAATTCAGTATTTTGGTCCTTATGTCAATATTATTCCATCAACTCCCTTTCTGAGAGAGAAGAGGGTTTGATATACTTACAATTGACACCCCCTCACTGCCGCTTTGCGGCCCCCTACCCCTGCTCCTTAAATTTTAAGTTTAAGGAAAGCAGGATGTCACAAAGTGACACATTCGGATATTTTTATTGATGGGGTGTCGCCCGGCGACACATCCCGCCATTCAGATTTTTATACAAAGTGGGGCGGGATTGATCCCTAGGCCCCTTGAACCCTGCTTTTATCCCAAAGCGATTCTCGCTTCGGGATAAACCCCGCTGTAAGGAATTCTTTCGTTCTCCTAATCAGCGGGGTTTACTTGCCTGCTGCCTTCTTGAGGTCATCCACTCGGTTTGTCTGCTCCCAGGTAAATTCCGGTTCGTTTCTGCCGAAGTGGCCGTAGCAGGCCGTCTTTTTATAGATAGGGCGAAGCAGATCCAGATACTGGATGATCTGTGTGGGCCTGAAGTCAAATACCTTGAGTACAACCTTGGCAAGCTCATCAGGTGGAATCTTCGCTGTCCCCTTGGTGTCCAGCATGATGGAGACGGGCTCGGCTTTGCCGATGGTGTAGGCGAGCTGGATCTCGCACTTCTGTGCCAGGCCGGCCGCCACGATGTTCTTTGCTGCATGCCTGGCCATATAGGAGCTGCTGCGGTCCACCTTTGAGGGGTCCTTGCCTGAGAAGGCACCGCCGCCGTGACTCCCCTGCCCGCCATAGGTGTCGACGATGATCTTGCGGCCTGTCATCCCGCAGTCTGCCAAGGGGCCCCCGGTGACGAACCGCCCCGTGGTATTGACGTAGTATTTTGTATCCTTATCCCTGAGCTCTTCAGGTATGACGTGTTTGATCACTTCTTCGACGATCCCCTCTTTGAGGACGTCGGATTTGACATCCGGGTTATGTTGGGCGGCGATGACGACGGCGTCCACGCGCACCGGTTTACTGTCGATGTATTGGACAGTTACCTGAGACTTACCGTCAGGCCGCAGGAAATCGAGGATGTTGGCCTTGCGGACGTCAGACAGCCGCTTGGTGAGTTTGTGGGCGAAGGCGATGGGCATGGGCATAAGTTCAGGGGTTTCATTGCAGGCATAGCCGACCATGAGGCCTTGGTCGCCGGCCCCCTGTTCCTCCCCATTGACCCCCATGGCGATATCCGGAGATTGCTGATCGATAGAGGTAAGTATTGCGCAGGTCTCCCAGTCAAAGCCCATAGCGGAGTCGTTGTATCCGATCTCCTTGATGGTCTCTCGGACGATGCCGGGCATGTCCACATAGCACCCGGTGGTGATCTCTCCCGCAATGAGGACAAGGCCGGTGGTCACCAGACACTCACAGGCGACCCTCCCTCGGGGGTCCTCTGTGATGATGGCATCCAGGATGGTATCAGAAATCTGATCGGCCACCTTATCGGGATGCCCCTCCGTCACCGACTCGGAGGTGAACAAAAAATCGGTCATAGCCATGTAACTGTTCCTCCTTTTGCATTTATTGCATACATTGGATGAAGTCCTCTGGAAATCGTTCGGCCATTTCATTTCGGATGAAGACCTCGGTCTCCTTGGCGGTGGTGAATTGTAGGATCTCTTTTAAGAGATTCTCACCTTCGGTACGGGTAGAACGCCGCAGAACCTTTTTGACGCGGGGTATGGCAAGAGGATGCATGCTCAACTCATCGAGCCCCAACCCCAAGAAGATGAGGGTATAGAGGGGGTCGGCGGCCATCTCCCCGCAGATCCCCGCCTCAATTCCCTCCTCATGGGCGAGTTCCACCACCCCTTTGATATGGCGCACGATAGCGGGGTGGAGGGGTTCGTAGAGGTAGGATACATATTTGTTCACCCGGTCGATGGCCAGGGAGTACTGAATGAGGTCATTGGTGCCGATACTGAAGAAGTCGACCTCGCGGGCGAGGATATCGGCGGTAATGGCGGCAGAGGGGATCTCGATCATAACCCCCAGGGGGATCTCCGGATCGAAGGCGAAGCCGCTGCCCCTCAGCTCATTTTTGGCATCCTCGAGGATGGCTTTCACCTCTCGGAGTTCCTCCACCCCGGAGATCATGGGCAGCAGGATTTTGACCTTGCCATAGGTGCTGGCCCGCAGGATCCCCCGCAACTGGGCCTTAAAGATATCCTGTTCCATGAGGCAGAATCGAATGGCCCTCAGCCCCATGGCTGGATTCACCTGATCGGCCAGCTCGATATGGGATGCAAACTTGTCCCCCCCCAGGTCGAGGGTCCTGATGGTGACCGGGTACGGGGCGATCTCCTCCGTCAGTCTTTTGTAGATCTGAAAGTGCTCCTCCTCGTCGGGGAGGGTCTTTCTGTTTAAATAGAGGTATTCGGTGCGATACAGGCCTATCCCCTCGGCCCCATACTGGATGACCGCGGGGATCTCTTCGATGAGTTCTATATTGGCCTGCAGGGTGAGGTGGTGCCCGTCTTGGGTTTCCGCTGTGAGAGCTGAATACTTGAGGAGTTCCCGCTCGAGATAGCGATAGTGGTGCTGTTTGACTTGATATGCCTTGATGGTTTCCCGAGAGGGATCGACGATCACTACCCCTTCGGTCCCATCGACGATGATCGTCTCTCCCCCGCCCACATAGGCCGTGATATCTTCCAACCCCACGATTGCGGGGATCTCGAGGGAGCGCGAGACGATGGCCGTATGCGATGTCTTTCCTCCCATATCGGTGACAAAACCGATCACCCTTTGGAGGTTTAACTGAATGGTATCCGCAGGGGAGAGATCATGGGCCACGATGATCACATCGCCTTCGAGATCTCCTACCTTCCGGAGCTCCCTTCCGATGAGGTTACGGAGGATCCGCTCCACCACATGGTTGATGTCCTCTTTTCGTTCCCTGAGGTATTCGTCTTCGATGGCGTCGAAGGCCTCGGAGATCTTGTCCAAGGTGACCTTGAGGGCCCACTCCGTATTCACCAGTTGCGTTTTGATCATCTTGATGGTTTCATCTCGCAACATGCGGTCTTCCATCACCTTGAGGTGGACGTCGAGGATGTAGGAGTGCTGCTTGAAGCCTTTTTCCAAGATCTGCTGCTTGACCTCCTCCAGCTGCCCCTTCGATTTTTCGATGGCCGCTTCGAACCGCTTGATCTCGGAGGTCACCTCTTCCGCCGATACCCTGCGGTGAATGAACGTGGTGCGCTGGCGCTCCAAGGGCACGGTCTTTCCGATGACGATCCCCGGGGAGACCCCGATCCCCCTAAGGACCTTCTCTTCGCTGTTGGACGGCGTCTTCTTTTTCACTGAATTTACCCTCGATCAGTCTGCCTATTGCCTCGATGGCCTCTTTCGCATCCCTTCCCTGGGCCCTGACGACGATCTGCGAACCGTGCCCGGCAGCGAGCAACAACAGACCCATGATACTCTTTGCATTGGCCTCGATCCCATCCTTATCCACCGTGATGGTGCACTCGAAGTTGCTGGCCACCTGGACTACCATATTGGCCGCTCGGGCATGGAGGCCCAGTTTGTTCTTGATGATAAAGGTTCGCTCTTCGACCAGTTCCACTATTGCTTTTTCTCCCCCGCATTTCGCTCCATGATCTCACTGGCCAGGTGGATGTTTTTTTGCCCGTACAATTTGATAAACAAGGCCAGTTCATCGAGCGTCTGCTCCTCCCTGAGGGTAGAGAGCTTGATCAACATCGGGAGGTTGACCCCCGTCACGATCTCCACCTTTCCCTTCTCCTGGAAGGAGAGGCTGATATTGGAGGGGGTGCCCCCGAACATGTCGGTTAATATCAAGACACCCTTTCCCATATCCACTTTCTTGATACCCTTTTTGATCCTCTTCTCCACTTCTTCTATGGGATCGGAAGGGTCGATGGAGATGGGCTCTATCCCCTCCACCGTGCCGACGATCTGTTGCGTGGCCATGAGGAACTCGTCCGCCAAGGCCGAGTGGGTGACGATAACAACCCCAATCATCTTGTTCATGTTATTCATGTCAACCTCGCTCTATATCACGATGTCTGACCGTGACCTCTTTCCCCCGTTGGCGCAGCATTGCCGTTAAGTGTGCGGTGATCACGACAGAGCGGTGCTTTCCCCCGGTACAACCTATGGCGATGGTCAGATACGATTTCCCCTCCTTTTCATAGAGGGGTATCAGGTATTCGATCATTTCGCTGAACCGCTCGAGGAACGTCGTGGTCTCCTCCTGTTTCAGGACATAGTCCTTGACCTTTGCGTCCTCCCCCGTGAGCCCTCGAAGCTCTCTGATAAAAAAGGGGTTGGGGAGGAGGCGAACGTCCATCACAATGTCGGCCTCTGTTGGTAATCCATAACTGTAGCCGAAGGAAAGAAGAGTTACCTTCATCCGTTTGGCCGGTGAGGTCATCAGATGCTCCATGATGATGCCTCGCAGTTGATGGACGTTGAGATTCGAGGTATCAATGACCTCATCGGCGATCTCCCGAAGGAAGGCCATTTCCCCCCGTTCTTCCTTCACTGCTTCAGGGAGGGGAATGCCCCGTTCTTTTTCCACGGGATGGCTGCGCCTCGTCTCGCTGTAGCGCCTGATCAGGATATCGTTTGCCGATTCGAGAAAGAGGATTGTCACCTTATGCCCTTTGCTTCTGAGGTTTTGGGCCACCTTTTGAAAGTCCTCCAGGAACTCTTTTCCCCTGATATCCACCACGATGGCCACCTTCGAAAGCCCCCTCGTGGAGTGTTGGCAGAGCTCGATAAAGGTGGGGATTAGCGTTGCCGGCATATTGTCTATGCAATAGAATCCGCTATCCTCCAAGGCCCTCATCGCCGTAGACTTTCCCGACCCCGAAAGGCCGCTGATAATCGTTATCTGCAGTGGTTTCACATACCAAACCTGCATGAGGGTTTACCCTTACGCACCCTCATGGAAATCGCCTTCCCTTTTTAGGACGGATCATTGAGGGGGTATGCCCCCGCAAGCTTCTCCAACTGATTTCCAACCTCTCTCCGCGGTGATCTCCGATGCGCGATTTCGATTCTATTTCCCCTTTTTAAGGGTCTTGAGGAGTTCTTGTTCGAATTCCTTGGCTGCATGATATCCCCTCTTCTTCAGAAGGTAATCCCTGGCAGCCACCTCCACAATAGCAGTCAGGTTTCTACCCGGCCTGACAGGAATCCTCTTGTGGGGGAGCTTCACCTCCATGATGGTGTAGGTCTTCTCCTCCAAGCCCATGCGGTCATCGATACGTTCCTCTGCATCCACCAGTTCTATGACGAGTTCGATCTGCTTTTTTTCGCTGGTGGCTGATATGCCAAAGAGCTTCTCGATGTCAATGATACCCAAACCCCTGATCTCCATGTGATATCGGCCCAGTTCGTGGCTGAACCCATAGAGGCGTTCGTCACGTTTCTTCTCTATAAGGATGAGGTCGTCCACGACGAGACGATGGCCATGCATGATGAGGTCGAGGGCGCACTCGGTTTTGCCGACGCCGCTTTTGCCCAAGATGAGGACTCCCACCCCGAGGACATCGAGTAAGACACCATGTAGACTGATGTGTGGGGGGTTACCCTGGGCCATGATCCTTTCCTATGGTAACTCGTAATGGTTGTCCTCTTCGGCGATGAGGCGGTAGATCTCTTCCTTGGAGGCGGCCTCCATCAACCGCTTTCTGGATTGGGCGTCCTTTAAAATGCGTGATAGCCTGGCCAAGGCCTGGAGGTGCTCGCTGGCGCTATCTTCCGGGGCGAGCAGTAAGAAGAAGAGATGAGATGATTTTTCATCGATGGATTGAAAGTCGATGCCCTCCCTGCTGCGGCCAAAGGAACAGATGATGCCTTGTATTTCCTTCAGCTTGCCGTGGGGGATGGCGATCCCGTCCCCCATGCCCGTACTGCCCAACCGCTCTCTTTCCAGGAGGACCTGCACAGGTTTCTCTTTGTCCGCCAGCCTGCCGTTCTCGACCAAGACGGAGACCAGTTCCTCCAGGATACCCTTCTTGTCCCGGGAGGTGAGTTTTTCTATGACGGAGTCTTTATCCAATATGTCTGTTATTTTCATTGCTCACCTTGTTCAGGATGACCACGTTTTTTTCTCTTCGGGCGTTTTGATTTGTCCAATCGCTTCTTGATCTGATGCTCTATCTTGTCCACGACGCTGTCGATGGCCGCATGGATGTTCTCCATGTTCTCCATCCCGTGTATGGCGGCGACATTGCCGGCCATGATGTCCACCTCTATGGTATGTCTGAACTTTTCCGTTGAGAGGACCACGTGGACCTCGACAGGTTCGTGGAGATACTTTTTTACCTTGTGTAGTTTCTCCCCGATATAGTCCTTTAAGGGGGAGGTGGGCTCCATATGTCTGAAGGTTATGTTAATCTGCATCTTTTTGCCTCCGCTCGTTACCGTACGGCATTTCTTATAAAACTAAAAATAGTAGCTAATGAGGAAGGGGTTGTCAAGACAATTGCCTCTCCAGGCACGGTGATCTTACATGAGCCTTTTTCTCTCGCTGGAGGAGAGGACCTTCATCACCTCCCGGTACTTGGCCACCGTCCGGCGGGCTATGGTAATGGTACATCTTTCTTTAAGCAGCTGGCATATCTTCTGGTCGCTATAGGGCCTTTTGGGGTCTTCTTCGGCTATAATTTGCTTTATCAGGTTTTGCACCCGTTTGACAGCCATCACCTCGCCATACCCCCCTACCTTGCCACTGAAGAAGAATTTCAGCTCATAGATCCCCCGTGGTGTATGGACATATTTGTTCGTTGTCACCCGGCTCACGGTGGACTCGTGCATCTGGATATCGTCGGCCACCTCCCTCAAGACGAGGGGCTTGAGACAATCGATCCCCTTGTCTATAAAATCCCTCTGGAACTTGACGATGCTCTTGGTGACCTTGTACAGAGTCATCTGCCTCTGCTGGATGCTCCTGATGAGCCAGAGCGCGGATTTCATCTTTTCCTTGAGATAACCGCGCGGGACATTATCTTTCCCGGCATCGAGCAGCTCACGATAATAGGCGTTGATACGCAGTTTTGGCAGACCATCATCATTTAAGACGACTATATACTCCCCTTCGACCTTGTAGACGAAGACATCGGGTGTGATGATCTTTGCCTCGTCGGGGCTGAAGGGGCGTCCTGGTTTGGGATCGAGATGAGAGATGACCTCGACGGCCTCTAAGATCTGAGCGAGGGGGACCTTTAATTGCCTGGCCAATCCACGGTAGTCCCTCTTTTTGCAGTATGCGAGGTAGTCTTCAACGATCTCTTCAGTCAACGAGTTTCTTTCGGGAAGAATTCGCAGCTGGATGAGGAGACATTCCCGCAGATCTCGCGCCCCAACCCCCGTGGGATCGAAGGACTGAATGAGATGGAGCGCCTCCTCTGCTTGCTTGGCCGTGTAGTCCAATTCCCGACAGACCTCCTCCAGGGATCCGTGGAGGTAGCCGTTCTCGTCGATATTGCCGATGATGAAGACCCCGATCTCTTGTTCTTGAGCTGTCACGGAGTTCATTCTGAGCTGCCACAGCAGATAGTCGGCGAGCGTGACCTGACGGGTGACAAAGTTCTCCCAGGGGGTGTCGTCTCCAGCGGTCCTCGGTGGGGTATACGTGCTGATGCCGTGGCCCTCCATATATTCTTCCCATTCGAAGTCCTTGATGGGTTCGGAGGCCTCACCCTCAGTGGCATCATCTTTGATCTCTTTCTCCTCCAGCCCGGTTTTTTCCTCCAGGCCGCTGTCCTCCTCCAGTACCGGGTTTTCCTTGATCTCCTCGGCGATGATCTCCTGGAGTTCCATCCGCGACAGTTGTAGGAGCTTGATGGCCTGCTGAAGCTGGGGGGTCATAACCAGCTGTTGGGTCAACTTGAGATCTTGTTTGAGCTCCAAGGCCACCGCTCCTACCTCTTCTGAGCCTTTTGGGGTTGTGCCCTTTTCTTTTCTTGCCCCCGTCGCTCCTGGGCCTTTGGGGACTCCGCACGCTTCTTGCCGTGCTCCCCCTTCTGTTGAGCCACGGGGGATTTCTCCTTAGTCTTTTTGCGACCCACGCGCACCTGGGTCGCGGAGGACTTCGCTTTACTCTTTTGGCGAACCAGCCGCACCTGGGCCTCTGGGGACTCCCCTTTGGACTTTCCGCTTTGCCCCCTCCTCCGTTCCAATCTGAAGTGCTCCCCGAGGTATATCTCGCGGGCCTTCTTGCTGGCCGCGATCTTCTTCGGGTTACCCGCCTCCAATATCGTCCCCTCATTCAATATGTAAGCCCGATCGCACACGTGCAGGGCCTCCCGAACATTGTGGTCGGTAACGATCACCCCTATACCCCTCTTTTTGAGCTGACGGATGATGTTTTGAATGTCAATAACCGCCAGGGGGTCAATGCCTGCAAAGGGCTCGTCGAGGAGAATGAGAGAAGGTGACAGGACAAGCGCCCTGGTGATCTCCACCCTTCGGCGCTCCCCTCCCGAGAGGGAGTAGGCCTTGTTCTTGGCCAGGTGGGCGATGTTGAGCTCTTTTAAGAGCTCCTGGAGCCGCCTCTCTTTCTCCTCACGGACGAGATTCAAGGTCTCCAAGATGGCCAAGATGTTTTCCTCGACGGTCAATTTTCTGAAGACCGAGGGTTCTTGTGGCAGGTAGGTGATCCCCCTCCTGGCCCGTTGGTACATGGGAAGCTTGCCGATATCCTTCCCATTGAACAATACCGTTCCCCGGTCGGGTCTCACCAAGCCAACGATCATATAGAAGGTGGTCGTCTTCCCGGCCCCATTGGGACCCAACAGCCCCACTACCTCTCCCGCGCGGATCTTCAGGCTCACCCGCTCTACCACTATCCTCCCGTTGTAGGCTTTGGTGAGATCGATGGTCTCCAGGGTCTCTAAGCCTTTTTTACTCATTGTTTCTCCTCGCGCGGGATGATGGTGACCGTTACCCGTTCCTCCCCCTCGCCCTCGGCCACACTCTTCTGTTCGTCGATGTAATAGATGATGCGTTTCCCCTTGACCCAGTTGTCCCCTTCCCTCACCACGGGTTCCCCCTGCAAGACTAATTTGCTTTCCCGGTGGTAATAGGTGGCCTTGTGAGAGGTGGCTTCCCTGTTGCCCTGCATTATGCGCACCTTTCTCAAAATAGAGAGAGTTTTTTTCTTTAAATAGACCACGGCCCCCACCCCCTTTACCTGCAATCCCTCCTTCCCCTCAAGCATGATGGGATCTTCGGTGGTGATCTGTCGCTTCTCATCGTCATAGCGGAGAGAGCTGGTCCTCACACGGTAGCCATCGCTGGAGGTAATCACAACATTTCCCCACACCTCAATCTCCTTCCTCCCCTTCATGGATCCCTTGTCCCCCCTCAGGGTGATGATGCGGCCCTCATCGGCGTAAAAGGTGACTGTCAGGTCCTCCAAGGTGGTGTAATCGTCTTTGCGAAAGTGCTGGCCGGACTTCGCCCTGAGCTCCCATTCCTTCTTGTCCCCTTTGGTCTCTACGTAGTGGATCTCTTCGACGGTAAGGTCAGCTGTTTCGGCAGCTTGCTCCATCTCTTGAATGATCTCATCTCCCTCATCGCCACCCCCTCCAAAGAGGAGATAGCCCCCGATTGCTGAAAGGACCACCCCCATGCAGATAAGGATGATCAGTTTGGATAGCTTCATTCATACCTCCTGAGGATCTCATCCCATTTGCCCTGGGCCTGCAGGAGCAGGTCGCACACCTCCCGCACCGCCCCCCTCCCGCCGGGGGATTGGGTGACATAGCGGGCGCACTGTTTCGCCTCGTGCACGCCATCCGCTACCACGACGGGTATCCCCACCCGCTTTAAGAGAGGGATGTCGACCAGGTCATCGCCGACAAAGCAGGCCTCTTCATCCCCGATCCCCGCCTCGCGGGCAATCTCTTGATAGGCCTTTACCTTGTCATGAACCCCCTGGCGGACCCAGGGGATACCCAGATCTTCGGCCCTGTGTTGGACCACCGGTGAACTCCTTCCCGTCAGCACGGCCACCTCGATCCCCGCCTCCCTGAGGAGCTTGATGCCATGTCCGTCCCGCACGTCGAAGGTCTTGATCTCTCTGCCCTCATGATCCATGATGATCCTGCCATCGGTCAACACCCCATCGACATCAAGGATCAGCAGCTTCACCCGCGCCGCCCTCGCCCGCAGCTTTTTCGAGACCGCTCCTCCCATCTCAGACCACCCCGGCCTTCAAAAGGTCGTGGAGGTGGATGATTCCCCTCGGGATCATTTCACCTGCCTTGTCGAAGACAAACAGGGAGGTGATGGTGTGTTCCTCCATTTGCTGGACGGCCTGGGCGGCGAGGGTATCGGCCTCGATCCACTTGGGGTTTCGGGTCATGACCTCCACGGCCTTCCTGTTCAAAAGATCGGGGTATCGCTCCAGGGCCCTACGGAGGTCACCGTCGGTGATCACCCCCACCAGCTCTTTCCGTTCGTTCACGACCCCCGTTACCCCCAGCCGCTTAGAGGTGATCTCCACCATGGCCTCTTTCATCAAAGTATCCTCATATACCTGGGGGAGTTCCTCCCCCACGTGCATCAGATCGGTCACCTTGAGCAGGAGCCGTTTGCCGAGCTTCCCACCCGGGTGCCGGATGGCAAAGTCCTCTTTGTCGAATCCCCGTTTCTCCAGGAGGGCAACTGCCAGGGCGTCTCCCATGGCCAGTGCCGCGGTCGTACTGGCCGTAGGGGCCAACCCCAGGGGACAGGCCTCTTCCTGGACGCTCACATCCAATACCACGTCCCCAGCCCGGGCCAGGGTCGAGGTGACCCCTCCGGTGAGGACGATCAGTTTGTTTCCATATCGCTTGATGAGGGGGAGGATCTGTGAGAGCTCGTCGGTCTCTCCGCTGTTGGAGATGGCCACGACGATGTCCTTCTTTTCCAGCATGCCCAGGTCGCCGTGGATCCCTTCGGTGGGGTGCAGGAAAAAGGCGGGGGTGCCGGTGCTGGCCAGCGTGGAGGCGATCTTTTGCCCGATGATCCCCGATTTCCCCACCCCGGTTACCACCACCTTCCCCTCACAGGCGAGGATCAGCTCCACCGCCCGCACGAAATCCTCGTTGATCCGCTCCACCAGCCGCTCGATGGTCTCGGCCTCGATCTGCAATACGCGCTTGGCCCGTTCGATGATCATCCGTCATTCTCCTTTACAATGCGGTCGATGGCCCTGAGCTGTTTCAGCAAGGGGGAGAGGACGTCGAGCTTCAGGGAATTGGCACCGTCGCTGAGGGCCTGCTCTGGGTTCGGGTGGACCTCTAAGAAGACCCCGTCCACCCCTGTCCCGACGGCCGCCCTGGCCAGGTGGGGGATGAACTCGCTGTTCCCCCCCGAGGCCTTTCCCGCGCCGCCAGGGAGTTGAACGCTGTGGGTGGCGTCGTAGATGACGGGATAGCCCAAACCCCGCATGAGGGGGAGCGCCTTCATGTCACTGACGAGGTTGTTATAGCCAAAGGTGGTCCCCCGCTCGGTGAGGAGGATCTGTTCGTTCCCGGTGGAGGTGATCTTCTCCACGACGTGGGTCATATCCCAGGGGGCCAGGAACTGCCCCTTCTTGACGTTGATCGGCTTCCCGGTCCTGGCGGCCTCCACCACGAGGTCGGTCTGACGGCAGAGAAAAGCGGGGATCTGGATCACATCCAGGACCTCCGCTGCCCGGGGGACCTCGTTGACGCTATGGCAATCGGAGAGGATGGGCACCCCTACTTCTTCTTTCACCCGCCCTAAGATTCTCAACCCCTCCGTGAGCCCCGGTCCCCGGGGGGAGGAGATGGAGGTGCGATTGGCCTTGTCATAGGATGCCTTGAAGATGAGGGGGATGCCGATCTCACGGGAGATCTCCTGCAAACCTTGCGCGATGGAGAGGACAAGTTCCTCTCTCTCGATCACACAAGGACCCGCGATGAGGACCAAGGGGTTGCCACCTCCAATAGTTATCGCGCCGATGTGGACCTCTTTGGTCATTGTCAACTCCTCCTTGCTTCGTGGGAGGCCCTGATGAACTCCCGGAAGAGGGGATGGGGTTCCCAGAGCCTCGATTGAAATTCGGGGTGGAACTGACACCCCAAAAACCAGGGGTGATCCGGGATCTCGATGATCTCCACCAATTCGTTGTCCGGCGAAGTGCCGCTGATCCTCAACCCCTTCTCGGTGAGGGGTTCACGGTAGCGGTTGTTGAATTCATAGCGGTGTCGATGCCGCTCGGAGATGACTTTTCTTTTATAGGCGTCGTAGGCAAAGCTCCCCTTCTGGAGGTGGCAGGGATAGGCACCCAACCGCATGGTTCCACCCTTTGCGCTTTCTTCATCCCGTTGCTCGACGGTATCCTTCTGGTAGTTGACCCATTCCTTCATGAGATAGATGATCGGATGGGGGGTATCGGGGGCGAATTCTGCGCTGTGGGCCCGATCGAGGCCGGCCACGTTTCGGGCGTATTCGGCTACTGCCAGCTGCATCCCGAGGCAGATCCCGAAGAAGGGGACACGGTGCTCACGGGCGTAGCGGATGGCCTCGATCTTGCCCTCTATCCCCCGCTGTCCAAATCCCCCGGGGACGAGGATGCCGTCGGCGCGGGAGATGCCATCCCCCATCCCATCCTGTTCGATCTCCTCCGAGTCCACGTAGTCCAGATTCACCCGGCACTCATTGGCCAATCCTCCGTGCATGAGGGCCTCGTTCAGACTCTTGTAAGAGTCCCGCAGGTCGACATATTTGCCCACCACGGCGATGGTCACCTCATCCTTGGGATTTTTGATTTTTTGGTAAATCTCCTCCCACATGCTCAGGTCCGGGGCCTTGGTCCACATATGGAGGATCTCAATGATCTTTTCATCCAGCCCCTCTTGATGGAAGACGAGGGGTACCTCGTAGATGCTCTCCACGTCCTTGGCAGTAAAAACGGAATCGCGCTCTACGTTGCAAAAGAGGGCGATCTTTGCCTTGATCTCCGGGGAGAGGAACCGGTCTGTGCGGCAGAGCAGGATGTCGGGCTGGATACCGATCTCCCGCAGTTCCTTGACGCTGTGCTGGGTCGGCTTGGTCTTCACCTCTCCCGCCGTCTTGATATAGGGGACCAGGGTCAGGTGTATGTAGCAGACGTTTTCTTTCCCCACATCCCCCTTGAACTGCCGGATGGCCTCCAGGAAGGGGAGGCTCTCGATGTCCCCGACGGTCCCCCCCACCTCGGTGATGACCAGATCTATACTGTCGGTCAGCTCCAAAATGACGCGCTTGATCTCATCGGTGATGTGGGGGATCACCTGGACGGTCCCCCCCAAGTAGTCCCCCCGCCGCTCCTTGGTGATGACGGTATCGTAGATCCTCCCTGTGGTGCAGTTGTTCTTCTGGCTGAGTTCGGCGTGGGTGTAGCGCTCATAGTGGCCCAGGTCCAGGTCGGTCTCGGCCCCGTCGTCGGTGACGAAGACCTCCCCGTGCTGGAAGGGGTTCATGGTGCCCGGGTCGACGTTGAGGTAAGGGTCGAGCTTGAGCATGGCGATGCTGAGCCCCCGGCTTTCCATGAGGGCCCCGATGGAGGAGGCAGCCAGCCCCTTTCCCAGGGAGGAGAGGACACCCCCTGTGATAAAGATGAACTTCGTCTTCACGAGTGCCCCCTGACCAATCGTTCCATCAGCTTATGTCCTTCGTCGATCACCATACCGCTCTTGGCCGCCGCCTGCTCGTTAAATCCCTCTGGCCCTGACGGGCGTTTTTCAGTGGAATCATAGATCACAAAGGGGACCGGCTCATCGGCGTGGGTCCTCAGCTCGATGGGGGTGGGGTGATCGGGCAGGACCATGATCCGGTAATCGCCCCTGCTCTCCATCCCCTTGACGATCGTACCCACTACCTGCTCGTCGAAGGCCTCGATGGCCGCTATCTTTGCCTCCAGGTCCCCGTTGTGGGAGGCCTCATCAGGGGCCTCCACGTGGATGTAGACGAAGTCGTCTTGCTCCAGGGCCTGCAGTCCGTATTCGGCCTTTCCCTGATAGTTGGTGTCCAGGTACCCGGTGGCCCCGGGTACGGTGATGACCTCCAACCCGGCAGAGATCCCAATCCCCTTGATCAGGTCCACAGCTGAGATGACGCCCCCTGTGAGACCAAAGCGGTCGGCAAAGTTCGGCATCTGAGGGGCCTTGCCCTGTCCCCAGGGCCAGGTGGCATTGGCCTCCCGTCTTCCCTCCTGAAGCCGCTTGTGGTTTATGGGGTGGGTCTTCAAGAGGATTTGGGTGTCGGTCATGAGTTTGATCAGCTCCTGGGCGCCTTCGCCTTTAGGGAGATACTCCCCGATCTCTTGCTCAGTGATATCGTGCGGCGGGGTTGTTGTTATCTTTTCCCCCTTTCCCTTCCAGATCAGGAGGTGGCGGTAGCTCACCCCCGGATAGAACCGAAAGGCCGAATTACCCAGCTCTTTGTCCAGATCCTGGATGATCGCCTTCCCCTCCTCGGTGGAGATATGGCCGGCGCTGTAATCCTCCATGATTACCGATCCCCCGACGGCCTCCAAGGTTACCAGGTTCAAGCGGAAGGCGCAATCCTCTGGGCCGAGCTTGACCCCGATGCTGGCGGCCTCCAGGGGGCCGCGACCGGTGTAGTATCGCTTCGGGTCGTATCCGAAGATGGAGAGGTTGGCGATCTCGCTCCCCTTGGGCAATCCCTGGGGGATGGTGCGTACCAGCCCCAGCTCCCCCTGTTGGGCCAGGGCGTCCATGTTCGGGGTACGGGCGGCCATCAAGGGGGTCTTTCCCCCCAGTGCGTCCAGGGGGCGATCGGCCATCCCATCTCCGATAAGAACGAGGTATTTCATAGTAGCGCGCGCCTATGCAACTTTTATACCCAAAACAGGGTATATCAAAATGGGTCCAGAAGTCAAACTAAAACGGGGAGCCCCTTTGAGCGAGCTCCCTCCGAACCCACACCAACAATATACAGTATACCACCTCTGCCAGGCAAAGGATAGGAGGGAACGTTTTAATAATCCTTTCACCGTTCTTGTGGGGCCGAGATCTTACGCCCCGTCGGCGGGCGAGAAAAGACATGGTATGTGTTCCGCTCTTGGCGGGATTCGTGGGTGAGGGAGGGGTTAGGGGGATTTATATAGATGAGAGGAGGGGGGATACTGTCTCCGCTTGCCTGATTGGTATCACCAGAGAACAGATTGAAGCGCACCTACAGCGGTATATTCCCATGTTTCCTCGCTGGTATTTCCTCGCTCTTGTTTTCAAGCAGCTCCAAGGCCTTTATAAGGTGTGGTCTTGTCTCCTGTGGTCTGATAATAATATCAACCACCTGTTTCGTGGCTGAGAAGTATGGGGTGCTGAAGGTAGTGCAATATTCCTCCATCTTCTGTTGCCTGAACTGTTCTTTATCTTCCGCCTGATCTAATTCTTTTTTGTAAAGCACTCCCACTGCACCCTCAGCACCCATGACCGCAATTTCAGCCGAGGGCCAGGAAAGGACTATATCCGCTCCCATGGTCTTGGAACCCATGGCAAAATATGAACCCCCATAGGCCTTGCGTATAACACAGCTTATCTTGGGGACCGTGGCCTCTCTGAATCCATACAGCATCTTTGCTCCATGTCTGATTATCCCCTGATGCTCTTGTTTGACCCCCGGCAAATACCCGGGGACATCAATAAAGGTAACGATGGGTACATTGAAGCAGTCACATGTCCTATAGAACCTGGCCGCTTTATCAGAGGCATCACAATCCAGACTCCCCGCCATGACAAGTGGTTGGTTGGCCACAATGCCCACCGCACGGCCATCCAGCCTGGCAAAACCGGTTATCATATTCCTGGCAAAGTTCGCCTTCACATCAAAGAACTCCCCCTTATCCACTATCCTCGAAATTACCTCATACATGTCATAGGGTCGCTTGGGGTCAGTAGGAACTATGTCCACGAGGGTTTCATCACGACGATTGGGATCATCCCCGGTATCAACGCTCGGTGGCTTCTCACAGTAGCTCGCGGGTAAAAAGCTTAACAATGCTTTGATCATTGTCAGGCATTCTTCATCGTTTTTCGCTACCATATCACATACACCAGACAGCTCACTGTGAGGCTTGGCACCACCGAGGTCTTGCATGCTAATCTCTTCACCGGTTGCCGCCTTAATGACCCCTGGTCCCGTGATAAACATCTGGCTTGTGCCTTCCACCATGAATATAAAATCAGTGAGGGCCGGGGAATAGGCGCCACCGCCGGCACAGTATCCCATGGCAGCCGATATCTGAGGGACAACACCTGAGGTCAGTATGTTCTCCGAGAAAAGACGGCTATAGGTGCCGATCATCCCCTCTTGGATCCTCGCTCCCGACGAGTCTATAAGGCCAACAATAGGGGCCTGTGCCCGCCGGGCCATCCTCATAAGATTACATATCTTCTCAGCATGGGCAGCACCCACGGAACCACCCAACACCGTAAAGTCCTGAGCATAGAGATAGACCACCCTACCATGTACCTTCCCGTATCCGGTTACCACCGCATCCCCGAGCGGTCGCTTTTCCTGCATGCCAAACTCATGGCATTGGTGCTGTGCAAACATGTTGAGTTCAACAAAGGTGCCCTTGTCAAAGAATAGATCCACCCTTTCCCGAGCTGTCAGCTTACCCTGATTATGTTGTCTCTCAATCGCTTTTTTGCCGGCACCCAGCCTGGTCTCTTCTTCGGTTCGGCTAAGCTTTTCTAGCTCCTTCTCCATACCCATCTCTCAGTCGCCTCCCGTTACTATACTCCCACAAAGCAGCCTGAGCCTCTTCGCAGGTTATCTAGCAGCCACAATCGAGGTTATTCCCACTCCTTGAGGTTAACCCCCACCCGTTCCATCTCCTCGCCCAAGATATTGATAGTATTTTTGTAAAACGTGTCTTCGAGCACTCCTTCCCGGTAGGGAAGCTGCATATGTTGCCATATCACGCCGTCAAGGGGATAGAGGTTGAATTCCGAACCAAACATATATTTTTCTCGCTGACGGCGATTCAGTTCGTACCAGGTCTTAGGGGAGGTTTGCCCAAGATACTCCGGCCATATGCCGGAAAGCTCCCGAAATACATTGCCTTTGTGCCGGACTATCAATGTTGCATCTTCATCACGGCCGTCACTGGGGTGCAGCATAATTATTTTCAAGTTGGGGAAATCAGCGGCAAGATCATCAAAATCAGGTATAAGATTCATGGTATATTTTAACTTGGTGCCCAGTGCGCCGGGGGCGCCGCTTCCCAACCCCGTAAAACCACTGTGCAGTTGAATCGGCATTCCCAGGTCCTGACAGGTATCCCAGAGGGGATAAAACTGTTTATCGGCAACGCTAAAGGCCTGCCCCACCTGCTGAAATTTAAGCCCGATCAGCTTGAGCTCTTTGGCGCACCTTACCGCTTCCTCTTGTGCCTTTCGCCCCTTCCAGGGGTCAACAGAGCCCCAACCGGCTATGACAACGTCCGGATAGGTATCCCTGAGGCTGGCTATATAATCGTTGGTATTCGGTTGATAGAGAGGGTCGCCGGGGGCCATCGTGGTCTCGGCATCCCATCCCACCGGCATGGTCACCACCCCACACTCCCGGAAGACTTGGGCCCATTCATCCTCTGTAGGCATTCGCTCAGATATACTCTCCGGCGTGGCATCTTCTCTGCGGTAAAGGTATTTTTCAAGGTGTACACGGAATTTCCCTAAGCTTCTCCATCCTGTCTTGGTATAGGGGTGAGCATGCACATCTATGATGCGCGGACGGCCTTTCCTCTGCTCTTTGATCATCTCCACTATTTCTGGATTTACCTCATGAAAGGGCTTCGTTTTGATTAACCTATTTAACCTTTTCTGCTCCTCCTCCTCCATTTCCAACATGCCATAGCGTTTCTTTGCTGCCATTTCTCCTCCTCAACTAATAAATTGGGCCCATCCCGCCGCCCGGGTTTTGGCCCACAATGCAGATGCCATCTCCCAGGGGTTCAATTGATGAATCAATTCTATTGAGTAAAAAGGGGCTAGTCAAGGCCTTTTGCAAAATCATAGGTGAACATAACGGGGACCACCCCTCCTTATAGTTGGCCTTTTTTAGAAGGGAGGTCCTTTGCGCTGTGGGCGGTTGAAGATCGGGTATGGTCATCGTTGGTGGGGGTCAAGGCCGCTCTGGTAAATCAGCTGGCATGTGTGGTAAGGTTATTATCGCAAAAAAAACTCGTTGGAGGAAGAGATGGACGAGCGGGAAAAGCTACCCATCATCATCAAACACTGGATAGAGCATAACGAGAGCCATATCGAGGAGTATCGTCAGTGGGCCGAGAAGGCTGGCGAGCTTAATTTGAAAGGCGTCAAGGCCCGGATTACCGAGGCCATGGAGGCGATCATCCGGTCCAACAGTCTTTTCAAAGAGGCACTGAAAGAGCTAGAGGCCCCCTAGATACTTTTGCAGCCTCTCCATCCCCTCCTCGATATTCTCCAGGGAGTTGGCGTAGGAGAAGCGCAGAAATCCCTCCGCCTGGCTTCCGAAGTCTATCCCCGGGGTCACCCCCACCCGGGCCTTTTTCAGGATGTCGAAGGCCAGTTGATAGGAGTCGGCGGAGTATCGCCGGGCATTGGCCAGGATGTAGAAGGCCCCGGTGGGTTCCACCGCCACCCCCATTCCCAGCTCCTTGAGCCGCTTGAGCATAAACTCGCGGCGGCGGTTGTAGATCTCCTTCATCTCCTCCACCTCTTTGCGCGCCTCCCGCAGGGCGGCGATCCCCGCCCACTGGACAAAGGAGTTGGGTGAGATGAAGAGGTTCTGCTGCATCACCTGCATGGGCCTGATGTACTCCCGGGGGGCTATGAGATACCCCAAGCGCCACCCCGTCATGGCGTAGAGTTTGGAAAAGCCGTTGAGGACGAAACAGCGGTCGGTAAACTCCAGGATCGTGTGTTCCTCCCCCTTGTAGACGAGGCCGTGGTATATCTCATCGGAGATGACAGGGGGAGAGAGGGAGGCGATCTCCTCCATCCTCTTTTTTTCCATGACGATGCCGGTGGGGTTGGAGGGTGAGTTGATGATGATCCCCCTGGTCCGGGGGGTGATGTGCTTCTTGATCGCTGCGGGGAGGTATTGAAACCCTTCCTCCTCCTCGGTATCCACTAGGACGGGCCTTCCCTCCACATAGGAAATGATGTTGGGGTAGCAGGGATAGTGGGGGTTCGGCAGGATCACCTCTGCACCCGGTTCCAGGAGGGCCGAAAAGAGCAGCAGCATGGCCGGTGAGGTCCCCGAGGTGATGAGGACCTGCTCAGCGGAGACCTCCACCCCGTATTTCTCCCCATAGTGCTCACAGATGGCCTCCCGCAGCGGCACCAGGCCCAGGCTGTGGGTGTAGTGGGTCTCCCCCTCCCTGATGGCCCGCAGGCAGGCCTCCTTGATGGGTTCCGGGGTGCCGAAATCGGGTTCACCCACCTCCAGGTGGATTATATCCTCGCCGCGGCGCTCCATCTCTGAGGCCCGCTCCATGACGTCCATGACGATGAAGGGCTTCATCTCCTTGGCCCTGGAGGCGATCATATTTTTCTCCATAGCCGCACTTTTTCTCCTTTCCCCCATCCCCGCTCGCGGTGGAGGTTCCTTTCTTTGAGAGAGATCTCCAAAAGCGCCGCACTCCCCCACAGGGCGATGATTTCCCCTTCGTGCCCCTCCCCATAGGATTG